>Ga0114922_10001435_pt1 | contig 22659 bp, 16 predicted proteins | sample AartaG_FD_100975 | JGI IMG/M metagenome (GOLD analysis project Ga0114922, IMG submission 100975) | Deep subsurface microbial communities from Aarhus Bay to uncover new lineages of life (NeLLi) - Aarhus_00045 metaG | ecosystem: Environmental > Aquatic > Marine > Oceanic > Sediment | place... | reverse complement strand
GGACTGCGACACGATTACCTTCACCGATACCTTGGTGCGTGTCATAAGAAAGGGACGGCTTGAGGCCAGGGGGACGGAGCCGTGCCCGGAAGAAACATAGGTCCTGAGTGATCCGTTGAAACGACGCGAACATTCGTCTGGTTTGCGTCACCGTCTGATTTGATTTTCGGAGAATCGTCATGCGATATACCCTGGCTTTGATAGTCGCAGCAGCGCTTTGCTCGACCGTCGTTGTCGCCCAGGTGGAAATCCCAGAAGGCTTCGAGATCATCGAGTTCGGGTTTTCGGACACGTCTACCTGGGAGCCTGCGATCAACAACTGCGGCCAGATCGCCTTTGGCAAACGCCTGGGGCGGAGGCAGCGGACCGTGGAGATCCTGCTGTACGACAATGGCAGGATCACTCAGGTCACGGACAACCGTGACAGAGACATCGGCGTCGACATCAACGACGCCGGAACCATGGTGTGGCAGCGCAAGGTTAGAAGAGGCGAGGGGCCCGTCCGGCGCCAGATCATTCTCTACGCCGACGGCCTGGAGACCATCCTGGAGGAGCGACGCAACCAAAACCGCAAGCCGTTCATCAACAACTTGGGACACGTCACATGGGCCCATGATCGGGGACCCTACAGCTGCCCGTTGCGGGCCGACATCATGTTCTGGGACGGTCATAAGATCAAGCGGATCAGTGAACGCGAGCGTCTTGTCAATCAGTGGCCCGAGTTGAACGACCTCGACGACGTCGCCTGGATGCACTCCGACTTCTGCGTCAGCCCCTGGGTGGGCGACATCCGCCTGTACTCGGAGGGTGAGATCATCGTGCTCCCATCTGGGGACACGCAGGCCGACGGTCCCACCATCAACAACCTGAAACAGGTGGCGTGGGGCGTAAACCGGGGAATCGAGTTGTGGCAAGACGGAAAAACCGTTTTCCTGGTCGACTGGGGCGTTGTTCCGGTGCTGAACAATCTGGGTGATATGTATTTCAGCCGGTATGACCCCGTCCTCGATGACAACTTCCCGTGGGTGTATCGGGTCTCCGACGGTGCCCCTCACTTCTACCGCCTGGCGGATGAGTTCTCCCACTACTGTGGGGAGATCAACGACTGGGCAGAGGTCGCCTGGCTTTGGACCGACGAACCCAGGACGGAACGGGCCGGCTATAGATTCTTGCGGCGCATCCGGACCGGTGATTCCGAATTCGATGAGGACATCGACCTGGACGATTACGGGACTTTCGCGGAGTGCATGACCGGTCCTGGCCGGGTGGATGGACTGTGTGACTGCCGATTCCTGGACATCGATCACGACGGTGACGTGGACCTGGGCGACTTCGCCCTGTTTCAGAATGCGTTTACAGGTAAATGAGACCGAGCCGCGTGGATTTAGCCCGCGCGATGTCACGATGTGAAACGTGGTTTCCTATGTAACTTCGCGCACGCTAAGGCGTGCGGCTCGGGAAGAGGTGTCCGTCGGACTTTATCTGACGGATGAGTGTTAAACAACGAATTCAGCGGCGATTTCGCCGCATAGCAAGGAGTTTCAAGTATGAAGCGTTTTCGATTCTTTTTGGTCGTTTTTACGACCGTATTGGTCTGTATGGCAGCGCCGGTCGAGGCGCAGACATTAAACAAGTTTACGGACAACGGCGACGACCATGACTGGGACACGCGTCGAAATTGGCGGCTCGGCGTACCGACGACGGCGCACAACGCGTGGATCCCCTCCGGGTATACGTGCAACATTCCCAGGAACTATACCACAGCCGTGTGCCAGATCATCACGCTCGAGGGGACGCTGAATCTCGAGAAGAACTCCGTTCTGACCCTCGGTAACGCGGATAACGACGAATCGACCATCAGCGGGACGATGACCATCGGCAAGCTCGATGATCCGCAGCAGGGGCCCGCGACGTTGAAGATCTCCGGTGATCACACCATCACCGGCGACGGCGGTACGATCATGCTCGTGTGGGACTCGGTCATCGACGACAACGACGACGAAGGCGACAAACTGACCATCGAGGACAACTGCGATGTTAGTTGTAAGATAGACCATAAACCGACGACCGACTGCTCGCTAACTGTGACCGGGCAAGGTTCCATCAAGGTGGCACTCTACAACGACGCGTTCGTGGTGGCCGACGACGGCACACGCCTGACACTGGCCGACCATGACAAGGACAGCGGCTGCTGCGGTTTCTGGATTGCGCAGGGCGACGGGGTTCTTGCCGTTCAGGCCGTCGTCACTGGGGCCGGGACGTGGGAAGTGGCCGATCTATACTACGGCGGGAAGGTGATCATTGGGGACGGCGGGTCCAACCCCGGCTGCGTGCTGGCTACCGGGAACGTGTTGCTGACGAACGGTCCCGAGGGTCAAGGCAAAGATTGGACAGTGCTTATCGTCAACTCGAACGGCCACTTCTGTACCGAAGGCAGCTTGGATTTTCGATCCGTCGACCGTGATGGTCCGGCCGACACGGCTCCTCGCATCCTGGTCGAGGCGGATGTGGTGGCCCGGTTCGGGGTGCACAACTGCGATTACATAGCCTGCCCCGATTAGCGTCGAGGCGGATTTGACGACGCCACCCGGAGGCTTAATTTCTCACCCCACCCCGGCGGGCTACGCGCTTGCCGGGGTGGTTTTTTTGTCCGGTCAAGACCCAAACGGTACGGATGACGCGCCGGCGCCAAGTTGCAGCGTGCAGCCGCGTGGTTGCGCAGAAAAAGGGGTCAGGTTGATTTGTTTTCCAGTCGAGGGCGCGGGCCAACAAGAAAGACCCAACCGGCCCGGCCACGCGAGTCTCAGACGTCGTCTCGGATGCCTGCAACGAGCCACGGCCATGCGGTTAGTGCCACAGTCGCCAGGCCAATTTCAGTAGGGCTGTTCGCGGCAGGGTGCTCGTGGGTCGGCGTGGGTTGGCCAGTTGGCGGTTCCAGATGTCCATGTAGGATTCGGCGGTGCGCCGCCAGCTCAGGGATTTCACCCGATCGTACGCTCGATCGACGAGTTCCTTCCGCTTGTTCTCGTGGCGGAAGTAGAAGGCCGTTTTCGCCGCGAGTTCATCGCCCGACTTGCCTGTAACGATGTATTCGCTGAACCACTCGCCGCAGACGTAGTCGCGTTTGAGCGGGTCGATGTAGGCGGCCACCACCAGCCGGCGCCGGGCCATCGCCTCCAGGATGGCCATGCGACCCGATACGAACGCGAGACATCCATCCTGCAGGCGGTCTTGAGCGCCGGGCGTGGCGCCGTGCCACCGGACCGGCAGTTGTGCCCGTTTTGCTCGCTCTCGAAGGCGCTCCGCCAGTGACCCATCGCCATAGACATCAAGACGCAAGGGCAGGTCGTGGTCGTCTCGCAGTCTTTCCATCGCATCCAGGTAGATGTCGATGCCGCTGTCGGGTTCGAGCCGGCCTATGAAGACGGCGGAATCCGTGTTCGGTTCGGGCCGTTGGATGATGTCCTTTGCTTCAGGTCGCAGGCCTGGGTCCGGCACCAGGTCGGGCGTGACTCCGATGCGGCGCTGGATAAACGAGCCGTCGTCGAAGACGGCGTCGACGAAGGCGCGGGCCCGTTGTGAGCGAGCGGTTTCGCCGGGCGGCACGGGGTCGCGCCCGCTCATGCCGTGGCGTGTGAGGAAGATCGGACGTGGGCCAACCAGCCAACCGACCGTGCGATGGTAATACTCGAACATCTCGACGTCGCTGATGTGGAGGATGTCTGCCGTGCGGAGCATTTTTCTCATGCCGGTCAAATGGAAACACGCTCGAAGCGGCGATCGCAGGCTTGGGTAGCGGTGGATTTCGATGCCGTCGTGCGTCTCTCGCGGGGGGCGGCTGCCGGTCGGGTCGCCCGCAACGACGGACACACGGTGGCCTTGCGTCAACAGCGCCCGCCCGAGTTCATAGATGTATTTTTCCACGCCGCCGATGTCCGGCCAGAAGCGTCGGACGAAAAACACAATCTGCTTGGAGGAAGGCGTTACGGATTGCGGATTGCGGATTGTGGATTGTGGATTGCGGATTGTGGATTGCGAATCGCGGATTGCGGATTGTGGATTCCGCATCCTACTGCCTTGGCACAAGGTTCCCATCTTGGTCTCTTGCATCGTCTCGCTGGAACTTGGCTGGAACGAGATTCCTGTATCTGATGAGGTGCGAGAAAGGATCCGGGGGAGGGCGAAGATTCTCTTTGCCCGCCGGCACCCGCTTCAAGGCCACTGAGTAAAGTGCAACTTTGCTCTACCCAGATTCCTACGTTCATCACGTGCGAGAAAGGATTCTCGCACCAGCACAGTAGCGTCACCCCTCGTGGGTGACGTAATGATCCGCCCAGCGCCGCCCACAAGGGGCGCAACTACATCCGCTACACGTAGCGTCACCCCTCGTGGGTGACGTAATGATCCGCCCAGCGCCGCCCACAAGGGGCGCAACTACATCCGCTACACGTAGCGTCACCCCTCGTGGGTGACGTAATGATCTTCTTGCCGCGCAAGGGACGGGGCGCTCGGCTCGTGCCTCGCTGCAATTGCCTGGGCCATCCAGGCCGTCGTCGAAACCGGCGCGCTGCGCGGGGTCGTAACAGCGGCGGTCGTTCGCCGCGTCACGACCATGACGTTCGGCGTCACGTGTCCGGGGGCGATGACGAACTGCGGATGGACGGCGACATTCTCATTTACGAATCGCGCCACCCCGGCTTCGGACATCAGATAATCGTGAAAAACAACGAGCCCGCCCGGAGCCACCAGCGGTGCCCAGGCATCGAAATCTCGTCTGACACCTTCGTACGAATGGTCTGCGTCGATAAGCAGAAGCCGTATCGGCCCACCCGTGTAGCGCGACGCGGACGAGGCCGAGTCGCCGATGACGGTTGACACGAAGTCCAAGAGGCCCGCCTGCGCGATTCGGTACTCAAACGCCGGCAGCGTGGTGCCGTGGTATTTCTCAATCGATTCGTAGCGCCCGCCGCCCTCCTTCGTTCCCTCGAAGGTGTCCACCGCGAAGACCCGTCCGTCGCCGCGGAGTCGGGCGGCGGCGGCCAGATAACACGTGGTCAAGCCGGTCCAGGCGCCAAGCTCAACCGTGTCTCCATCGAGGGGCCAGGTCGCCGCCATCCGATAGAGGGCCAGCAGTTGCCTGGGGGGCATCATCCCGTCGCCGCTGCTCCAGTGGATGCGCCGCCACAGTCGCATCAAGGCGGCGACGGCCTCGTGGTCGAGGTCCAGGGCGTCGATCGGCAGATAAAAGTCGCCAAGCGCGCCGACACGCCGAACGCCCTTCAAGACGGCGCGCACCGCCCGGTGACCGATCCGGGTTTCGCAAAGGCGGTAGTAGGACCTGCTTAAAACACTCAACGTTGAACTCCAGGGTCAAGCGACCTTTCGGCCTGTATGGGGCCGGTCCAGCCGAACATCACCAGTGCCATACCCATGACATTGTCCAACCACGATTGACGCTGTGGCCGTGCAACCTCTCGGTGCAGGACTCCCTCACCGACGTGCTGTGCGACGAACTGGCGGAATCCGAACGTCCGGGTCTCCACGCGGGTGAACCCCGCACGGGCGGCGCGGTCCGCCAGCTCGGTGCGCGTGTACGGAATCTCTAACCCGTACGGCCACCATCCGCGTTTCTCGAGGTACATCTTCCACACCCGGTAGGGCAGGCAGGCGGCATTGGGAACGCTGATGACGGCCAGGCCGGGGTCGCCAAGGACACGCCGGTGGGCCCGGACGGCGCGTGTGCGATCGGGCCCCTTGAAATGCTCGACCACGCCGTAAGACAAGGCCACGTCATATCTACCGACCAGGTCCTCAAGATCGCCGAGCAGATCAGCCCTGATGAACTTCGCCTCGAGTTGAAACCGTTCAAAGCGGAGGCGCGCCTCAGACAAGGCCTTGTCACTGTAATCAACGAGCGTCACTCGCGCCCCTCGACGAGCGAGAAGGAGGGACACGTCGCCCCGACCGCTGCCCAGCTCGATCGTGCGCAGCCCCTGCACGCGGCCGAACGTCTCCTCGACACGCCGCAAGATCGCCGCCCACCTTGGGCCTTTAGCTTCGGATTTCAGGTTTGCTTCGTCCTGGGACTTCGACGGGCGGTGGTGCCACAACTTGTCCCATACGTCCGAGCCGGGATGACGGCGTGACGTTGGCGCCTGCGCTGGGGCGAGGGTCGTCGTTGTGGTCATCGTCATCCTCGCCTGTGAGCGTCATCCACCGCTGGGGGCGGTACGTGATTCTCGAAAAGATGACCGGATGCATCGCAGCTTTCGCAAGCATCGAGGAGACGATAGCGCCCGGTGAGGTAGTGCACGTAATCGGCTTGCTCGGCGTCCCAGTCCTTCGCGAATACAAGCCAGACGCGGCCATGGTCGGCGATAAAGCGGTCAAACCGCTCGGTGAATCGTTCCACGTGGCCTCGGTCGCTTCGCGGCTGAACCAGGACCGGCACGGTTGCATCGCGCCAGTAGAACTCGAATGCGTCATCGGCGGCGTAGTAGACAAAGACGGCGTCACCGGGTTGTTTACGCTCGGAAACGTACTCAAGCACGGGCCTCACGTGCTCCGGCTTCGAGACACTGATGATGCTTGCCTTCACCGCGCGCGCCGCTGGGATGAACAGACACACGGCAAGCAGCATGGCCGTCGGTATCGAACGCCCGAGCCGCCCGACCATCGCCGCCAGGCCGCATCCGACGGCGATCGCGACGGGGGGGACCAGAAACGTGGAGGTGTGCAGGGCGGCCAGTGGCCATTGCCTCAACGCCGCCGCCAGGGCCGTTACAAAGAACAGAAACGGCACAAAGCAAAGCAGCACCCTGGCTCGCCGCCACAACACGCCAATCGACGCGCCGACGACCAGCAGCTCCGCGGTGCCGATCACCCAGCTCAGCGGGGACCAGACCAGTTCCATCCCCAGGGCGTAACGGATAGCCCCGTACGCGCTGCGAAGAAACCAGTGCAGAAGCACCGGCGCAGCGTAGGATTCGGGCCAGACATGGAAAGTGTGTTCATGATAAGTCGCAAAGCGATCAGTGTGCGAACTACCGGAAAGCCAACAATACCAGCCGATCCCGAAAACAAAGATCACGCCCAGCACCCACAGCAGAGTGCCAGGCGATGCGCGTTGGTTGTCACCCGGCGTGTCGCCGCGCGTCGCGGACCATATCAGCAGCGGCGTCCACGCGGCGATCAGCAGCGATGACGTGAAGGTCAAACCCAGTCCCGTGATGGCAACGGCCAGGAATACAAGAAGGTTTCGCCGGGTAAAGCGGTGGAACGTCGCGAACCCTGCCCAGACCAGCAAGGCCGACATCATCGCCTCCAGGCCGAAGACTTTGAACACCCTCGAATACGCCACCAGAACGGGATGAACGGCCACGACCGCAGCGACAAAGACAGCCGACCGCCCATCGATCGTTCGCCGCGTGAATTCATACAGGATGATGACGCAGGCAATGCCGGCCAGTGCGTAAGGCAGACGAAGGACAAACTCGCTTCGTCCGATGCCGTGCTGGATCATACAGCCCAAAAGGAACTGCAGCGGAGGGAAGTGGAGGATTTCATCCGCGCCGCCGTGGTGCGACCAGTTGGCCCGCCATGCTTCGTCGTGTGTGAGGCTTCGCTCACCAAGGTCGGCCAATCGTACCACCGAGGCAAACACCAAAACCGCAACGGCGATAGACGCCCAAGAACGGGTGACCTCGCGGCCGCAGCGCCCGGTATCAGCCAGCCCATGGGCAATCGCGTCCGGTGACCCTGAGCCGCAGGCTTTAGCCTGCGCGAACCTGCGGATAAAGAAGGGTGCGTCAGACACTGTGGCCTCCACCTGCGATCCGGTTTCCCCCTCGCCTGTCGTGGCACCGGCGACCCGCCGGTGAACAAGCGCTGCCGGCGACGCCCCTGCGGCACCGCAACGGGCTGCTCGCGCCGATCGAGCCGACCCCGCCCGCGCCGCGTACCTGCTTATCGGACAACTCCCTTACCCGCTTGACGGTCCACAGGATGGTCCGACGGTGTCGTCGTCGCCGCGCAGGAACCGCCCGGCCAGACTCAGCGCGGCCCCTTTGGCCGGCGATCGACCGGGCTCGCTCAAGAACGACCTGCCGAACCAACTCGCCGCTTCGCGAAATCGGCCCTCACGATGGAATTCATAACCCAGTTGAAGTGCGGTGCGGGCGAAATTGTGTCGTACCGCGCGACGGTGACGGGCGGCAAGATTTGGAATTAGTCTAGGCAACTGCGCCAGTAGCCTGGCCATGCCCAGCAGGTTCTGTTTCACGTCCGTCCGTGCGAGGCTCCCACGGACCCAGTGGTGCAGGCACAGCGGCTCGTCCACGAAGCCGACGCGCGTTTTCTGCGCGATCTGCAGGTAAAACAGCCATTCCTCGGCATACGACAGCCCAACGGGAAAGCGAATGCCATCGCCCAGCACCTCGCGCCGGACCATCCCCGTGATCGTGGCGATGAAGTATTCCTGAATCAACTCGTCGAAGAAGTCCGGCCCACATTCATAAAGCCCGGCCGCCACGTATTGACACTCCACGCGCCTGGCGCGCGGGCTTATGGTGGCGAATACGCTCTGGCGGTGACGCCCCTCGAGGTCGACGTAGGCGTAGTCGCTGTAGGTCAGGCCGACCTGCGGACACCTTCGGAACAGATCGAGCTGACGCGCAAGTTTGTTCGGGCGGTATTCATCATCAGAATCCAGGAACGCGACGAAACGACCTCGTGCGGCGTCGATGCCCCGATTGCGCGCGGCGCTGCTGCCGGCGTTGGCATGGTGAATGACGACCAGTCTGGAACCCAACCGCGAGGTGAATCCCGATAGCACGGGTCTCGTATCATCGGTGCTGCCGTCATCAACGATGATGAGCTCCCAGTCGGTGAAGCTCTGAGCGATGACCGAGCGGACGGCCCGAGGCAACAATGCCGCCCGGTTGTAGGTGGGAATAATGACGGAAACGGTGGGTGAGTTCATACCGGCTTTACCTGAGCCGCAGGCCTTAGCCTGCGAGATGTCTTCTTCGTCTGCACGTTTCTTAGGGCGCGTGTGAGAAGTCTTATCCGAGCCGCGCCCGTAAGGAAGCGGTGCGGTATCATCCGCGGAAAACCGCTCCCTCACGGTCGCGGCTCTGTTTCTCGCCCCGCTTCTCACACACGCTCTTGGAACCTGAAGAGTCGCGCAGGCTAAAGCCTGCGGCTCGGTGGTTTTCGCGTCTGCCTGGCCAGGGACGCACCGACGGCACAGCGCGTCGAATAATGCGGCCAGCTTTCGCGTCAGCGTTTCCCGTGAATGCGGCGTCAGTTCGACGGGTTTGCATCCCGGTGGCAACATCCCGTCCGCCCATTGATGCCATAGCCGTGTCAGTGTGGCTTCGATTGATTCGGCATCGCGGTCGCAGCGCACGCCGGCAACCAGTCGCCCGACCAGTCGCCAGGGTTCGCAGTCGGGTTCTCCCACCACGAGAATCGGCCGGCCGCTGGCCAGGTACTCGAACACTTTGGCGGGGATCAGTGACGCTCCGTTGTCGCCCGGCGCGGTGGGCAGTAGCAAAACATCGGCCCGGAGCATCTCCTTGATCGCCTTGGGGTGGGGCACGTAGCCGGTGACCACGGGTTCCACGCCGACCGAGTTGAATCGTTCACGAAGCCGGGCCGACATCAGGCCGACCAAGCGAAACTCGAGCCGTCGGCGCTCGCCGCCCAACCGCTGTATGAATCGTTTGAATCCCTCGACATACGCACCGGTCAGGCGCGATGTTTGAAGCTGCCCGACGTGGGCAACAACGAACCTTTGCCGTTTCTTTGTGCGATTGGCAACGGCATCGATCCCCCCGCTTGCGGGGGGAGTAGGGGGGTCGATATCGCTCACGTCGAAGTCTTCCAAGTCCACGCCGTTGGTAATGGTGACGAACTTGTGCCGCTGATCGGGAATGTGATCCGCCAGGATACGCCTCTGCGCCTCGCTGACCGCGACGACCGCGTCGGCATCGCGTAGGAACCGCCGCTGAAGGGTCCGATCCACCCACCGGCGCAACCACGATCCGCCGACATAAACGCAATCGTCGGTCCACAGATCGCGGAAGTCGGCAACCCACACGGCCCCTGTGGCGCGCTTCAGGAGCCAGCCCAAAAGAAGATTCGAGGCTGGACTGAACGTACTGAAGATCACGTCAACCCCTTCGCGACGGACCAGGCGTCGCGTTCGCAAGTAGCTGCGCAGCACCCAGAAAACCTGCTCATCCGGCATCGCGCAGCAAAGCAGCCGGGCGATCGCGCGACCCGCCCGCCAGGCGAGGCCGTCAAGGCCACTCGCAAACACCGGACATCGCCCGAGCCATCGCCCAAGCGGCGCAACCATACGGCGGCATCGCCCCACAGGATCCCACGCCGGGATGGACCGCCGTCGGACATCGGGTGGAATATCATCCAGCAACGACGAATCGACGGGCAGGCCTGGAACACACTGCGCCGACCAGACGAAAACCCTCCAACCCATCCGTGCGAGGTATTTGGCGAACTTCGCCGGTCGCTGCACCCCCGCCCCCCCCACAGGCGGAAAGGCCGACGCTACGATCAGCACGCTACGGCCCTCCCCAAACGACGGAGGTTTGGCTGACGCCTGAGTTGTCAATGAATCAGCCATAATCGGCTCATTGACTATTCCGCCTCTGTGGTTGTCATACAATCGCCACGCAGCGATCACGAGTTCTTTCGTATGTTTCCACCCAACGGTCGAGGATCTTGTCCCAGTCGTAGTGCTCTACCACGAACCGCCGCCCGGCTTCGCCCATCCGGCATCGGGCGTCGTGGTCGCGCAGCAGCGTGATGATCGCGTCGGCCAACTGCTCCGGCGCCGCCGGTGGAACGAGCAAACCGGTCTGACCGTCAACAACAGTGTCCACCAGACCGCCGATCCGGCTGGCCACTACCGGCACACCCATCGCCGATGATTCCAATGCGGCCGCTCCAAAGCTCTCCCGCAGCGACGGTATCACCGTCAGGTCCCAACCGGCGATCAGGTTCGGAATTTCCTGATGCGGCTGCCGCTCGTACCAGTTGATGACGTGCTCCACTTCGTTAAACGCCGCGAGTTGCAGGCAATCGGTCCACTGCTCGCCGTCGCCGACCAAATGGAAACGTGTGCCTGGCAGCTCCTCCACCACGGTCGGGATCGCCCGGATCAGATATAGAGCACCGTAAACAGGTCTGAAACCCTTGAAGAACCCGACGCGGTGGGGAGAGCAAAGATGATCTTTGCTTCCCCCGTGGGGGCGATCACATTCGTCAGGCGGCCGGAACCTCCGCACGTCCACACCAAGCGGCAGGATGTCGATCCGCTCCGCTTCAATGCCCGCAAAATCGGCGATCGTTCGTGCAAACCAAGGCCCCCACGCCGTCACGCCGTCGGCGCAGCGCAACAACTCTCGCCGGTTTTCCATTTGCTCGAAAGTCGGCGGCGTCTCGCCCGGAGGCTCGACAACGTCCGAGCCCCAGGGTGTCAGGGCGAAGCACCCCTCGGCCGTGATCTCGGGCGACAGGCCCCAATCGTGAAGGAAGTGAACGTGCACCACGTCGAATCGGTGCATCAGGTCGCGCAGATAGCGATTCCATCGGCCATGCCAGCGGGTCACGTAGCCCCTCCGCACGGCCGGCACGGCAAACCGTTCCACCGTCGCTCCGGCCACCTCCACCGGGTTGTGGGTGACGATGTGGACGTCAAGCCCGCGATCCGCCAGGCCGGGGACAATTCGCTGCAGGTGCACCGATCGGGCGTCGCCGAGAATGCAGATCTTCATGTGGCACCGGCTCTTCATGTGGCACCGGCTCTTCATGTGGCACTGGCGACTCGCCGGTGGCTCCACATCCTCCGCAGCCGCCGGTGTCACGGGCAGCCTGTCTGCTCGTGCCATCAGCCGGACATGTGCTGGGGCACTAGCGTGTGGCACCGGCGACCCGCCGGTGGGTCCCAGCGGCTCGTGCAACCATTCATGTGGGATGCACAACGCACCGTTGGTCTTCCCGCGGTCGTCGAAGACCAGCGGGAAGCGAAACGGGGTGTCCAGTTCCGTCGTGCCGCGATCCGCATCCCACACTCGCACGTTCCAGAAGTATTGCCCGCCGCTGACCGGGATCGACGGCAGCGTCAATACGAACGTGTGCTCGCCCGGAGCCGCCGTGAACGTCGTATCATCTCGGCCCGAATTCACGCTGAGCAGATTCTCGTGTGCTGATCGCCGCATGTTGAGTTCGACGACCATGCGCTGAATCGGTCGCTCGATATGCAGGGTCAACTCAGCGCGAATCGCTTGATGCGGGCGGGTCCAGACGATCTCCTCATCGGCTTCGTTCAGGAATCGCAAAGCGCGCAGCTCGACCGTGCCTGCCTGGCCGCCTGTTTGCGACACGACGTCCGTCCTATGCCCGGCGTATGCCTGCGACATAGCCCGCATGTAACGTGCGACGGCGTCCTGTGAGGCACCTGAAAACGCGGTCTTGCCCCGGTCCAGCACCAAAGCCCGGGGGCAGACGGATTGCATCTGCTCCAGATTGTGCGTTACGAACACCAGGGTCACGCCGCTGTTGATCAGCTCGCGCATGCGCTCCATACAACGCAACCGAAACACCGCGTCACCGACCGACAGCACCTCGTCGACCAGAAGCACGTCGGGATCGACATGGGCCGCGATCGAGAACCCCAACCGTGCGTACATGCCCGAGCTGTATCGCTTGACCGGCGTGTCCAGAAACGACTCGATTCCGGCAAACGACACGATGGCGTCGAGCTTAGCCTGTGTCTCGCGGCGGCTCATGCCCAGGATCGAGCCGTTGAGATAGATGTTCTCGCGGCCTGTCAGATCCGGGTGGAAGCCGGCCCCGACCTCGATCAGCGCCGCCAGACGGCCTCGCACACGCACCTCGCCTCGATCCGGACGAAGAATCCCCGCCAACAGCCTCAGGGCAGTGCTCTTGCCGGCCCCGTTCGGCCCGATCACACCCAGGGCTTCGCCGGGTGGGACCTCAAAGCTCACGTCGTCCAGCGCAAGAAACGTATCCCTCTTCGCCCGGTGCAATCCGCGTCCGCCCAATCGGCTCAGACCGGCCCCGATCAGGTCGCGCAGCGAATCGTGCGCTGCCCCACGGTGGAACCGTTTCGACACGCTTATGAACTCAGCGGCAGGGGCTGCCATCAGATACACTCCGCAAACCGATACGACGCCCGCCGAAACACAAGCCACCCGCCGGCCAACAAGACCAACGCCACCACGGTCGCGTAGATAAAAGGCCCAGCATCGGGCCAACGCCCGTGGATCACGCAGCCGCGGTACGCCCCGATGATCGCCACCATCGGGTTGAGAGAAATCAGTTTCGCCAGCGTCGAGCCGTCACGGGGCACGGGAACCACCACGTCCGAGACGAACATCCAAAGCTGAATCGCCACCCCGAACACCTGTCGTACGTCGCGGTAGAACAGGTTCCCCATAGCCAGCAGCATCCCCAGCCCGGCAGTAAGCACGACCTGCACCGCGATCACGACCGGCAGGAACAAGAGCGTCGGCTGGATGCTGAAGCGGTAGTCGCCGGTCATGTGGAAGTAGAGGATCAGTCCGATAAGCACCGTACCACCGATACTGAAATCAACGAACGAACTCAAAACGCAGGAAAACGGAAACACCTCGCGTGGGAAATACACCTTGGTTACCAGGTTACGGTTGGCAACCAGCGAGTTGACGGAGCCGTTGAGACTGACCGCGAAAAACGTCCACGGGACCAGCCCAAGATAGGCGTACAGGGCGTAGGGGATGTCCAGACCCAGGGCCGCCGAGGCGTCGATCGCCCGCGTGAACACAAACGTGAAGACCAGCATCATCGATAATGGGAGCAGCACCGCCCATCCCACCCCCAGCAGCGATTGCTTGTAGCGCACCCGCAGATCCCGCAGGGTCAGGCTCAAAAGCAGTTCCCTGTAACGCAGCAGGTCGGTAAACGCGGAACCCACACCGAGCGCAGCCATGTCCTTCGCCTTTCAAGACGGCAACAGTCGCGGTCTGCAATCGTCTTATCGGTCGTCTGGGAACCCCGGTTTTGTCGCGCACCGTGTCAGTTGCCTCGATCGACACTCTGACACACGTGTTCATCGCCTCCGAACGGTCTCTTGACGTGAGCCGTGGCCGATGATGTAATGCGTTATCGGTCTGTTGGCGCGACCTTCGGTGGATACGTCGGATGCGTCATGTGCCCGGCCGACGCTGGACTTGAAGCCTGGTCCAAAACCATTGTGGGACCGGCTTTCCTGCCGGTTGGATGGCAGGTTGAAAACCTGTTCCACAGCTTTAGGATGAGTTCTTAGCAGCCGACCGCCAACGATTCGTTCCCGTCACCGGGGAGGGTACAATGCACCGCCGTGCGATCTTGCTGGTCTTCTCGTCGCTCGTGATACCCGCCCTGTGCGGGTGTAAGACGGACGCTCTGTTTCGCGGCGAGCCCGCACCGCCGGGGTCGCTGATCGACCGTCAGGCGGCAAAGCCTATCGACGAACCGGACGCCCACGAGGTGGACATCGTCGAATCGATGATCGCCAACCGTCAGCAGTACCACCACGCGCTGGCTGCCCTTCGTGATTTCTACGCCGGCCACAACAACGAAGCCAAACGTCGGCAGGTCGACTTTGAGCTGGCCGGCCTCGAAAAGACCCAGACGTTCCAGTACCTCCTCGACGCCGAGATTCCGCCCGCATCGCTTCGACCGAGCGAGCAGATTGAGGCCGCCGATCGGTTGTATATCCACGCCTCTAATCTGCTACGGCGAGGCGGGCACGGCCTGTTGGTGCTTTATCGCGAGGAGTTGATGATCAAGGCCCTTAAGGCGTTCAAGTCGCTGATCGAAACCTACCCTACCAGCGACAAGATCGACGACGCAGCCTTCTACTGCGGTGAGATTCACAAGGAGTACTTCAGGGGTCAGGAACTCATCGCCGTTCGCTGGTACGAGCGGGCCTGGCAGTGGGACCCCGAGACGCCCCACCCGGCCCGATTCCAGGCGGCGGTAGTATACGACTATCGACTTCACGATCGTGCGCGGGCGCTGGAACTTTATCATGCCGTGATCGAGCGGGAGACTATGAAGATCACCAACGTTCGCTTCGCCACGCGCAGGATTAACGAACTGACGCAGGCGCGGGGACGCGCCGTCAGGGTTCAAGAGCCGACCGTCCCGCTTACGCCGGCTACGTCCGTGGGAGTTCCGAATAACGATAACGAATAACGAACACCAATTCGCAAATAACGAACGGTGAATGGCGAATAGCGAATTCGGACTGAGGGGAGAACGCGGTTGCCACGGTCATTAGCTATTATGGATTCGGCGTTCTCAATCCCCTCCGGCGAGCTTCACGATCAATGATGGCGAATCAACGGTGATCACCACGCCGTCAAGCCGCCGTCTACGAACAGGACTTGCCCCGTGATATAAGAGGAAGCGTCCGACGCGAGAAACAAAAGCGGGCCGACCACCTCCGTCGGGCGCGCCATGCGTCTTAGTGGGACGCGGTCGGCGTACCGGGTTTGAAATCGCTGCGAATGTTTGTCGACAATGCCGCCGGGTGCTACACAATTGACGCGGACGTTGTGATCTGCGGCGACGCTTGCAAGGTACTTGCTCATGCCGTGGATTCCGGCTTTGATCATGGCGTAAGTGGCAACACTGTGGATTCCCGTTCCCTCATAGATGCGCAGATCCGGCGCAAGCTCCCCATAGATCGATCCGCAGTTCACGATCGATCCGTATCCTTGCTGCTTCATCTGTGTAAACGCATGGCGGCAACAGTTGTAATAACCGAGCAAATGAGCCTGAATGTCACGGATCATCTCGGCAGACTTGATGCCCTCAACGGAAAGATCCGTGTAAGCGAACCTGGGCCAGGCGCAGTTGATCCAGGCGTCAATGCCGCCGCCGGTGTTTACGGCCCAGGTTACAAATGACCGAATGCTCTGGTCCTGCGTGATGTCGACCGCGGTGAAATGAAAGGCGGAATGCCCCTGTTCTATGACACGCCGACCTCCGGCGAAGACGTTGGCGCCCGCGCCCAGCAACGCCTCAACAGTCGGTCTGCCGATCAGCCCGCCGGCACCGACCACGCACACGTTTTTGCCTTCCAGCGAGAACGGTGATCTAGGCATGAACCAATCCTGTGATTCTATCACATACGAGTTTCTGGTCGCAGCGCCGTGTGCATTTGTAATGCGGCGGAAACGCACCGGTAATGTGCCTCGCGCGCAACTGCGAATACTCTTGGGAGTTCCAGATGTCGGCCAACGACGCCCGGCCGGCGTTGCCCAACGTCATCTCGGCGTTGTAGTCCTGAGTGCAGGGAACAACGCTGCCGTCTGCCATGACCGTCAAAGAACTGAACGGATACTCGCAGTATTGTCGCTCGTAATGTGAACGGTTTTCGATCGTCGAATCGTTTTCATAGTACCATCGATTGTCCTGGCTCTTGACATACGCGAAGACGGGCTGATTCTTCCATATCTCACGGAAGCGTTCATTGGATCCGGCGGGACCGTCATCGCTCGAAAGCTCGATCCTCTGGATCACGATCCGGGTGGCGTAGCCGTGCCGCTCCTTCAGTTCAATGACTTCCAGGATTCTCCGGTGCGCCTCTTCGAAATTGCACCGCGCGCCCCGGATGCTCTGTTGCTCGTCGTCGGTCAACCCATCCAAGGAGAATTTGAGAATCCCCAGACCCGCATCCATGAGCGCGCTGATCTGATCCAGCTTGATGTTGGCCGGAACGCAGGAGAAATAGGTTGGAATTCTTCTCTGGGTGCACGCCGCCACGCGCGACACGATATGAGGGTCCAGCAGCGGCTCGCCGTAGCCGTGAAGAATCAGGTGTGTGGCGACAACGTAGAAATAGAACGCGTCCTCGTGTCGGTGGTCGGCTTCTAATCCATACGTTGTCTTTACGAATGAGTTAAATGCTTCGATCCTGTCCTGGGGAATGGGTTTGATCTGAGAGATGATGTCCAGAAAAAGGTCAAAATCCATAATGTCGAGCTTGCGCGTCATAAGGGCCGTGCGAGGACACATGACGCATCGCATGTTGCAGTGGTTGGTGGTCTCGACGTTGAACACATAGGGCCGGGAGCTTCGCAGCCGTTCAAACTCCCCGATGAGCTCTTCACCGTCTGCCGGGACGAACGCGCCTTGCACGATCTTGTCCTTCAACGGCTTGACCTTCATGAAGAAGTCGATGTCAAACATGGATGCCTCCGAACCGGCGGCATGTATCGCGTTTTTTCGATGACCGCGTGCCACAGCCCCAGCGGCTTATGGCGCGACTTGCAGCCGCCGCCAATCATTGATCGTTTATCGGCGCAGCGTGGTCCTTGCCCGCAGCAAATCAGCCGGCTTGCGGGTCTGGTCGGCCCTGGTCAAAGAGGCCTGCGTGGGATTCCCATCGCTCGACGGTCCAACGTCGTCTTGGCCTGGTCGAGGCTGATGACGTAACCGGATGGAGCCTTGGCGGCTTCAATGTCTTCGAACGTGTGCGCATTATCTTCGGTGAACGGCCCAACCCGTCGACGGACCAGGCTCATCAGGCAGCCGCCGGTCTTTAAGCGCTGGCCCACGTCGCGGATGAGCGACCGGACGTACGTCCCCCGGCTGCAGCACATCTCGAAGTCCAACATCGGCCATTCGTAGGTGTGAACACAAACCCAGTGTATCGTGACCGGGCGTGGTTTGAGTTCAACCGCCTGTGATCGTCGCGCCAATTTGTAGGCCGGCTGCCCGCCGATTTTGATCGCGCTGATGCGCGGCGGGATCTGCTCAATGACGCCCTCAAATGCGCCGAACGTTTCGACGACTGCCTCATACGACGGCACTGCCGACACTTCCACCGGTTGCAACGGTTCGTCCGCGTCGAAGCTCTCGCTGGTAACGTCCAACCGGGCGGTGGCGCGGTAGACCTTGGGCTGGTCCATGATGGATTCGACAAGCTTCGTCGCTTCGCCAAGGCACAGCACCAAGAGGCCTGACGCACCCGGGTCGAGCGTTCCGGCGTGCCCGCTCTTGCGTTGGCCGGTGAGTCTGCGGACGCGGTAAAGCGCCTTGGCCGACGTGATGCCCACCGGCTTGTTCAAGATGATCAGCCCGTTAAGCGGCGAGGTCGACTTCAACTATCCCCCCTACTTGCGAACGATGAGCAGACGCACGCTCATCGGGTCGATGGCGAAGTCGATTCGGCCGGCCTTGTTGACCGGGTATCGACTGGCGCTGACGCGGAGCTGTGGGCCGGTCGCCGGCATGGGTTTCAGTTGCGGGGTCAGCACGCCGACCATCTCGCCCGCCTTGCCGGCTTCCAATTGGACGCGGTGCTTTTTGTCCGAGCAATTCATGACCACGATGATCTCGCTGCCCGGCAGGAAACGCGAGAAGGCGATGATGCGGCGGTCGTCGTCGGCCAAGAGGGTCTTGCAGCCGCCGCGACGCAACGGTTCGTGGACGTTGCGCAGCGTGTTAAGAAGCCGGGTGAGCTTCAGGAAATCCGGTCGGTAGCCTTTCGGAGTTTGGGAGGGTTTGCCCGGGGCAGGCCACCACATCGGAGCCCTGGAAAACGGACTCCTCTCACCGGTCATGCCCACCTCGTCGCCGTAGTAGGTGACGGGCGCACCGATGTAGAACGCCTTAAACGCGGCTGCGAGCCGCCAGCGGTCGAGATCGGCCTCGGTCAATCCGGAATCGTCCTCCTCCGCTTTTGGCTCTTTGTCTTTTGCCTTGTCCGATTTCGACGCCGGTTCTTTGTCGTTTTCCCTGCCGGTTTCCTTGTCAGGAAGGCGTTTTGGCTTGGGACGCGACAACCGCGTGAAAACACGGGTTGTATCGTGACTGTCCACCAGATTGAGCATCGCCAGATTGGTTTCGAGATCGAAAGGTTCTCGCGTGGCCTCCAGGTCACGCATGAATTTGCCGGGCAAATAATCACCCGAATCCCGGGCGAAGAACGTCCGAATCCACCCGCCCGCCTTGTAGTTGAGAACCGAGTCGAGTTGATCCCCTTGCAGCCAGGGACTTGGGTCTCGCGCGGGGTGCACTTCGCCGACGATCAGCGCCTCGGGGTTGAGCCGCTTGACCACGCCTCGCCAACGCTGCCACAAACCCCCAGCCACGCGGTCGGCGTCGTCGACCCGCCATCCATCCACCCCGTCGGAGGGGTCCCCGTCGCCGTTGGGGTCCATCCAGCGTTTGGTCACGGCGAAGATGTGATTCTCGACTAACGGCGCGAGGCCGGTTTTCGAGCGGCGGAAGTAGACTCGCGCTCCGCTAGGACCATCCGGGCCTTCCCACTGCCGGGGCGGGCCGAAGTCGGTAACGGCAAACCAGTCGGCCAGCGGCGAACCTCGTCCGAATTCGCGGACTTCCCTCCACGCCCAGAAATCCTCGCCCACACTGGTGAATACACCGTCGATAATGACGCGGAAGCCTGTTTCGTGCGCCTTTTTGAGGAAGTCGAGAAAAACCCGGTCGCTGGCTGACCATTTCCACGTCTTGGGATCAGCCTGCTCGCCCACGAGCTTTGCAAGGCTCCCTTCGACCCCGAACGAGTCGTCGATGTGCCTTAAGTCGGTGGTGTGATACTTGTCGTCACTGCCGGCCGCGAACACGGGCGTAAGGGATAACGCGTTGAAGCCAAGCCCTTTTAGATATGGCAATTTGGCCTGCAGCCCCTGCAAATCGCCGCCGTAGCTTCGGGCGGACAGGCTCGCCTTCTCCTCCGGGGTCTTCAAGTCATTCAGCTTCGGCCATTCTTCCGTCCACCTGCGTGTGTTTGGGGGGTCGTTCTCCTTTGACCCGTTGGCGAATCGCGACACCATCACGTGATACCAGCGGGCGTCGAACGCCCAATCGGGAACGCCGGGCGGCGGCGCGGGCGAACTTTTTGTCTCTTCGTCCACATCCGGTTCTTGCGGTTCTTGGTCTTGCGGCGCCGGGGGCGACGGCTCTTTGTCATGCTGATCCACCTTGCCCTTGCCTGCGGGCGGTTGTGAAGCCGTCTGTGCCGGGGCGGGGACCACGGTCAACAGTGCGCCGCACGCCGCGGCCGTCATTCGACGAAAAACGTTCATCCTCAGGCCTCCCCGGAATCGTCCGCGTGGGTGCAATCCGCGACACGCGCTGTCAAACACCCTGGACGATTCTCGCTGCCGTATTGTTTGTGAGATCATGCAACAAGGCATCATACCGGCAGCAGCATTCTCGCCAACCTGGTGAAAACGAGATGGGAATCTCGTTACCGCCGCAATCTCGTTCAAGCCGCGATGGGAATCTCGTTCCAGCGAACTCCGCCTGTTCGCGCACGTTCACTCAGGGCGTGCGGTGGGCGACGGCACGAGACGGGGCTCAGGGGCCGACACCAGCTCGGCCATCACCGCGTCGGCCAACGGACGCCCAGCGGCGGTCAAGGCGACATGTGTGTCGTTGATCGTTAGTAGCTCCATTTCCACCAACCGCGCGATTGCTCCGCCAAACCGTTCCACAGGATCAATTCCAAGCCGTTGGCGAAACGCCGGCCTGGACAACCCCTCAACCAAGCGAAGCTGCATCATGACCATCTCTGCCAGGAGCATCTGATCGTCGATGTTTTCGGACTGCCCCACGGCATCCCCATGTTCCCGCATAAGGCGAACGTACTCACCCACGTCGGCCACGTTTTTGTACCGTTTTCGCCCGACGCACCCCGCTGCAGACGGCCCAACACCGATGTACGGGCCGTTCCGCCAGTAGATGAGATTGTGGCGGCACCGGCTGCCGGACCGGGCGTAGTTGCTGATCTCGTATTGCTCGAAGCCGGCGGCTGCCAGTGTCTGCACCGCCAGATGATACATCTCCGTCTCGAGATTCTCGTCGCAGGGCCACAGCAAGCCGCGGTCACGTAAGGCGGTCAGCCGGGTGCCCGGTTCGTACGTCAGACCGTAGCAGGAGAGGTGGTTCGGGCCAAGGTTAACCGCTCGCCGGAGCGATTCCTCCCACGTCTCGAGCGTCTGGCCGGGGATGCCAAAGATCAGATCGATGTTAATCTGGGTAATATCGTGCTGGCGGAGCACATTGACAGAAGCAGGGATGTCTCTCGGGTTATGCAATCGCTCCAAAACTGCAAGTTCTTTCGAGAAAAAGGATTGCGCTCCCATTGACACCCGGTTGACACCCGCGGCGACCATTAGCGACGCCTTTCGGTCGTCCACCGTCGCTGGGTTGGCCTCGACCGTGAACTCTACGACGGGATGATCACCGGCCACCGCCCGGAGTGATTCCAGCAGGCTGGCCAATTGATCCAGCGGCAAGACGGTTGGTGTGCCGCCGCCCACGAAGACCGTCGCGATGGGGTGGTCCAAGGTGCCCGTACGGCTGGTGAGTTCCCGCTTCACGGCGTCGACCAGAGGCCCGGTCGCCCGCTGCCCCACAGGAACCGAGTAAAAATCGCAGTACCCACACTTCCTTTCACAAAACGGGATATGAACGTAGAGGCCGCAGTGCTTCATGGGCATGCTCTTTCGCCGCGATTCTCCCCACAATGCCCATCTTAACACATCCGGCACGTGCGTGCAGGTCGCCTCCTTCCGGCGCCTGTTGGCACGCCGCCGGCGTCACATTTTGGATCGCTGCTTGCCCGCTGGCCTGACGCCCACCTGTCGTTCCCGTGCGGGTCGGCGCGGTGTGGCGTCGGAGGGGGTTTGAACTCGGGGCGGAGCCCGTATACTATAGATGCAATCTGGTGCTCCTCATCGTGATTGATGATGGCATCGTATCCTTCGAGATCGGGAGCGTTTGTCCGCAAACCATTAAATGAAGATGGAATGACGCGATGGGTGTTAGGCTAGTGATGTTCAACGAGCAGGGTCGTCGCAGGGACTTCCTCTTGAAAGACGGGGCGACGACCATCGGTCGCAAGACCGATTGCGACATTCGCATCCCCGTAGGAGAGGTGTCGCGCCTTCACGCGGAGGTCCTTGCCGACGAAGACGGAGCCACCGTTCGCGATCTCGGCGCGTCCAACGGCACGTACGTCAACAACCAGCGGATCACTGATGAAGACCTGGAGCCGGGGGATCATCTGATGATCGGCCCGGTCGTGTTCGTCGTCCAGATCGACGATGAACCCGGCGACGACGAACTGCTGGAAATCCGCAGCGAGATCAAGACGAAGCAAGCCGCAGGCGGGGGGGGGGCTTCCGTCGGTACGTCGGAGCACGTCTACTCCAGCGATGAGGAGGTTGACCCGATCGCGGCCCTGGAGGCGCTGGCCTCCAGTGCCGATCAAACCGCAATTGAACCTGAAGAAGAGAAAGGGAAGCGTCAACCCTAAATGACCGTACGCATTTTTGCAGCTAAGCCCGCTTGGAGTTGCACCCGATCCGGGTGCCGCCGCACCAGGCCGTGCGCGCTTTTACCAGGGGGGGCGCGGACTGCAATCCCCAATCGTCAATCGTCAATCGACCGGGGGGCGTGCGGGTGCCCGGTCCTTTGCGCAGCGTAATCCCATGAAAGGCTGTCTCCCGCCGGAGGGTATGATCTGCGGCGCGGGAACGTTTTGTTCATGTTCAGGAGACAGCCATGAAAACGAAGCGAAGGATAGCACAGGTGGGTTGTGATTGC
>Ga0114922_10001434_pt1 | contig 22673 bp, 25 predicted proteins | sample AartaG_FD_100975 | JGI IMG/M metagenome (GOLD analysis project Ga0114922, IMG submission 100975) | Deep subsurface microbial communities from Aarhus Bay to uncover new lineages of life (NeLLi) - Aarhus_00045 metaG | ecosystem: Environmental > Aquatic > Marine > Oceanic > Sediment | place... | reverse complement strand
TTGGAGGATATTCAAATTGGAAGAAATCGAAAAAAACTTGTTACTACACAAATAAATTATTCATTTCATGTGTTTTCAATAAGTTATGAGCGGGAAAATAAGCTCTATAGAAGATTCAGGTTAAAGAGATAGAGGAGCTGTTGGCGGATTGAGGTTTCTCAGTTTCATCCCCGCCCGCCTCGCGTTGCGAAGCATTGCGGGCAGGTGGGAACTGAGAAAAAAAGAAAAATCCAGAAAATCCAGAAAATCCTGTCTAAAAAATAAAGGACTATGCAGTTGCAAAACATAGCAAAGAAGAACAATCTGACGTGGTTCAACGGCCACATCTCTCGCAAGGATCGTGAGAAGCTCCATGGCCACAGGGGAGCAGTCATATGGTTTACGGGCCTCTCGGCCTCCGGCAAATCAACCATAGCCCATCTTGTTGAAAAGCAATTGCATCGGCAGGGGTGCTCTGCCTACGTTTTTGACGGAGACAATGTCCGTCACGGGCTGTGCTCTGACCTGAGCTTCTCCTCTGAAAACAGGGCAGAGAATATCCGCCGTATCGGTGAAATGGTGAAACTCTTCGTGGACGCAGGCATCATCGCGATTACCGCCTTCATTTCGCCTTATCGCAAGGATCGCCAAAAGCTCCGATCGCTCCTCACAGACGGGCAGTTTTTGGAAATCTATGTTGACTGCCCTTCAGAGGTCTGTGCTACTCGCGACAAGAAAGGTATTTATGCGAAAGCCAAGGCAGGAGTAATCAAGGAGTTCACTGGGATTTCAGCGCCGTACGAGCCGCCCGAAAAGCCAGACCTGGTAATCCCCTCTTATGAGCAAGATGCAAAGGAGGCCGCACAGCGCGTTGTGCATCTGATAACACAACGTGAAATCATCTAGCGAAGCTTTAGTTCCTTAGTTCTGAAATTTGTGTTTTTTCTGGCAGAAAATTTCAAAAGATAATGACGCCTCTTCTCAAGGCGAACGTCGCAAAACACGAAAGATGGAAAGCACGAAATAGAAAAATATTAACACTTTCGTGTCTTCGTACTTTCGTGCTTTCGTGATAGATTTATTGCTTTTTTGGTTCCGGCTTGTCCGGGTTAGGAAGAAGGAATCTAACAGCTTAGACAGGATCTACCCCAGTACGACGGTTCCCACCTACGGGGCGGGCGGGGCAGGCGCACATGAACGCTGGCGCGCCTACCACCACCGCGTATGACACGCGGCTCACACGCAAGCGTCTCCGGCAATGGCGGGCAGGTTGTCAAGATTCTAGATGTGTAGTTGCGAGTTAAGGGTTACGAGTTGAGGGTTAAAAAAAGAATACCGAAAGTACCGTACTTTAGCCAGAAACGAGAGTATAGTTGTGGTCCAGCATCCTTAAGAATGATACTTTCTTATTTTGGTTTAGAAATTGATGAAGAGAAATTGATTGAGTTGTGTGGGACAAACCGGTTAGGAACCAGCCGTTTTCAAATAGTGGAAGCTGCAACGAAGCTCAAGTTCAGAGCAGATACCTTCTGCTGAGTTAACCATGGAACAAATTTGTGATATACTTGAAGCGACTTTGCCTATCATTGCCTTGATAGATCCCGGTAAGATATACGGAGGGATTTCAGGAATCGGCCATTTCGTAGTAATTCTGGGGAGAATGGACAACAAGGTTGTCTACCATGACCCTGTGATGGGACAGAACCTTGTGACTGAAGAAGAGATATTTTTTCAGGCATGGCAGGAGTCTAATTTTAGAGGAGTGAGGATATGGAAGTCTACAGAAAGGTAAAAGATTTTCTCTGTGACCATGTTGGAAATATGACTACACCAGGGACACCTCGTTTTAATGCAAAAACCCAGATGTGGCATGTTCCAGTTCTATGCAAGACAAAAAAGGGGCTATTTATCGTTGGAGAAATCTGCCTCAATAAGGAAGAAGAGTTCGTCAGGATACCTAATAAGGAAGATATGTTAAAGGTGCTCGATATAGAGACTGCCAAAGTTCCCTTTCTAGTCTATGCGGAAGAAGCTGAATTGGAGAAAAAGCATATCTCCGTGGTAACTATCTAATTTTTTCAAAGCCGACTTTAGAGGTAAGGAGACCTGCCCGCCACCTGCCCGCTCGTGCCCTGTCCGCCCTGTGGAATGCGTAGCCTATTCCTCTGGGGTCTCAGCGGCAAATGAAAAGAATTGATTCCTCTGTGATCTCTGCGGGCTCTGCCTGCCCTGGTGCGACACGACCCCAACAATCTCTTAGGGAGACAAACCCGGTCTGGGCCAGGGAATGACCGTATCAGGGTAGATAGGCACTATCGTACCGGGGTAAATCCTGTCTAAGAAAAAGAATAGATCCTGCCTGCCCCGTAGGTGGGAACCATCGTACTGGGGTCTAACACCAAATGTCTGTAATAAAACCACGAATTTTCATGAAGGTTGTCAAGAATGAAGACCCCTCTGTCTTGCTCACAGGTTGCGCCTAACGGCTTGAAAACATCATACTTCCTGCCCACTATTGCAATTGTGAGCGAACCGAACTAAGTTTATTTAAGGATAGGCCTGAAAGGGATTATGTGCAAAAAGAGATATTGAGAAATTGGTGAGCATAGTTTATAATACGCAAAAAAAGGGTTTTTTAGGAGGAAATAATTATGAAGCCAATAAGGGCAGAGAAATGCTATATTTCTGATAAATTGCCACCATTACATATCCTTTTAACCGAGGAAGACGGGGTAATAGTCATTAGGTGCCTGGACTTCAGCATCTCAAGTCATGGAGATAGTATTAAAGAAGCAAGAGAATCTATGAATAGTACATTAATGGATTATTTGAAACATGCTATTGAAAATAACAGCCTGGATAATCTGTTTGATCCCGATCTGAAAGAGTATTGGGATATGTACCATCAGTTACAAATCGAGGCTGAAAAATATATCTTCCAAGCAAATGTTGACAAGATTAAGGGGGAGATTCTAAGCAAAGGATTAACCTATGCTTAAGCCAATGGAGTTGAGAAAGGTGATCAAGATCCTATCCGATTATGACATACGATTTGATTACGCAAGCGGAGGTAAACATACTGGAAAATTTTATAAAGGTCCCAAATCGTTTCCCGTTAAGTGCCATGGTAGAAAAACAGCAATTTTGACTTATGCCCTAAAGGGACTCATCAAAAAGTTTGATCTTCCCAAAGACACTTTTGACAGGTAAGACCTAAACCAGCTAAGCACATCGAACGACGCTTTGATACAATCACCAGATGAGTAATAACCAGCTTTAAGCCTTAGGGCGTTGGATATTCCCTAAACGAGATGCCTCGTTTAGGGAATTAAAATCCGTGTAATCCGTGTAATCCGTGTCAAAACTTCTCAGCTATTAGGATACCAAACCATGAGCGATCCCCTCATCACCGTCGACAACATCTCCAAAAAATTCTGCCACCGCCTCAAGCGCTCCCTCTGGTATGGCATGAAGGATTTCGCGACTCAACTCATAGGCTATGAGGCTATCTGCCTGATTTCGCGGGACTATAGCCAAATTAAGTTGACATTGTCAGGCCACATATGTATTATTGCTACATCTCTGAGATAAGTGGATAGGGTACTACTCTTTCATCATGAAATGGCCAAACAACAAGCAGAGAGTGGAGCCGTCAGGGCCATCAAGTGCAACTCAGCCAAAGGGACCGCGGACACTCCAGGGGCACGGAACGTCATACCGTATAAGGGGCGGATTGAAAACACATCATATTAGGGAGATGTAAGGAGGTTTCTGATGATGAATTTAGAGTATTTGGCTAAAGATCTGCATATGAAGCCCGAAGCGCTGTTAAAAGAAAGCGTCGAAAGATTTTTGAAGCATAAGCTAAAGGTCATAGAATCTGAACTATTCGTTATTGCAAAAAGATACGGAGTTACTACCATCACTGAGTTTGACAAAATGGTAAAAGAAGGAAGGTTTCATGAAGAGGATGCATTCGAAGATTATTTCAGGTTTGACAATCTTGAAGCAGAAAGAGATCGAGTATTCAATCATCTGGAGAAGCTGTAGTGGTGTCCATAGAAGAATTGGCAAGAATTGCTGAGATCGAATTCTCTGACATTGTAGATACCACTGAACTGATCGGAACCAAACTGCGAATAATTCTAACAAAGGAAGGTTTTATCGATGTCTGGCTGTCCAGAAAACTGGCTAACAGATTCGGCCCAAATCGCCCCCTCCTGCCGGCGTGTTGTCGTTTCTCCATTCCCTCCTCGTCCGCCTCGCCTGAGCCCGCCCGGCATTTGCCTGAGGCCCGCCTGCCAGCGCCCACGCTCGCAGGACAACTGCAATGCCGGCAGACATGGCAATGGCGGGCAGGCCTGCCCGCTTGCCGAGCCCGTCCGCCATCGGCTTCGCCTCAGGCGAATGCCGGGCGGGGCCTCGCGAGGTAGACGTGCAAAGCCGATGGCGGACGGGCGTCTCGCGATGGAGGGCAGGAGGAAAGGGAAAAAGTAGAAAAAATCCCAAGAATCTTGTGAATCCTGTCTAACAAAACATAATGGAATACGAAGACATCACTCACAAAATCATCGGCTGTGCTTACCAGGTTTATAATCAGCTCGGCTTTGGATTCCTTGAGAGCGTCTATAAAAAGGCGATAATCATAGAACTGACTAAAAACAATTTTAAAGCTGAAGAAGAAAAGCCCTTAAAGGTCTACTATGATGGCCAGGTGGTGGGTAATTTCTATGTCGATCTGTTTGTAGAAGAAGCGGTCATAGTGGAACTCAAATCCGTCCAGAACCTCAGCAAAGAGCATGAAGTCCAGTTAGTTAATTACCTCAATGGGTTGAATAAGGAGATAGGACTACTAATCAATTTCAGCCCGTCCGGAGTGCAGGTCAAGCGCAAGTACAGACAACCGTGATCACACCCCTTAGACAGGATCAACAGGATCAACAGGATAGTGTTTTCTGCCTTTCCAAAAGAAAGGCAGAAATAAGAAATCGAGTAAATCCTGTCTGGTAAAGAAACACAGTTTTTTTCCGCCGTAGGCGGATTGCTCTTTTGCCTTTCGTCCGGAAAGGCAAAAACACCAAGATATCCGTAAAATCCTGTAAATCCTGTCTAATAAGAAAAGGAGGCGTATCATGAAAGTAGTTATCCTTGCAGGGGGTTTTGGCACACGCCTTTCAGAAGAAACCGGGGTAAAGCCAAAACCCATGGTTGAAATTGGCGATAAGCCAATCCTGTGGCATATTATGAAGATCTATTCTGCCCACGGCATCAACGACTTCATTATTTGTTTGGGTTACAAGGGTTACATGATTAAAGAATACTTTGCCACGTATTCGCTCCACATGTCTGATGTCACATTCGACTTGCGAAACAACAACATGAAGGTTCACCAAAATGGTACCGAGCCCTGGAAGGTGACATTGGTCGATACCGGTGAAAACAGCATGACTGGAGGAAGGCTAAAACGGGTTAAGGAGTACATCGCTGATGAAACGTTCTGCCTGACATACGGAGACGGCGTGACCGATGTGAATATTACACAGCTAATCGACTTTCACCGAGATCAAAAGACACTTGCAACGTTAACCGCCGTGCAGCCCCCAGGGCGATTTGGCGCGTTCAATTTAGACAGAAGCCAACACAAGATTTCCACCTTTAAAGAAAAGCCACAAGGTGACGGTGCCTGGATCAATGGTGGTTTTTTCGTTCTGGAGCCTGGCGTGATGGACTACATCACAGATGACTCTACTGTTTGGGAGCGAGAGCCAATGGAAAAACTGGCGCATGATGGAATGGTTTCAGCATACAGACACTATGGATTCTGGCAACCCATGGACACGTTGCGAGACAAGAGTGTTCTCGAAGAGCTATGGCAGAGCGGCAAAGCTCCGTGGAAAATTTGGTGATGGATAGCAAGTTCTGGAAAGGCAAGAGAGTCCTGATCACTGGGCATACTGGATTCAAAGGAAGCTGGCTATCTTTATGGTTGCAAAGCAAAGGAGCCCATACCATAGGATACTCCTTGCCTCCACCTACGAAACCAAGTCTGTTTGAAGTAGCCCATGTTGCTGAAGGGATGACATCCATCACAGGAGACATTCGCGATCTAGAACATCTACAGGCGGTGATCGGTGAGCATAAACCCGAAATTATTATCCACATGGCCGCCCAGTCATTGGTACGTTATTCTTACAATAACCCTGTGGATACTTATAGCACTAATATCATGGGTACAGTGAATGTGCTGGAGGTCGTTAGACAATCGGACAATGTGAAGGTTGTTCTTATTATCACTAGTGATAAGTGCTATGAGAATAAAGAATGGGTCTGGGGATACCGGGAAACAGACCCCATGGGCGGACATGACCCTTACTCTAGCAGCAAGGGTTGTTCCGAATTGGTCACATCGGCTTATCGCCGTTCATACTTTTCAGACGACAATCTTCCCGGTCATGGTGTTTCGGTAGCGAGCACCAGGGCGGGCAATGTGGTCGGGGGCGGAGACTGGGCTCCGGATCGTCTTATTCCTGATATCATGAACGCGCTTATGGAAAATCGGCCTGCTGTCATCCGTTATCCGAATGCCATCCGCCCTTGGCAGCACGCACTCGAACCGCTACGTGGATATCTTAGACTTGCTGAAAAATTGTGGCACCAAGAAAAAGAGTTTACCGGAGCCTGGAACTTCGGCCCCAATGATGAGGATGCACGACCAGTTTCTTGGGTAGCAGACTATCTAGCCAGCCTATGGGGAGGGGGTACTCGCTGGGAATCGGATTCGACCCAGCATCCACATGAGGCCGCATACTTGAAACTCGATTGTTCCAAGGCAAGAAATCTGCTGGGGTGGTCACCTAAACTGGATCTCACCACAACCCTGGAGTGGATTGTAGAATGGTATCGAGCGTACCTTCAAAAGAAGGATATGCGTCAGGTTATAGAAGCAGAAATCACTCGTTACGAGAATATGCCGCAGAAGCAAATGGCATGACATGTCATTTCTGCCAAAGCTTCTTGAAATCAGGCGTTGTTGAGGCGGAAATGGCACCCTTAGGTTTTAGTTGAGAGGATCACTGTGATTTTCAGGCAAACCAGGTTAAAAGGCGCTTTCTTCATTGAACCTGAAAGAATAGAGGACAGGCGCGGCTTTTTTGCCCGGGCATGGTGCAAAGAGGAATTTGAATCTCATAGTCTAAATCCGAGTTTGGTTCAATGCAATCTATCATTCAATAAGAACGGGGGTACATTACGAGGCATGCATTACCAAACCGCACCTCATGAAGAAGCCAAATTGGTGCGGTGTACGAGGGGGGCAATATATGATGTGATCATTGATTTGCGGCCAGAGTCACCTACGTATTTAGAGTGGATCGGAGTCGAATTAACAGCAGATAATCACAAAATGCTCTATGTGCCCGAAAACTTTGCTCACGGCTATCAAACCCTTACGGACAACACCGAGGTATTTTACCAGGTATCGCAATTCTATTCACCGGAGTCCGAGCGGGGCGTGCGTTGGAATGATCCAGCATTTGGCATTAAGTGGCCAGAGACAAATAGTGTGATGATTTCTGAAAAGGACAAAAACTGGCCAGATTATTTGCCATGACAGTGAGTGCTTATCTCGCCCGCTCTCTTTGGTCGCTCGAGATCACAGGGGGCACAGAGACGCAAAGTTCTTAAGCTGAATTGCTGAGAGGACAATTCAGCTTAAACAGTCATCCCGCTCACGCGGGAGATATTGGCGGGCACAAATGTTCATGTTCCTAACTAGTGACGCAATATCCCAGATAACATCGTGCCACGCAGTGGCTGAGAGTTTTGTGTGATTTTTCCTCTCAAAAAATCACACAAAGTATTCATTTCTGCCTGCCCCGTAGGGAGGAACGACCGTACTGGGGTGATCTCTGTGGGCTCTGCCTGCCCCGTAGGTGGGGACCATCGTACCGGGGTGAGAAATAGAAGCTTTTAATAGAGACTACCGTGCAAAAACCATGAGTTCCAACCGAAACAAGAAAACTCATCGGGAAGTAATCGGTCTTTTGCCGGCAGGCGGCAAAGCAAGCCGGCTTGCGCCGTTACCTTGCAGTAAAGAACTATACCCTATCGGCTTTCGTCCTGTGGAGGGAGGCCGCAGCTTGCGTCCCAAAGTTGTTTGTCATTATCTATTGGAGAAAATGCGGTTAGCAGATGTTACCAAGGCTTACATCATACTCCGCGAAGGCAAATGGGACATTCCCGCCTATTTAGGAGACGGCAAGATGTTGGATATGCACCTGGGCTACCTGATGATGGATTTGCCTTTTGGTGTGCCGTACACCTTAGACCAGGCTTATCCTTTTGTGAAGGATGCAACGGTAGTCTTCGGATTCCCCGACATCATTTTTCAGCCAGACGATGTCTTTGTGCAACTGCTCGCCAAACGAGCAGAGACCAATGCAGATATAGTGCTGGGACTTTTCCCTGCCGATCAACCACGCAAAATGGACATGGTGGACCTGGATGCCAATGGCCGGATACGTGGAATTGAAATAAAACCTGCCCGGACTGATCTGCGCTATACATGGATTATTGCTGTCTGGACGTCAGATTTCACCCGTTTCATGCACGAATATGTTTTGGCCAGCCAAAAAACAAACCATAAGGACAAGGCTGGCACCAATGTTAAGGAACAGGAAGAACTGTTTGTAGGCGATGTTATTCAGGCTGTTATCCACAACAATAATATGCAAATAGATACGGTACTTTTTCCAGATGGCAGTTGCCTGGATATTGGGACACCTGAGGACATTGTAAAGGTCGTGCAAACCCCAGTTTGAGTCTCGGAGAACTTGTAATGATCATCGTTGACAAAGCACTGGAAAAGCGGCACCACGAAGGCAACCCCATCCAGGTCGGAATGGTAGGTGCTGGTTACATGGGGCGCGGCATTGCTCTTCAGATTGTGAAATACGTGACGGGAATGAACTTGGTAGCTATTTCGAATCGTACACTTTCCGAGGCCAAGCGAGCTTACATAGAAGCGGGTATTGAAACCGTCAAGCCGGTTGAAACCGTTGCCAAACTTCAAGAAGCAATTGCTCAGGGTCAGTATGCAATCACCGACGACGCAATGGTACTCTGCCAGGCAGAAGGTATCGATGCTGTCATTGAAGTAACCGGTACAATTGACTTTAGTGCCGGTGTGGTGTTGAAGGCAATTGAAAACGGAAAGCATGTCATCCTGATGAATGCGGAACTCGATGCGACACTTGGACCGATTTTAAAGGTTTACGCCGACCGGGCCGGGGTTATAATCACAAACGCAGATGGGGACCAGCCAGGGGTAATCATGAACCTCTACCGCTTTTCGAAATCTATTGGATGTCAGCCAGTTCTGGCTGGTAACATGAAGGGGCTCCAGGATCCCTACCGCACTCCTGAGACTCAACGCTCCTATGCAGCCAAATACCACCTCAAGCCTACGATGGCTACCTCATTTGCGGATGGTACGAAGATTTCTATGGAAATGGCTGTTGTAGCCAATGCCACTGGCTTTAAGGTGGGCAAGCGTGGCATGTATGGTCCCCGTTGTAACCACGTCAAAGATGCCGTTAGCTTGTTCCCAATGGATCAGCTCCGTGGGGGTGGTCTGGTCGACTATATCCTTGGCGCTGAACCCGCCCCTGGGGTGTTTGTCCTGGGATATAACGAGCACCCCATCCAGCAGCAATACCTCAATTATTACAAGATGGGTGACGGTCCTTTGTATGTCTTTTACACACCTTATCACTTGTGCCACTTCGAAGCGCCCCTGACAGTGGCGCGAGCGGTGATATTCCGGGACGCCACTGTGACCCCCATGGCCGGTCCGGTGTGTGATGTGATCACCGTTGCCAAACGCGATCTCAAGGCAGGCGAAATGCTTGACGGCATCGGTGGATTCACCTGCTACGGTATGGCTGAAAACTCCGACGTCTGCCAGGCCGAAGATCTGTTGCCAATGGGTCTATCAGAAGTGTGCTGGCTCACGCGCGATATCCCGAGAGATCAGGCCATTACTTACGCGGACGTGCAACTGCCTGTAGGTCGCCTGGCCGATAAATTACGGGCTGAGCAAAACGCTTACTTTGCCACATCCTGAACACTTGCTGTCAACCAAAGGCGAAATGCTGACATCAACATACCCCGGTACCGAATGGGTACCTATATCGCCTACTGAGGCAGGTTTTGACCCCATAAATTTTGAAGGCGTTAAACACTGGCTTGACTGGCGCGTTGGCGATGGACGTTATCGCGTTGTTATCGTGCGTGGCGGGTATCTTGTCGCTGAGTGGTACCATGGCTTCGGTTGCGGTAAGGGACTTCCGCTGGCCTCTTTCCTTTCTTCGATAGGGAGGCGGATGCTGAAAAAACCGGGCATCGGCCGCGACAAGCAAATCCCTTTAGCCTCTGCAGCCAAGTCCATCTTCTCGTGCATTTTGGGCATTGCGATTAAAGAAGGAAAACTCCCCTCGGCAGATGCAAAAGTTGTAGATTGCTACCCCGAGGCAATGAACGTTCCGGAGGGCGAAGGGCCCAAGCCAGGGAGACATGCCTTTGAGAAGGATCGTGACATTACCTTCCGCCAACTTATCTCCAACACATCCGGTTATATGAAGCCGGGCGAGGAACCGGGTAAGGTATTCCATTACCAAACATATGGAATAAACATCCTCACACACGCCATTGCCAAGATTTATGGCCTCTACAACATTCGCGATCCCGAAGGTTCGCCTGGCCTAAAGCGGCTGATAGACGAGAAGTTACGCATCCCTATTGGCGCAACCTGGGGCTATCGTTTGACGAATTTTGACCTGCATCCCAAGGCCCGCATCCATATCTTTGGTTACTATGACGGCATTAAGGCCACTGCGCTTGACATGGCCCGTTTGGGTTGGTTGTGGTGCAACTCGGGACGTTGGGAGGACAGACAACTCGTCCCAGAGGCGTGGTTGCGCGAAGCAACACAAACCGCACCCGACATCCGTGCAAACTGCCCCCGCGAACAATGGAAGTATGGCTACGCGTTCTGGACGAACGAACACGGCCAACTCTGGCCCAGTTTGCCACGCGACTCTTACGCCGCCTCGGGTGCAGGCGGTCAACACATCTGGGTCTGCCCTAGCCTGGACCTGGTCGTAGTGCAAAGCCCTGGGCTTTGCCAGGATGAAGCAGAAAACGATACTGGCTTGTTGAGGCTGGTGGTTAATGCATGCATGTAAGAACTTGAATCTATTGTTATTGTCTAACACTTTATTTCTGAGAAGAAAAACATGACGAGTTTTATCAAGAACAAATTGCAGAGTTATAGGAATAGATCGAACTCAAACAGCAATTCAGTTACTGTTATAGAAGCCAAGTCGGGCTGGCAAATCATAAATTTCAAAGAGCTAAAAGAATATCGAGATCTTTTCTATTTCCTTGTGTGGCGCGATATTAAGGTTTTGTACGCCCAAACAGTACTGGGGTTTTCCTGGGCCATACTCCAACCACTCATACAGATAGTCATTTTCACCATTATTTTTGGGAAAGTTGCCAAAGTACCTACGGGTGGCATCCCCTATATTCTCTTTTCAACTGTTGCAATTATTCCCTGGACATACATGTCGCAGTCCATGACACAATCAAGTCAAAGTCTTGTACAGGGACAGCACATGCTTGGAAAGATATATTTCCCCAGGTTGATATTCCCAGTAACCCCTATATTAGCCAAACTGGTCGATTTTGGGATCTCTATGTTGATTATATTGGGTGTAATTCTTTATTACCGTGTCGCTCCGACATGGAACCTATTGCTCTTTCCACTGTTTGTTGTGCTTATGATGAGCATTGGTGCGGGTGTTGGTATGTGGTTATCTGCGATGGCCATCCGATTTCGTGATGTGAGGTTCGCAATGTCATTTGCTGTTCGAATGCTCATGTATTCGGCCCCAATCGTCTATTCAGCATCATCGATACCTGAAACATATCGCATCATCTATTCCTTGAATCCGATTGTAGCGGTTATAGAAGGCTTTCGGGCCTGTTTTCTTGGTACACCTATTCCCTGGCCCTATATCTGGCCCGGTATGATCACGGCCATTATCCTGCTCATCAGCGGTGCATTCTATTTCAAACGCATGGAGCGGGTATTTGTGGATGTTATTTGAGAAGTTGAGATGGGTTAGCCGTAGACCCACGCAGACAGACGCAGACAGAGAGTGCTTTTTTTATTCGGTCGAAGCGACCGAATAAACAACCGTTTGTGTAAGTCTGCGTGTGTCTGCGGCAAAAACAGGAACCTCACTACGAAGGAATAATATGAGTACCAAAGATATAGCAATCAAAGCAGAAAACCTAAGCAAAATCTATCGCATCTGGTTGAAAGAGAATACCCACGATACCCTTGGTGGCGCTCTATTTGATTTCTTAAAAAGCCCTTTGAAAAACTATCGTAAATACCGCTCACTTTACAGGTTTGACGATATTAACCCTAACTCGGATTCTCATTCAAGCACTAATCCTTCTGACATCATCTGGGCATTAAGAGATATATCATTTGAGGTGAAAAGAGGTGAAGTGGTGGGGATTATCGGAAGAAATGGAGCTGGTAAATCCACTCTCCTCAAAATTTTTTGCAGAATTACAGATCCGACAAACGGACTTGCCGAAATCCGAGGCAGAGTTTCCAGCCTTTTAGAAGTTGGTACCGGGTTCCATCAGGAACTTACTGGCAGAGAAAATGTATACCTTAACGGCACGATACTGGGCATGAAAAAAACCGAGGTGGACCGCAAGTTTGACGAAATTGTGGAGTTCTCCGGTGTGGAGAAGTTTATCGATACTCCGGTAAAGCGCTATTCCAGCGGAATGAAGGTACGTCTGGCCTTCGCGGTGGCGGCCCATCTGGAACCGGAGATACTGATCATCGATGAGGTGCTGGCAGTCGGGGATGCTGATTTTCAGAAAAAGTGTCTAAACAAGATGCAGGACGTAGGACAACAGGGACGGACAGTCCTATTTGTGTCACACAACATCCCGGCTGTTACCCGTTTGTGCGAGCGAACAATTCTGTTGGATGAGGGCAGGCTGTTAGAGGATGGTCGGTCACACCAGGTTGTTAGTGCCTATTTGAGCTCGGAATCAGGTACACCAGCCGAGCGAGTATGGCATGACCCGACCGAGTCGCCAGCTGGTGATGTCGCTCGCTTGCGTGCCGTCCGGGTGCGGGGAGGGGATGGTCGGATTACAGAAGTCGTTGACATCCGTCGGCAACTTAGGATTGAAATGGAATATGAGGTACTCAAGTCGGGCCGTGTGCTTTTGCCTCATTTTGGCCTTGACAACGATGAAGGTCTCTGCGCCTTTGTAACCGTCGACCAAGATGCCACGTGGCGAGGTCGTCCTCGTCCCAAAGGCCGTTACATTAGCACGGTGTGGATTCCTGGCAATCTTCTGGCTGAGGGGATGCTGTTTGTTAGCTGCTTTCTTCTCACTCTGAATCCGAATACCTTACAATTTGACGAACGCAGCATGGTCGCCCTTAACGTTGTTGACAGCCATGATGGCAATTCCGCGCGCGGAGATTACGTTGGACGGATGCCAGGGATCGTGAGGCCGCTCTTGAAGTGGACCACGCAATTCAATCCCGACTGAGGACACACTGCTGCTATGTTAACTGAGAAGGCAAAACCGTGAGGCAAATGTCCTGCCTGGCACTTGTTTGGAATTAAAGCACTGCTACTTCTTAGCTACTTTTGCTTCCTGACATAGAAAATCGGGAAAGTCGGAAAGAGATGAGCAAATGAAAATTGAAAACTTTCGATCAGAAAAGAACGGGAATAGGCCAAGAGTTACAGCGACGGTGCGCTGGGAGGACTGCGATCACTCAGACCAGGAGCTTTACTTTGAGACGGACACAACATTCGCTGAGGATTTGTCCTGCAACCCGCACGCGTTCTTACTTGCGTACACAATTCCAGCTCTGCACCATGGGGAGGAAAGGGTCCTTTTGGACGCTGAAATCTGTCCGGAGTTGCGAGATGGTCTTATAACCGCAATGAGTTGGATTTGTCACTGGTACTATCGCGGGAACCGCAAGCCTCTCCGAATAGAGGCAAAAACGCGATCCAGAGTACCAACTTCCCACATGCGTGAGAGGACAGGTTTCTTATTCTCTGGCGGGGTTGATTCCCTGGCTACTTTACGCGCTAATCGGCTCAACTTTCCCTTAGAACACCCTGGCTCAATTAAGGACGGGATTTTGGCATACGGATTTGATGTGCGATCTGAAAAAGCCTTTGAGGAGCTATTCGATTCGATGTCAGATATAGCAAGGGAGACCGGTATAACACTGATTCCTGTTTTCTCGAATCTCTATGATCACTACTTACACCTGGATGAGAATTGGCGGTTGTGGGCTTTTGAATATCAGGGAGCCGCCGTGGCTGGTGCGGCGCATTTATTCACAAAGCGGCTTAATCTCGTCAACATGGCTTCAACTTTTCGCATTCCTAGTTGTTTAATGCCGTTTGGTTCACATCCGCTGTTAGATTCAAATTATGGCAGTTATGATATGCGGATTCGCCATGACGGCATCACCTTATCAAGGCTGGATAAAACGAAGTTGATAGCTGGTTGGGATCTGGGCTTGCAGCGTATCAGGGTTTGCAACAGTCCGGAGCCTGGTATCTTAAACTGTGGGAAATGTTCGAAATGTGTTGTGACGATGCTGGCCATTTTGGCTGTGGGAAAGCTGGACCAGACTCGGGCTTTCCCTGACGATGATCTCTCTGAGGAACTAATATCAAGGATGCCCGTAAACGATGTAACTTTCCCCTTTTTGCCGGAGTTAATAGCCCCTTTAGCCGAAAAGGGTCGTCATGATTTGGCTCGGGCTGTTGAGTACAGAATAGACAAATATCGCAAGGATCTTAATCGTGATAAGAATGGTTGGAAGAATAAAATCAGGAAATTGGACCGACAGTACCTTAACAGCAACTTGGCTATGTTCAAAAGATTGGTTTTCCCGTGATCCGTCAAGATTAGCCCTAAGGCAGGGAAGTCTGGCAACCACAAAGCGTCTGTTTGATGGCGTTATCGTGAAGCCACTTTTCCAACGATTATCATAGTCCGGATAAATAGACATACCAGACTGGTTCAGGAAAAGAATTATGATAGTTGATGCCCGTTCATTGCCGGAGAATGAGACAATTGAGACAGACGTTTGTATCGTGGGTGCTGGAACAGCGGGCATCACTCTGGCACGCGAATTCATAGGCCAACAATTTCGGGTTTGCTTACTGGAGAGCGGAGGCCTGAAACCGGATCAGGAAACGCAGGCACTTTATTGGGGCGAAAACATTGGACATCCCTATTTTCCTCTGGACACTGCGCGTGCTCGTTATTTTGGCGGCTCAAGCAACCGCTGGCACATTGCGATAGGTGATAATTGCCTTGGAGCAAGGATGAGGCCACTTGATGAGATCGATTTTGAACAACGGGACTGGATACCATACAGCGGTTGGCCTTTCGGGAAGTCCCATCTGGATCCCTTCTACAAACGCGCCGAATCTATTTGTAAGATCGAACCCGCTACTTATGACGTTGCGGATTGGGAAGATCCGGAAAAAAGGCCTCGCCTCCCTTTCATCGGGGACCGAGTGAAAACTGTCATTTTCAAGTTTGGGTCCCGTGACCCCCTCATCAGGGATTATCCCCGAGAAGTTACACATACGGCCAACATTACCACCTATCTCTATGCCAATGTGGTGGAAATAGAGACAGATGAGACGGCGAAGATCGTAACCCGCCTGCGGGTGGCTTGTTTGCAGGGGAACAAATCCTGGGTTTCGGCGAAGCTTTTCATTTTGGCTGCTGGCGGGATCGAAATTCCACGCTTGCTGCTGCTATCCAACAAAAGACAAAGTTCCGGCCTCGGCAACCAGAACGACCTCGTTGGAAGGTTCTTTATGGAACATCTGCATTGCTGGTCCGGTTATTATGTCCCATCAAATTCTGAGATGTTCAAGTTCACAGCGCTATATAATGATATGCATGCGGTGAACAAGGTGCCAATTATTGGAAAGTTGGCCCTTTCTGAGGACGTGCTGCGACGCGAAAAATTGCTAAATTACTCGGTCCAGCTTCTCCCGCGTGTAATGTTGAAGACGTCGCTTTATCCAGTTTTCTACCGAAGTACCCCTTCAAAGGGCGTTGCTTCTTGTAAGAGACTGCTTTCCGCGATCTGCCGCGGCGATATACCTGATGATTTCGGCGAACACGTACGGAATGTGATCAGTGGTATCAATGATATCGCCATGGCCCCTTACAGGAGATTTAAAAGAAAAGTCATCAAAAGTTTTAACAGAAAAAGAGTGAACGTGTTCCGATTAGCTCATATGACTGAACAAGCACCGAATCCGAATAGTCAGGTGACCCTTGGTCAGGAGCGTGACAGGCTGGAGCAGCGTAGGATAAAGCTGGATTGGCGATTGAGCCCCGTTGACATGCTCAGTGCTATCCGGGCGCAGGAGATAATTGGTGAAGAGCTTCATCGGGCTGGTATAGGTCGGTTGTTCATTGAAATGAAGGATGCAACTCCTCCCCGACATTTGAACGGTGGGTGGCATCACATGGGAACAACTCGCATGCACATTGATCCCAGGAAAGGTGTCGTGGACCAGAATTGTCGGGTCCACGGTATCTCTAATCTATTCGTAGCGGGCCCCTCTGTATTTCCGACGTGTGGCTACGCTAACCCTTCACTTACGATTGTGGCCCTCGCGGTGAGACTGGCCGACCACGTGAAGAATCTCATGGTGTGAAGACGTACAGGAAAATATTTTGGAAGCCGTTTTTTCGATGTCCTGGTGTGCAAGGTTCGTGCGTCCACAGGCGATTATAAAGATATGTTAAAGGGGAACGCGGATGGCTCGTTGGGCAATGGTCATAGATTTGCGGAAATGTATTGGCTGTGAGACCTGCAAACGGGTCTGCGATGAAGTTAACAATGTACCACCTGGGGTCACGTGGCGGCGATTAGTCGATAGTGGTGTCGAAGGGAACCCAAATGGGCAGCGGCTGTTCCTGACCATGAGTTGCATGCACTGTAGTAAGCCACCTTGTCTTGAAGTCTGTCCTACCACTGCCACCTATCGCCGGCCCGATGGCATCGTGGATATCAATTACGAGTTGTGTGTTGGATGCGGCTCCTGTGTCTTGGCCTGTCCTTACAATGCTCGCTCCATCCCCACCGAAGACAATATCGTATTAGAAGGGGGAGCCGGGTTGGAAAATACAAGTGTGACAAATCCCGATCGAATTGGTGTTTGCACCAAGTGCAACTTCTGCCTTCCGCGTGTGGATGCAGGCTTATCGCAGGGACTAAAGCCAGGTGTAGATCCAGAAGCTACTCCGACATGTGTGCGCTTCTGCATCGCAGAAGCGCTTCACTTCGGTGATTTGGATGACCCCGATAGCTCAGTGTTGAGGCTGGTTCGGGATAATAAAACAGCCCGCCTCCAGGAAGAACTCGGCACAGATCCTTCGGTTTACTACATCCTGAAGTGACCCTATTATGGATGAACAGGGAGTAATAAATGTGGAACTCATCTCACCCATGAAGCAAAAACGGTGGGGTTGGCCGGCTGTCGCCAATTTCATCCTGGGAGGGGCGGGTGCTGGTTTCTATCTCTTGAGCTTCCTCACAATGATTCTGGAGGCAGGCACGTTTGCTCTCTCTGAACCTGCTTCATTTGGACTACTGGCCCCGGTGCTGGTCAGCCTGGGGTTCCTCGCCCTGACCATAGAGGCCGTTCGGCCCTTGCGGGGCCGCCACTTGTTCCGCCACGTGCGGCATTCCTGGATATCCCGCGAGACTCTGGCTGGCGCTATTTTTGTCCCGGCTGCCGTTCTTGATTGGCTCTTTCCCCACCCTGCCCTCGGGGTCCTAGCCGTCGCGGCGGCCTTGGGGTTGATGATCAGCCAAGGCTTCATCGTCTATCGTGCCCGCGCAGTCACAGCCTGGAATGTGCCTATCATGCCACTCCTTTTCATGTCTTCCGGCTTAGCCTCGGGAGGTGGGCTGGTGTTGCTGGTAGCCGCCTTGGACAGGTTGCCCTTGGCACGTGGTCTCGTAGTGATCGGGCTGATCTGCGTGGTTTTGAACTTGGCAGTGTGGCTACTATACCTGCGCTGGTCCCACGCAACTCCTTTTCGGTTAGCGACAGATGCGCTGTGCCGCCCCATCGCGGTGATCCTCACCGCGGTCTTAGGCCATGTGGTCCCGTTGCTGTTGCTGTTATTACTCCTGATAAGGCCGGGCGTTGATGCCAGAGTTGAACTCCCACATGTCGTCACCGCGCTATCGGGATTGGCCATGATTGTCGGTGGAATGAGCCAGAAGGTCGGTATCATTCTGGCAGCCGGCTACACCAGGGAAATTGCGCTGAGGCATTGACGGGGTCAAGTTGTAAGGTTGTTGAAACAATCAAGCACTCGACCACTCAACTACTCGACAAGTCGACGAGTCGACCAATTGCGGAGCGAAGATGAATGCTTACCGCCAGAACCGCCCCTTTATAACCAGAACACTGAAACGGCGTTGGACTCGCTTTTGGCTGGGCCGAGCCGGATTGAGCCGTTTCGGACGAATGGCCTTTCGCATGGCCTCATGGTTCGCTCCACCCCACAAGGCAGGCCCTTCCCTGGCTATGATGACCGCAAGAGGTTATATTGACCCAAGCGCAATCATTTTTCATCCTCGCTTAGGTCTCGGTGCTAATGTTTTTATAGGAGATCGTGTTCTGATCTTCTGTGATAACAATGGGGGCTCAGTGGAAATAGGTGACCGCGTCCGCATTTTAAGAGATACAATCATTGACACTGGAGAAGGCGGGAGTGTCAGGATAGGCGCTGATACATCCATCCATCCCCGTTGTCAATTAAATTCCTATATGGCTCCGATTCAAATTGGCCGTGGCGTATTGATCGCGGCGAACTGCGTCATGTACCCGCATGACCACGGCCTCGCACCAAATCAACCCATACTTGAGCAACCTTTGCACACAAAAGGACCTATCGTCGTGGATGACTTTGCCTGGCTAGGTACAGGTGTGATTGTGTTGGGCGGGGTGCGAATTGGCAAAGGCGCTGTGATTGGAGCAGGCGCTGTCGTCACGAAGGATGTGCCGGACGGTGCCATAGCCGTTGGCGTTCCTGCCAAGGTCGTGAAGATGCGCAGCGACTTAGCCTAATTGCATTCGTTGCAAGACTGTGGATTGATACGCACATTGAGATTACAACAGGAAAAAAAATATGATCAATCAAACTCTAGCTCCTTATAGCATTGTCGTACCAGCTCGAAATGAGGAAGAGACAATTGGAGAAGTCCTCCTTGTTGTCCGGGGTATGACGGATGATCTCATTGTGGTTGATGGTCATTCCTCAGATAGAACAGTGACCATTGCCAAGGAATGCAATGCTAGAGTAGTTCAAGATAATGGCCGTGGTAAGGGAGACGCAGTCCGAGTCGGACTCACTGAAGCACGGAACCCAATCACGGTTTTTGTCGATGCTGATGGTTCCCATGATCCAAATGATATACCCAAGTTAGTGGCTCCTATTGCCGCGGGGGAGGCTGATCTGGTGATGGGATCTCGGATGCTGGGCGGTAGTGAGGAATTGTTTGGTTCTATCAGTGAGGTAATTCGCTTGATGGGAAGCCTCGTGATTAGTCTGTCAATTAACTACAGATATGGATTGCGACTGACAGACTATCAGAACGGGTTTCGAGCGATTCGCACTGAGGTCGGTCAAACGATTGGCTTGAAGAGTAATATCACAACCATAGAGCAAGAAATGGCAATGAAATGCCTAAGGCTAGGCTATCGCGTCACGGAGGTCCCTACACATGAATACCGTCGGAGGGGTGGATTGTCTAAGATCAACGTTATGAGAGTAGCTCACATCTATATTTGGAATCTTATATGTGGGTTGGTGGGACCAAGAAGTCAAACGGGAAGTACGGTTTCCTCAGTGGATTCCACTTAGCCGTTTAGCCCTAGACATTGGTCTCGGCCATGTCTACCCCAACGGCCAGTCCGATGTATATATGCCACCTCTGTAATTCTTCTGCAAGACAGGTGGCCGCAGCTCATCGGCCCGATCTTGAGTTGCGTCAATGCACCAGTTGCGGACTCGTTTATCAAGCTCACATACCCCGGGCATTAGAGATTGCGGCTATGTACGACAATGAGTTCTACGATTACTGGGGGCTCCGGGAGAGCTCTAATCAGCACTCTGGTGATCTATGGACTATGAAAATGAAAACAAGCCTGGCCTACCTCAATCTCGTTGAACGCTGCGTCCCGCAGGGTTTGCCATCACCCCAACTATTGGACATTGGTTGCGCTCATGGTTTCATGCTGGAAGCAGCTCAACAACGGGGATTCCAGGCCTCCGGCATTGATATCTCTCCGGCTGTATCCGTGGCTCGACAACAGGGCTTCAACGTTTACGACCGGCCTCTCCACGAATTGGGTTTGCCTGCGAATACTTTTGATATAATAACACTAATTGATGTCTTAGAACATGTCCCGGATCCACGGCGATTAATGCAGGAAGTATGCAGAATTCTCAAGCCCAAGGGTGCCGTGCTCATTGTGACTCCTGATATAGGGAGCTGGATAGCAAGGATCATGAAAGATAGCTGGCCCCACTATAAATCGGAGCACATTTTCTATTTCAACCGGCGTTCTCTTTGTATGCTTTTGAGAAAGACAGGATTCAGTGTGGAGCACGTAGGACGTGCGTTCAAGTACCTCAATCTAACATACATCCTAGGGCACTTTCAGAAATATAGCCCAGGCTGGGTGACGACGTTGCTGACGTCTCTGCACTCTGTGCTCCCCTTAGCCTTGACAAGGACGACTCTCCGCTTTCAAACGGAAATGCTATCCATTGCTCGACCAAAAACAGCTGCATGAAATCGATGAATCCGCCCGGGAGGGTTTTTAAGTGTCAGAAGTAACCCAACATTCGTCAAAGACAAGTCGACGTTATGATATCACCGCGATGGTTTTCTGTATAGCCTTTCTCATCCTGGCTCTGCTTGTGGGGCATTTCCGTGAATTAGGTAACTTCGGTGTTGAAACAGACTTCTATGGGGCTTATGCCGAACAGGCAGAGAATACTGTAGCTGGGCGGCCTTATACATACCAACACAACCCACCAGGATATGTGATTCTCTTGGCTGCTGTCTCATTTTTGACTGGTGATCTCTTTGTGGCTGGTAAAATTATCACTGCTGTCGCCGCAGCACTCTTTGGCTGGATAATTTATTCATTATTCAAAGCACTCTTCGACAACCGAATAGCTCTCGCCTCAACAATACTTTCACTACTTGCCCTGTTTCCATACTCGTTTCTGGTAGCCACCGATATATTAGGGGCCCTATTGATGATGTTACCTTTATGGATTATCCTTCGTCAACCAGTCCTAACGCTCAAAACCTGTTTTCTCGGTGGTATTCTTGCTGGCATTGCATACCTTGTCCGCTATAACGCAGTCTTTGTCATTATAGGGATCGGAATCTCTTTTCTCTTTATTAACCTCAACCAGGAAACAGTGCAAAAACGCATCGCAATGGTTGGTCTTTTTGTTTGTGGAACACTTTTGATAACCTTCCCATGGCTTATCGTTAACTGGCAAACAAATGGAAGTCCCTTTGCCAGTACCGCTTACTTGCAGATAGCTGCGCACTTCTATCACCCGGCAGGTGATGTGTTCGTCATGAAGGACGCCTTTGACTTCAATTCATTATTAGATGTCATATTATACGATCCACTGACGTTCCTACGCAAATATCTCAGCAGTATTCTAAATCAGAACATATATAGGCTAACTACTACAGGGCTAAGATTTCCGGCTTATCTATTCGCTGGTGCAGGATTCCTTTTTCTGTTCAGCGATCTCTCCAGAAGGAAACTAACCTTCCTCCTGGTTTGTTTTTTCGGATATTTGTCTTTAGGTTTGGTCGGATTTTATCTGCGGTACTATTTTTTCCTTTTTCCCCTCCTCTTTCTGTTGGTTACCTACTTTCTTTTTCATCCGCAGATTTTCATGAAGTTAGGATATCTACCCTATCTCAGGACCCCTATTAGCTGGCTGGTAATAGCAATCCTCTCCCTCTTCCTGGCTAGAAATGCCTACCTGCGGACCAGATCAACCCTTGCTGCTGAGCCAAGACACGTGTTTCAGATTGCAGATTTTCTGCGTGCTCGCTCATTGCCTAATGACATTATCATTGCACTTAAGGGCCACTACGCCTACTATGCTGGTCTAGAGAAATCATTTCCTGTGGAACAGAGTCCACATGACTGTACAGAAACTGCGGAAGACTATATCGCAAACGCGCTAAAAATCGGAGCTCGTTATATCGTCTATAGCGATTATGAGGCATCCTGCTGGTCAGGGCTAAAGTGCTTGAGCAATCCAGACGCTACGCCTAACAGTTTAAGATTGATCTATCGACACGAACCGTCCAAAACGTTAATTTATGAAGTCCATAGTAGTGGGGACATAACTAGTGTCCATCCAGAAATGGCCGGATTTCGGAGTCGCCGATAGCCCTTATTGCAAGTATCTTGCAATAAGGGCGCGTCAAAATTGACTCGTGGACTGATAACGGTTCG
>Ga0114922_10001433_pt1 | contig 22678 bp, 20 predicted proteins | sample AartaG_FD_100975 | JGI IMG/M metagenome (GOLD analysis project Ga0114922, IMG submission 100975) | Deep subsurface microbial communities from Aarhus Bay to uncover new lineages of life (NeLLi) - Aarhus_00045 metaG | ecosystem: Environmental > Aquatic > Marine > Oceanic > Sediment | place... | reverse complement strand
TAGTCGGCCGCCATCTGTCGCAGCCGCTCTGCCACTTCCGGCGCCTGGTCCATCCGCTGGGTCAGCTCGTCTGGGTCTTCTGTGACGTTGAAGAGTTGCTCGCGACCGCCGTTGGCAAGGAAGATGTACTTCCAGTCGGCGTCACGGACCACCATTTTGAAGCGCGGCGTGCCGGGCTGGCCGTAGATGCCGACCACGTGTTCACGCGGCGCGGTGCCGCCGTCCAGGACGCCGAGCACGTCGATGCCGTCGCGCGTCTCGCCGGCGCCCGCCGCCGTGGTGGCGATGCCGAAGAGATCGGTCAGCGTCACCAACTCGTCGCGGCGCACATCCGGCAGCAACCGCGCCGGCCAACTGACGAGGAACGGTACGTGACAAGATGCTTCGAAAAAGCTTTCCTTCTGCCACGCGTGATGGTCGCCGAGGTGGTCGCCGTGGTCGGAGAAGAAGCAGATGAGCGTGTTGTCGGCGTCGGCCCGCGCTTCGACGGCGTCAAGAATGCCGCCGAGGCACTGGTCGATGTAAGAGACTTCGCCGTAGTAGCGGGCCTTCAGGATGCGGGCAAGCGGATCGTTGATCTCCTCCGCCCAGATAATCTTGTTCATCCAGGGTATATGTTCGTCCATATGGTCGATGCCCAGATCGCCGCGAACGGGATTCGGCATGCGGTCCGGGTCGTACATGCGGTTGAACGGGATGGGCGGGGCGAACGGCGGGTGCGGCCCGATGAACGAGATGAGCCCGAAGTAAGGCCGGTCGTCGTCGGCGGCAAGCTGCTCGATGGCGCGGTCGGCGGCCCAGGCCTCGACGGTGATCTCGGCGGGGAACGGGCTGGTCTGCGGCATGTAGTACATTTCCGTCCGTTCTCCCTGGATCTGCTCGACGTGGCCGAACTCCGGATGCTCGCGGAGGATGAAGCCACCGTAGCCGTCGGCCGCGCGCTGCTCGGGCGTGCCGTACAGCTCCTCGCTGTGCGTGTGGAACTCGTAGCCCAACTCCTCGTTCCACGGATGGGTGTGGAACTTGCCGATGCCGAACGTACGGTAGCCCAGGCCGGCCATCGTCCGCGCCAGGTACGACCCGCAACGGCCCTCCATCGTCTCCGCTTGGCCGGGTCCCGGCGCGCAGCAACTGTTGGTGAACTGCGCGGTCGTAAGCGGATTGCGGCCGGTTCGGTACGTGTAGCGCGCCGGCACGCAGACGGGGCACGTGCTGTAGCAGCGGGTGAACGCGATGCCGCGTCGGACCAGGCGGTCGAGGTTCGGCGTGTAGATGTGCTGGTTGCCCAGCGCGGCGATCGTGTCGAACCGCTGCTGGTCGGTCATGATGAACAGGACGTTCGGCTTGGGCACGATCAGACTCCGCAGTCGGGCCGGGCGCGGCAGATGGGCTTTGATTCTATGCCAGCGGGTGTGAGAGTCAAGGCGAGGCGAGACGCGCGCGGCGCCTCGGATGGCGCGATCTCATCTTTCCCGGACCTTTCGTCCCCGCGAGGGTGACCCGAATGTCATGAGTCGCCGTCCTTTTTTGACAGGACGAAATAGATCAGAAAAGCCGTGCTCACGGAGTTTGCCAGGAGTCCGGCCTCTACCGCCCGCGCGATCATATGGGAATCCACGAGATCATGGCGACGTCTCTCCGTCCGCTGCGCCTGCATTCTTCGTTGGTCGGCAAGTCGTTTGCTGCGAGCATGGAGCAGGCTCATGCCAGCAAGTTCCTCGGCGTCCACCCAGATGTGTTTGCAGGCGGAGCAGCTATCGATCATGACGTGCTGATCGCCCATGTAACCATAGTGTTCCATCGTCGCAGCGCAGCGCGGACAGGACAGCCCTCCTCCCTTGTCTACGATGGTTTCAATGGGATAGTCCAAGGGAATGGTGTCACGTATGTCCTTGCTCAACGCCTTCAGCAGCGAAAGAAGGGATCGTCGCTGGAAAAAGGCACCATTGCATGCAGGACACTTGCACAATGGCTCACCATGAAATGTCCCTACGTCCAGTACAGCGCCGTCTCGTGGGCAACGCAATCCTGGCCTATTCATCGCGGGCCTCATAACGTCTGAACTAAGGCGCGCGGTTTACCGCGTCGCCTTCAGCTCCTTGTTGGCCATCTGCTTTGAATCCTTCGTGAAAATTGACCGTGCCCTGAGGAATATGCCCATCAAAGGAGAGAGCGAGGAAGACCTCCTGCGGTACTCCCTCATGCACAAGCCCGGGTATACTCTCGAACCCGACTTTCCTGTAGTAGTCTGGATGTCCCACGAGGCAGCATCCCCGGGCATTCAAGTCTTTCAGTCGTGACACGCCTTGTTTTATCAGGGCTTTGCCGATGCCCTTCCGCTGATACTCCGGTAACACGGAGACAGGTCCAAGTCCGTACCAGTCCTGTGTGCTGTCCGAGATGGTCACGGGCGAGAACGCAATGTGACCAACTACACGGCCATCGACCTCTGCGACAAGCGATACGGTGAGAGCCTTGGCGGCGCGTAGCGCCTCGATAATGAACTGTTCGGTGTGGTTGCTGATCTCCAAGGTCCTGAATGCTGCAATCGTCACTTTGGTTATGGCGCCGATATCCGCGTCAGTCTCGCTCTTGATTGTGGTTTCCAGTTTCATGCGTCTGGGTTCCTTCTTCTCAATGGCCAACGTTACCCACTGGCAAGCCACACCTCACGTATCCATGCAGCCAGATCCACCCAGGACTCGTCAGTGAGCCCATTGTGCGACCAGTATACCACACGACCGTTGCGCTCCATGCAGTAGTAGTCACCATTGTCTTCGCATACGGGGAGCAACTCATCAGGGACACCCATGGCGCGTGCCCCCTCCACGACAGACGGGAGATAGGTGTGGTCTTCGCTGGCGACGATCGTAGCCGGCTCGATCGTGCCGAAGACCACATCCGACGCTTCGAGTAAATAGCGCTCGTAGTCCGGGTGGAAGGTGACGCCGAGCGAATCTGCCATTGCGACGACCTCTGCCTGCGCGGGCAGGCGCATCGGCTTAGGGACGTCCTCGTTGTTTTGACGCAACACACGGATGGCGTCATCTAGGCTCATCTGTCTCCTCCGCTAACGCTCAGGCTGAGGATTTCGGCGCGTTAGCGACGAAAACCCTCAAGCCTGTTGTTGGCTCCTCTCCATCTCTTGAGTATCTGGTGCAACTGCTCGAAACTACCCTCGCATTGTTCCTGCAATTCGGGCCAAGGTCTGCTGTGGTCATCAAGAAGCGCATGCTTCCCGTCGGCTATCTCCCGTGACAGGAGCAGCAGGGACGCGACAATGCGATCAGCCAGCGCTGGGTCTTCAGTCCGAGTCAGATCCAGCGAGATTCCGCCAGAATACTCCGCGTGCCGCATGGCTTCGAGGACCTCTGTATCCTGCGGGAAACGTGTTTGCAGGATTCGGTTCAGCCAGCGGAAGACCGCATTTCGGATGATCCAGATGTCGTCAGGATCGTCAGATATGCCGATTGTGCACGACACGCCCGTGCCTCTCCATGGAGCCAACGATTGTCTTGACCGTCGCTGGAGAGACGCGCGAAGCGCGGCTATTCAGCGTACGTGTCCAAGGCTTGGTTAGATCATTCCTTCATCCACGTATATTGCTTCGTTTTTTCAGCATAGCGCCATGACTTGTACCACTTCTGCCCAGATTTGTCCGTGCCCCCCAGAACTCGCACGTCCAGAAACCCGTCGGCATCGAGATCCTGAAGCTGGAAATCTTCCTTCTGAATCGGTATGCCGTTCCTGATCTTGAGCGTTTGGATAATCTCACCTGCCTTGTTCCGGATCTCGATTCGGTAATGCCAATTGCTGAAAGAATGCTCCGAAATGAGCTGAAAATAAAGCAGAGGGCCTGCTGCGCTGATCTCCCGCTGAACCTCAACAACAATATTGCCGGACATCTGCTTCGCCTTGTCGAAGGTAAGGACCGTTTCCTTGTCCGGCGAAGCAGAAGATTGAGCGGCGCTCTCCTCACGCGTGTGCTGGCACGAGGCAGCGAGAACAAGGAGCAGGATTGTTACTGTCTTACTTCCCATCATGATCTAACGTCGTGAATCACGCTTCGGCGCGCCAGCGACGATAGCGTGCATTCATCTTGTTAGCTCTCCTATGTTGAGTCCACTCTTGAGGAGAGCCTTCTTGTACTCCATCGATCGTGTGTTTGGGCAAGAGAGGACTGCGGAGCAGAACTCTCTTGGGGGAGCGTATTCATGTGCGTTGATGTAGTGCAAGATCAGCTCGGGGCACACGAAGACGACGCCGTCACCTGGGACAAAGAGATTGGCCGAGCCCACGGTGTCCTGCCGGAAGCGGCAGAGATCACATTCGTGAGGGCCTGCACAGACAACGGGTTGCCACGGATCGCGAAGGAGTTCTTCAAGACGGTCATAGACCTCTGGCTCCACTGAGCCCGTGGTGAATTCGTGCCCGCGCTCAAGCCAGCCGATGGCCCGGAGCGACTCGTGCTCCGGGAACGGGAAGTAGTCACATATCGAATTGTCCGCGTACCAAGTCATCGTTCAGAGCCAACGGTTCGCGCATCAGCGGCCCGGCCCGCTGCATGCGCGGGTTAGGTGGCGTTGCTCAGAATGAACCATATGAGCGCGGCCACCATCGCGACACGGACGGCAAGCCACAGGAAGGCCTTGGGCGTGCGTACTAATCGTGCGATAACTTCGGCCTCCGCAGTGTATTCCTTGCCATCGGCATCAACCGCGCGGTACGCCCACTTCGTGCGACAAGACCACGGACGACTGCCACCGTGCCAGTTAACTGAACATACTGCTATGCCGCCTGGCGGTATCGGACCTGTCAACGGGTTGCCGTCAGCATCAGCGTACCATTGCCTGAAATCCTCCGCGGTGAGTTCGCGTCCCTTGATGTTGGCGGGTACCCACTGCCGGCTGCGAAGGAAGTAACTCTCAAACCAGACAACTTCGAGCGGCTTCCCGGTGTTGTTTCGGACCTCAGTCCGATAGTACCACATGAATGGGAACGGGTTCTTCCTGAAAGCGCCAGATTCGTGTTGGTCGCAGGGATTCGGGATGTGAACAACCTCAAGCTCGGGTTTCATTTCCGGTACCTAACGCTGCGGATCATGCGCGGCTGTAGGCCGTCGTGTGCATCCGGATGTTGGGCATAGCTTCGGTCTGAAGACTCTATTGCCTTCGTGCGAGGACCACAAACCAGTGGCCCCGATCAAAAACTCGCTGGAGCGCAAAGCCGCTATCGAGCAATCCGTTGAAGACATCAGATAGGTCATGACGAAATTGGATGTCGTCCGGACGCCCCTCGTGGTGGTATACCATCGATTTCACGGACAGCGGCACCTTTCCGTTCTGCGCATCTGGGTGATCACTGAACTCGGTGACATGGTTGGCGAAATCAACGCGGTAGAGTCCGCCCGGCCGCAGCACTCGGGCAACCTGCTCGTAGACCTGACGTATCTGAGGAATCCACGATGAAGCTGCAGCCTGACAGACAACATCAAATGAGTCTTCGGCAAAGCAGGAAAGATCGCGCATATCGCCTTGGACTGTTGTGACCTCGTACCCGTAATGCTTGGCAGCTTTCCGGTCGCCTTCCAGTTGACCCTCAGCGAGATCAAGCACCGTTACGCGTGCGCCAAGAAGTCCGAAAAGCGGAGACTGCTGTCCCCCGCCACAGGCCAGACACAGGACATCTTTCCCGGTGACGTCTTGGAGTACCGAGGGCGGGAACACACGGAGCAGATCATTCGGTGCGGGATCGACTTCGCCGCGCGAGTATTGCTCGACCAGTTGGGCATCCAAGTCGAGACACGGCTTGGCATTTCCCTCGCCTCTGAGCACGGCGGCCTCCCAGACCTCCTTGTTCATCGAAGCCATTTTGTCGAGTGCCTTCATAGCTTCTGTCTTCCGGCCCAACCATGCTTATACAGTCTGTGTAATACCGCAAACAACGCTGTTTGCGCCATATAAGACGGCCGCAAGTGAAGGCCGAGAATGCCCACAAGACGCTGCCCGCCAAGAAGTTCCGGCGGCCGTGTTGATTCCGCGCGACGTCTTATACTGACCGCATGAGACGGCGCTATCACCATCAGAGCGAGTCCGTCGGGCTCCGAACTCCGGCGGCCGCTACTTCCACAGCGTCAGGGTGACCGGGCCGGCGAGCCCGAAGCGCACGAAGCTGTAGCGGTCGGTCCACACGTTGTCGGGCGCGCTCCCGTCGTCCGTCCAACTCTTGACGCCCCGGAAGCTTGACGGGCCCACGCTGTACAGCTCGCCGGCCACGTGGTGGTGCGGTCCGAGCAGATTGCGGCAGCTTCCCGTGAGCTCGATGGTGATGCGGTTGCGGCCGGGCTGCAGGAGCGGGCCGACCTCGGCCTCGTACGGCCGCCAGCCGCGGGTCGACGCCAGGTTGCCGTTGACATGCACCTTGGCGGTGACCGCATCGGGCGGATCGAAGCTGAGACTCACCCCCTTGGCCGATTTGAGCAGCTTCTCTCGCAAGATAACGGTCTGCTCCCACTTCACGCTTCCGGCGTAGAAGGGCAGTCCCTGCGCGACCAGGTCTCCAGTGGCGACCTGGCCCCAGTTGTCGGTCAGGACGAAGCCGCCCTCGGTGCTCACGGCGCGGCGCTCGCCCGGCTCGAACGGTGAGAGGGACCGGACCATGAACTCGCCGATGACGTAGATGCTCTCGATCTCGGGCCCGTAGCGCAGGCGGTTCCTGTCCTCGGGAGCGGTCTCGGGCAGGCTCATCGCCTCCCGCCGTTCGGCCTCTCCTGCGATGAGCCGCCGCAGGACGACTTCGTTCCGCTCCTGCGGCTTCAGGAGGTGGGTCACATCCAGACGGCGGAAGGATATGTCGCGCCACCATCCGAGATCCTTCTCGGCTTCCGCCTCCGCGTTGCCGACCGGCAGGCCGTTCATGCTGATCTCGTACAGGTCGGGCTCCTCCACCACGAGGTGGACGTATTGCGGCAGCTTGGCGGCGAAATCGGCGGTGAACGAGTATTTGAACTCGCAGACCTCCGCGGCCGCAATGTGCCTCAGGTTGTCCTGGACGGTGAGCACCGGCATGGGATCCGACCATTCTCCCTCACGGATCCGATACGAGCAGCAGTCGATGGTCAGCGCGTTGGGCTCGGTCCGCTCGAGCGACCAGGAATCGGCGAGTGTGAGTTGCTTGACCGTCACGCGCTTCCGGTGTCGGACGTTTACCGGCCTGCGGCGCCTCTGGAGCACCAGCAGATGGGAGCCCATCGGCTCGAAGTGCAGACCGGCCTCCAGGAACTTGCCGCGCCGGCGGGTCTTGAGCGGCTCGGCCTCGCCCGTCTCTGCGTCCCAACGCTCGAGGCGGCCGCTGCCCGGGAGGCGCACGGCGGCCTGAACGGCGCTGGTCCGGCTGGTGTTGGCGAGGAAGTAGATCTGTTGCAGGTTGACGTCACGCTGCTGGACGAAGATGTCGGTCGCGTCTCGGCCCTCGCCATCCAGGACCACGATCCGTGGCGGCACGACCTCCCGCAGGCTCTTCTTGAGCGCCTTGCCGTTGGACTTCGTCGCCGTCGCCCTTCCGAGCACCTGTGCGGGCCGCTCTGAAGGGCGTCCGTCCATCAGCTTGGGCGGCGAGCCGACTACCAAGACGCTTCCGCGGTGTTTCATGAAGCGTTCCAGAAGGTCCAGCGTGCTGCTGCGGATCGTGACGCACGGCGGCACGATCACCACCGAGTACCTTCCAGACTTCACTCGCAGTTCGCTTCCGGATACGCGGCCGTATTTCGCAAGGAGAGTCTCGTCACCGAAGTCGAAGTCGCGGTGGATCCCGAGCAATGCCTCGCTCACCGACACCAACTTCCGGTTCAGGGCGTCTACCTCTTTGCTGTCTTCAGGGCTGAAGCTGGCCCAGGCGCTCTCGATGTTGTGAAGGAGCAACACGTCGGCGACGTGCTTGCCGCGGGTCAGCATGAACGTCAACCGAGCGAAGTAGTCGTTAAGAAGCCTGTAGTCGCCCCACCAAGGCTGCTGGTAGTGCAGCGACGGCGGATAGTCCCGCTTCCGGCATCCTTTGCACGAGTAGAGCGACAGATGCTGGCAGACCAGGTCAATGCCCTGGACGAACTGCCATTCAGCAATCCATTTCAGCTCCTCGAAGTTCACGTTCCAGCCGGAACAGCCAAACATCTCAGACAGCACCCGGCGGCCGCCGAACTGGTGAGCGACGCTGCTGACCTGTTTGCAGAGCAGCGGGTCGCCGATCCGTCGCTGAAGGTGGTCGATGCCCGGGATCTGCATGTACTCGTAGTGAGGCATGGCCGCGCCGATGCTGTGCAACTGGCTGTTCAGACCGTCCTCCGCGTTGAAATGCCCGGTGAAGGCAATCTTTCGCTTCTCGCACCATTCCCCGACCTGCCGGGCGAACGACGCCACGAATAGCTCCGTTGCCGCGTGCCAGAAGTCGTATCGGAACCCCCTGAAGTCGCCTGTCTCATACACCAGCAGGGGCAGGTTCGGCAGGAGATCGTATCCTTTGAGCTTCTTGAAGAACGCGGAGAGCCGGGTCGACCAGGGAATGCGGAGCCACTGGGGCTCATCGGTAAAGATCCCCGGTATCGTCTTGGCGAACTCGCGCCCTACGGCCTTGCGGTACGCACTGTAAGTATGGCGGATAAAAGCCTTAACGGCCTTCGGGTTCAGCAGATCCGTGTACGTCGGCTGGTGATTGAACGAGGGCACCTCGTAGTAGAAGTGAAGGACCTGCTCCTGCGGTCTCGCCCGCCGCGCGGCCAGCTTCGCCTCGCTCTCTCTGATTTCCAGCGTCTTGCTGCCGCTGCACTTGATAAGGAACGTGGCAACCGTACGCTTCTGTGGCTTGAACCCACCGGCCGGGGCCGTCTCCCAGCACAGACGCTTGGCCACGTATTGCTCGCCGAGTGCAGGAATTACGCCGCCGGCTGAGCCGCTCGGCCAGCAGTCTTCATCGTAGAGCCACGCCTTGATGCCCGCCGCCTTGCTGGCCGCGACCGCCGCCCTGATGCACCGTATCCAGTCAGGCCCCATGTAGCCGGTAATCAGACCCTTTCGAGCGTGCATGAAGTGGCCGCCGAGGCCGGCTGCGGCCATCTCGTTGACCTGCCGGGCAAGTTCCGCCGGGTCCAGCTTGTCGTTCCAAGACCAGAACGGCACGCCGCGGAACTGGAGACCGTCCTCCCCCACTTTCTCGAACCGGTCCTTCAGAGCCATGCCAACGTCCCCAGCGGGTTGAAGCGTGACCCCCGTTGGTGCCTCTCAGGATGCCGGGGGATTCTAGGTTATGGCAGGGCACGTGTCAACAATAGAGACGGCCAAGCCCCGGATTTGGACTGATCCGCCCGGGGATATGGGGCCGAAGCTACGGTAGCGTCAGGAGTTATGGACAAGCGAGCAGGAATGTACTATTTCGATACATCCGGTCTCTCAGTCCGTGCGCAGGCAATCATAGGGCGGGATCTCAAGGTCACGGTAGTCGTCGGGATTGCCCGTCTTTCCGGCCTCTGCCGCCTTGATGATATTGTACATCTCGCGCACGGTAACATAGTGGACCCGGTAGCTCCCAGAGCCGTAGGCGGTCTCCAGATGGCCGAACATGCCGTCCGCCTGCCTCCCAAGGAGCGCCTCCCGGTCCTGAACGTTCGCGCCGTGGCAGTGGACCTTGATGAACACCCATTCCGGCCTGCCCACGACCCCGATCCCCAGCCTGACCCACGCGTCGATGCGCTTCGGCCCGGCCGGATAAGCTCCGGTCACGGCGGCATTGTCGACACGGGGCACAATCCCCAGTTTCCTGCTCGACCAGTCGGGGAGGAGAGGCCCCTGGATGATCATCAGGTCGCCCGAGGGCTCGCGGCCGACCTCAACGTCGACGCCGGTGTCGTGCGATTTGGGGCGGTCCGGGTCGTCAGTCGCGTAGTAGATGGAATTGACCTTTCGCGTCTGCGTCTGGCTGGGTGCCGAAGGGAGCGTCACGTCGGCAAAACAGCCCAATTCCCGGAGAATGATGAGCTCGTTGTTCACCCCGCAGTACTTCCCGTCGGGGCGCGAGTTGTCCAGCGACCAGTCGCCGTGCACGAACGCGAAGCGGTGCCCGTCGAGGCCCTCGACCGTGTTGATACCGTGGCGGGCGAAGTTGCCGAGGCCCTCGAGCATAGTGGCGCGGAAGCTCTCTGACGTGTCTCCGTCGTGGTGGATATGCACCTCGACCTCGCCGAGGTCGTTCCGGCAGAGGTCCAGGAGTTGGCCGATGATCTGTGGATCATAGGTTTCAAAGGGGAACGTCCAGGTATGCCGCGGCGGGCGGCCGTCCGAGTCATGGTGTCGAGCGGCGAGATCGGGATAGCGGCTCGTCCAGTCCGCCAGGGCATCTTTCTTCCGGGCCGGGTCCTGTCCCGGCTTCACAACCGGCTCGAAATGGTCGACGAATGCAAAAATGACGTCCGTGACGTCACGAGGAGCCGACCGCCGCCTGCGTCGCTTCCCGGCCTCGGCGATGTAGCAGGGCAGCCAGATGTGGGCGTTCCGCCTGAGGATCAGCCAAACCAGCATCACACAGACGAGGCCCAGGCCTCCCACAAGAATGAGAACGATGATAACGCCTGGGCTCACGCCTGTTTCATTCTCCGGCGTAGCTCGAAGAGGCTCCTTATGTATTCGCGGGCGACCTTGGCAGACACCTTGCTCTCGCCCGCCTGTCGCGTACGAAACGTGAAACCGATCTCCTTGAAAGGACTTGGCCGTGCGAGACAGAAGATCTCGAGCATGATCTTGAAACCCTTAGGCGAGAGCCGCTCCCTGACCCGCTCGAACACGTCTCGCCGCAGCGCGAAATAGCCCGCCATCGGATCGCTCAGCTTCACGCCCAGGATCACTCGGGCCATCGTGCCCGCAACCCAGCTTGAGAATCGCCGGGTCAGCGACCAGTCACCGTAGCCCCCGCCCGCAACGGCTCGCGAGCCGATGACGAACTCGCTTGTGTCCAGCGCGTCCACCATCTGCGGCAGGATCGATTCGTCGTGCTGCATGTCCGCGTCCATCACGCCCAGCCGATCCCCGCTCGCGAACTCAAAGCCCTCCACCACGGCCGGCGACAGGCCGCGGTTGGCCGTTCTGCGAAGCACCCGAACGCGGGGATTTTCCAGTGCCTCTGCGATCTCCCACGTCCGGTCGGGCGAATCGTCATCCGCGACGATGATCTCGAACTCCCGGCCCACCAGTACGTTGCAGACCGCTTCGACGCATCGCGGCACGTTCTCCGCCTCGTTGTAGGTTGGCAGGATCAACGAGAACATCGCCCGCTCCAGCACGGCGCCCGGACCAGTATGCCCCAAGGTACGGGCCGAATGCAAGCGCCAAATGCAAGCGTGACATACAAGCGCGAACGGCCGCCCTGTCGAGCCATATTGGGAGCAAGTACTACCTCGCGCTCAATGAACAGGCGGCAAGTGGTACTTTTCAGGAACAGGTGTCGTTCAAAAGTACCACTTCGCGCTCAATGGACATTGGAGGATGGACACTCTCACGGTTGCGGGCTTGGCAGCGGCGGCGGCTTGGGTTACAATGCCGGCGACGGGGAGGCGAAGGATAAGGAGAAACGAGCCCCGTGGCGAAAGCAAGAACCCCGCGGCAGAAAATGCCGCACCAGCCCCCCGATGTCCGCAGGGGAAACTTCGATGAAGTCGCGCTCGGGTATGATGACGAGACCGCTATTATCGAAGCATCACGCTGCCTGAACTGCAAGAACAAGCCATGCGTCGCCGGCTGCCCGGTGGAGATCGACATTCCGGGCTTCATCAGCCGTATCCGGGAGCGGGATGTCGCGGGCGCCATCCGCATCATCAAAGAGGCGAACTGCCTCCCGGCCATCTGCGGCCGAGTCTGTCCCCAGGAAGCGCAGTGCGAAGTGGTCTGCGTGCTCGGCAAGAAGTCCGAGCCGGTGGCGATCGGCCGGCTGGAACGCTACGCGGCCGATTGGGAAAGTGAGCACGGCGCGGCCACCCGGATCGAGCAGGCCCCGCCCACGGGCCGCCGCGCTGCCGTGGTGGGCTCGGGGCCCGGCGGCCTGACGGTGGCGGCTGAGCTGGCGCGGCGCGGGCACGCAGTGACCGTCTTTGAGGCATTCCACAAGCCAGGTGGGGTCCTCGTTTACGGTATCCCCGAGTTCCGTTTGCCCAAGTCCATCGTCGAGCGAGAGGTTGGGTTCGTCAAGAGCCTGGGCGTGGAACTCCGGACCAACGTGGTGGTCGGCCGCACCCTGACCATCGACGACCTGTTCGAGCAGGGGTACGACGCCGTGTTCGTCGGCGTGGGTGCCGGCCTGCCGTCTTTCCTGAACATTCCCGGCGAGAACTCGCTGTACGTGTACTCCGCCAACGAGTACCTGACTCGCGCCAACCTGATGAAAGCGTACCTGCACCCGGTGTACGACACGCCGCTGCGGCGCGGCAAGAAGGTCGTCGTGGTCGGCGGGGGGAACGTGGCGATGGACTCGGCGCGGACCGCCGTGCGGCTGGGCGCGGAGGAAGTCCGCCTGGTGTACCGCCGGTCCCGGGTGGAGATGCCCGCCCGGGCGGAAGAGGTGGAGAACGCGGAGGAGGAGGGGATCATCTTCGAGCTGCTCACCAATCCCGTTCGGGTCATTCCCGACGAGCAACAGCGCGTCAAAGCGGTCGAGTGCATCCGCATGGAGTTGGGGGAGCCGGACGACAGCGGCCGACGCCGCCCGGTTCCCATCCCCGGCTCCGAGTTCCAGATCGAGACCGACACATTTGTCGTGGCCATCGGTAACCGGGCGAACCCGCTGCTGACCAAAGCCACCCCGGGAATGGACACCAACCAGTGGGGCTACATCATTACCGACCCGGAAACCGGACAGACGACGCGGGAGGGGGTTTACGCCGGCGGCGACATCGTAACTGGAGCCGCGACGGTGATCCTCGCGATGGGAGCCGGCCTGCGCTGCGCCCGCGCAATGCACGAGTACATGGCGGCCAAACCCGGCAAGCTAGGCTCTGTCTGACAAATCGGCAGACAGGAATGTCCGCCCCACCGCGTGGTGTATTTCGATCGGTGGGGCAGGCATTCTTGCCTGCCAATCGCGCTCTGGCAGCTCACAGGAGCATTTGTCAGACAGAGCCCAGCGCTCTTGCCCGGCCCGCTCTCTGATCGACGACTCCGTCACCCATTACATTGTATTACACGGGCAAGCGCGTAAGTGCTTGTGTTGTAATCGGATACGGCGCATGGCAATTGCAGCCCCGCCCCCGGAAAAAGGAACGGTTTGCCCGCGAGCCCGTTTATAACATGGCAGAGGCGGAGAGGCGGGCTCCGGGCTGTGTCGGAGCCCGGTGGCTGACACTGGGTCTGATGTTAGGAGGGCGGACGATGAAGGTTGAAGCGCTCTTGAAGACCGTGCTGGTGATGTTGGCGGTGGCGCTGGCGGTGGTGCTCACGTCGTGGGTGGCCGGCGAGCGACACGATGCCCGCGCCCAGGGCGGCGGCGGGGCAAAGGCGGACGAATGGATGATGGTCGCCTCGACCCTGCGCGCCGGCGAGGGGCTCATTTACATGTTCAACACACAGAAACAGGTGCTGCTGGTCTATGCCTATCACCACGGCCGCAGCGGCGGTCGCAGGAATAACTTCGACGGCGACCTGCAGTTCATCGCGGGACGGCACTGCACGTGGGATTTGCTGTACTCCCAGCAGCGGCCGTTCCCGGCGGGGGCGCCTCCCAAGGGGCTGCTGACGCCGCGGCAGGTGAAAGACGAATACGACAAACTGCTCAAGGAACAGGAGAGAGCCGCCAAGAAGAAGTAGCTGACCGCCCATTGCGCGCAGCAATCGACGTAAGACTTCGGCCACGTGAAGCGTTGCGGTGCAGAAGGTGTCATTCTGCCACGCCGTCTTGTCACTTGGCTGAAGCGTTATCAATCGGCAAAAATCTGCTGCAAATGGACTTGCCACCACCGGTGGTGATGCGCTATAATTCCCATGACACTGGCGCCTCATCCTGGCTTTGCTTTGGGAGACCAGCCCATGAAGGTGGAGATATTGCTGAAGACGGTTCTTGTGCTTCTTCTCGTTCTGTTGGCGGTTGTCATTACTTCCTGGATGACGAGCGAACGCATGGCCGCGCGGGCACAGGGCGGCGGAGGCTCCGGCTCCGGCGACTGGCTCATGGTGGCCTCGGAGCTCCGGAGCGGCGAAGGGCTGGTCTACCTACTCAACACCAAGAAGGAGACGCTGCTGGTTTACTCGTATCACCGCGGCCGGCGCTCGCGGACGACGGGCAGGAATCGGTTCGATGGCGATTTCCAGTTCCTGGCAGGCCGGCACTGCAAGTGGGACCTCCTCTATTCCCAGCTTCTGCCGTTTCCCAAGGAGAAGCCGAAGTCTGACATGCTGACGCCGGCGCAGCTCAAGATGTTGTTCGAGAAGGCAAGTCGCCAACCGGGCTAAGCGGATTGTCCTTAGACCGGCGGGACACACGACCATATCGAGGGCAGAAAAGTGGGTGGCGAACTTCTTACGTTTGACGAGGCCCTTGCCGAGCTGCAAATGGCGACGCACGAACTGCGCTCGCTGGTGGCACAAGGCGAGATCCGGGCGTTCCGAGATGAAGACGTGCTGAAATTCCGCCGGACTGATATCCTGGACCTCAAGAAGACCCGTGAGACGCAGAGCGGCGAACTGGTCATCGAGCCCGAGGCCATCGGCGACGCGCCGACCCAGGCCGGGGTGGAGGCCGAGCCGCTGAGTCCGGAGCAGACGCCGGGCGAGGAGGTCAAGGGCGTCAAGCACGAGACCGAAGAGACGGAGCTCCTCACGGGTGTCGGCAGGGAGTCGACGACGGACTTCCTCGGCCTAGATGACACTGCCGCCGGCGGGGAGATCGGGGGGGACACGGCGCAGACCGTGGTCCCCACGATTGAGATCGCCGATGAGGACATGATCGACGACACGGCGCGAACCGTCATCCCTACAGTTTCGGATGAGGAGACCGACATCCTGGGCGGGGCAGACACGGCTGTGCCTCCGACGGCGCCGTCGCTTCTGGCGGAGGAGGACGAGGCCACCGAAATGGCCACTCAGGAGATCTCCCCGGACGAGGTGGCGCCGACGGCACCGGCGTCGCTGGCGCAGGAGACGGCGGGCGAGCCGTTGCGGTTTCAGGACGGGGAGGGGGCCACCGCTGTCGGGGCGGACGAACTGGGCATCACGACCGAGGATGTCGCCGGTGCCGGCGTGACCGCGCCGCGGCGCTCGCAGCGGTATCTGGCCGAGACGGCGGCGCCGGCCGTTTCACCCCTGTTTCTCCTGGTGGCGATCGTGACGTTCCTGCTCATGCTGTTTGCGGCACCCATCTTCTACGGCATCGCTCGGGACACCACGCCCACATTCGCGCCGTACAAGGGGCTGATCGAGTTCCTCAATCAAAAGACCAGCAAGTAGTTCCGGCCGCCCCGTGTTTCTGATCCGATTCCTTCTTGCCGAAGAGGTGGAGCTATGGTGCGCGTTCTTGTTGTGACAGGTCCGTTGCTTGCGTTGCTGTTGAATGGCTGCATGGGCGCCCAGAAACGGGATGCGAAGGTGGCCGAGTTGCAGAGCGAGCTGGCCACCGTCCGGGGCCAGTCCGAGACCCTCGCCGGGGAGATCAGGACGATCAAGACCGAGAACCAGAAGTTGAAGACGAACGTGAGCACCAGTCAGGGCCTGGTCAAGCAGCTTCGCGCCGCGGCCGCCAAGGGCGCCGGGGAGCTTCGGGAGCTCAAGAAGAAGTACGCGGGCGTCGACGCCGTGCTCGTCGAGGAGCTGAGAGGTGTGCCGGGGGTCTTTGTTGATCGGAAGGGCGTAGTAGAGTTCACCGGCCTGTCGTTTGATTTCGCCGGCGGGAAGCTCAAGCCCGAGTCGATGAAGACGCTCAAACAGGTGGCCGACGCCCTCGCCAAACGCGAGGGCCTTGTTTATGTGGACGGGCACACCGACAACGTTCGGGTGGGCAACCCGGAGACCAAGAAGCACTTCGTCGACAATCTGGGGCTGTCGCTCGCCCGGGCGGCGGCGGTCGCACGGGGGCTCATCGAGGCGAAGGCCTCACCCAAGCGGCTAGTCGTCCGGGGATTCGGCAGCTCTCGCCCCATTGCGAAGAACGACACCCGCGAAGGCCGGGCGAAGAATCGGCGGGTGGAAATCCGTCTTGTCCCGCCCGAGACTAAGGGCCGCTAACATGACCTTGGTGGGGCAGGTATTCCTGCCTGCCCGATGGCGGACAAAGAATGTCCGTTCCACCGTTTTGTCAGGGCTCCTGAGAAAAGGGACTGAAGCAGGTGCCAACGGCCGCGGATCCGCCCGCCCCAAGCGAGACCGGGGAGTCCACCCAGGCCCGATGGTGGCGCACCCCGCTGCTGGTGCTGGTGCTGTTCGCCGCGGTGTTCGCGTTCTTCCTGGTGCGCGCAAGACTGACCCGCAAAAAACGGGCGTCCCAGGCCTGCTTTCAGGCCATGTTCTCCCGACGGCTTGATCCGGCCCTCGAGGCACTGTCGAAGTACAGGGAATTCGCAGAGGAAGACATCCCGGCCGCCGTCAAAGACGAACTCTTCAAGCTGGCAGGCAACGCAGACTACCCGCTGTACAGCCGGCAGGCTGACAAGTATTTCCTCGAGAGGGTTGTTTTCTTCTCCCGCACTTCGGACCACGCCCTCGCCCGCGCCAAGCATCTGGGGAGCCCGGTTCTCTCGGTCTTTGACTACGTGGTGCGCAACCTCCAGCCCGGCATCGAGCGGCCCGAGACGAAGGGCCTGGTCGTCGTTCCGCTTCACGTGCTATGTCGCGGTTACGGCGAGGCGGTCGAGTGCGCGTGGGTCCTGGCCGCGCTTCTTAGGTCCTGTGGCGTCCACGCGGTGGTCATCCGGCTGCCGCCTTCTGAGAAAGACAAGCCGCCCTACCGTATCGTGGGCGCGCTCAGCGACGGGCGACTGTACCTCTTCGATCCGTACCGCGGCGTGCCGATATGCCGCGCCGGCGACGGTCGCATCGCCGGTCTCCACGCCCTGCTGTCCGGCGAGCAGGTCATGGACCCGCTCTTCGGAGGGCCGGGGACCCCGGTCACCCTGGACGGCCTCAGGAGCGCCACGTATTTTGTACCCGCGCATGGCGGGAACGTGCTGCCGGACGCATGGCTGCTGTCGGAAATCCTTCGCGAGAACGGCCGTTACGAAGTCATCTATCGCTCTTTTCGAGATGATCTGCGAAACATCGCCGCGGCGGTCTTCGGCGACCAGACTCAGGTCAAGGATGACTTCACCCGACTCACCGCGCAGGGACGCAGCGAGGTCGTCGATCTGTGGCCGGTCCCCTTCAAGGTCGACCAGAGGCTGGCGAAGAGCCCCGGGTACTACGACAAGGTGACCCAAGCCCACCGCGCGGCGGCGACCTACCTGGCGGCACGGCAGGCGCAGCTCTTCGGCGAGTACGAGGCGGCCGTCAGCCTGTACGACGAGGTCCTCCGGCGTCACGCCGACGACGCCGAGGTTGTTGAAGACGTCACGTTCTTCAAGGCGCTGGCCGCGCCGCAAATCGGCGACCGGGCACAACGGTTCGCCGGCTATCTCAAGGACTACCCGGCCGGTCGGTGGTGGCCGCCGGCGACGCTCCGGCTCGCGGAGATCGAAGCCTGGCGCGGTGACAAGCACGCCGCCCTCGCACTCATCGCCCGGCTCAAGCCTCCCTATGACCTGCGCGCCAAGCTCCTGAAGCTGGCCATCAGCAAAGGCAAGGCGCGGGTCCGTTGGCGCTTTCCAGAGAGGACAACGCCGCCCCCGAAGGACAACCTCCCGGACCCGCCACGGTGAACTCATAGCGGAACCCCCGGACCGTTCGAGACCGCCCAGGACAAGATGCAGGCTCGGCACCGAAAGGAGTCAAACATGGCCGGATTCAAGGTGAGAAGCGGAGAGACGTTTCTGTTCATCGGCGACAGCATCACGGATTGCGGGCGCCGCGACCAGTTCGCGCCCCTCGGCAACGGATACGTCCGCCAGGTCGTCGATCTCGTCACCGCACGTTATCCCGAGCGGGACATCCGCTTCATCAATACGGGCATCGGCGGGAACACCGTGCTCGACCTGCAAGCTCGCTGGGCGGAGGACGTGCTGCGGTATTCGCCCGACTGGCTTAGCGTGAAGATTGGAATCAACGACATCCACCAGACGCAAAGGGCAGGGAATAACATCCCGCCGCCGGTGCTCGAAGAAGCGTATCGCGACATCTTGACGCGCGCCCGCGAGCACTGCGAACCAAAGATGATGCTCATCGATCCCTTCTACATCAGCACGGATCGGTCGGGGGCGAGCTTCGAGTCCACGATCCTGGCCGGTCTGGCGGAATACATCGGGGTCGTTCAACGGCTGGCGGAGGAGTTCGACGCGCTGCTCGTCAAAACCCACGATCTGTTCCAGGAACAGCTCGAGCATCGCCCGGCCGAGAGCTTCTGCGCGGAGCCGGTGCATCCGTACCCCGTCGGGCACACGGTCATCGCGCACGGTGTTCTGAATGCGCTGGGCTGGTAGTCTCAGGCTTGCAGGCCGAGCAGGCGTTCCGCCGCCTCGATCACGTCGTCCGGCGTGATGAGTTCCATGCATTTGTGGTCGCGCGGGCAGACCTTGAGTTGGCACGGCCCGCACTCCACTTCCGCCTGAAGCAGTTCCGTGTGCTCCAGGTTCACGTCGATGTACCGGCGGCTGGTCGGCCCGAGGATCGCCACGTTCGGAATCCTGTACGCCACGGCGTAGTGCCGCGGGCCGGTGTCGTTTGCGATGACGAGGGCCGAGCGTCTGACCACGCCCTTCAGCACCTTCAGGTCGATGGCGGCCGGCGGCGCGACGAGCACGCCGTGGACCGATGCGGCGGCGACCGCCTGACCGACCGCCTCCTCGCCGGGCCCAACGTGTGCCAGCACATTGAAGCCGTGCCGCTCGGCCAGCCGGTCGGCGACGGCGGCGAACTTCTCCGCACCCCACAGCTTCGACGGCCCGTAAGACGCGCCCGGGATCAGGACGGCGAGCATATCGTCGCCGCCCACTCCCAGAGATGAAAGCACCTCGTTCGCCCTGGCGGTGTCTTCGTCGGACGCGAATATCTCCTCGTCCTTCGAGAGCTCCGTGCATCCGACCTTCGCACACAGCGCGAGGTAGCGGTCGACCATGTTGATGGGAACGATCTTCCCGTGTTCACGCGGCGGCAGCACGCGATCGGTAAGCAACGGGGACCGCCACTGGACGGCGTACCCGACCCGCCGCGTCGCCCGGGCGCGCCACGGCACCAGGGCCGCCCGCAGCGAGTTCGGAAGTATCACCGCGAGTTCGAACTTCTCGGCCCGCAGCAGGCGGATCAACTCACGGACGCTCTTCGTCTCCGGCCCGACGCCTCTCTTGTCCGCGGTGATGATCCGGTCGATATGCGGGTTGTGCTCCAGCACGTCCGCGCCGGTTGGCCGGGCGAGGACGGCGACGTGAGCGCTCGGGAATCGGCGCCGCAGCGCGCGGACCGCCGGCGTCGCCATCACCACGTCGCCGACCCACGACGGCGCCACGACCAGGATGCGCTCGAACTCGGGCATTTCCGCGGCGGGGCTGTGGGTGGTTGCCAAGCGCCGTCTCCCGCCTAGTCGTCCAGCTCGGGCGGCCCCTTTGGCTTGACGGTCTTTCTCAGGTCCTCGACGAACGTCTGGTACCGTTGATCATCGCGCAGGTTGTCGAGGTCCGGATCCTTTTCGAGCCAGTCGATATCATCGAAGCCGACCTCGATGGCCTTTTTGAGGGCGTCCACCGCCAGCTTGATCCGCTTGAGGCGGGACAGCGCGCAGGCGAGGTTGTACCAGGCGGTGGAGTTCGTGGGCGCCGTTTGGATCGCCTTGCGGTACTCCTTCAGCGCCCGTTCGTACTTCCCCTCCTCGAGGAAGCCGTTGCCGATCTGGATGCGGAGCGACGCGCTGTCCCGCGGGAGGCCGGGCAGCTTGGCGCCGCTTCGTTCGATGGCGAGCAGGCCCTCCGGCCCCAGGCGGAGGAGGCCCATCACCGCCGCCCGCTTGACGCGTCGGCTCTTGTCTTCCGCGAGGAGCCGTTCGAGCGCGGGCAGCGCCGCCTTTTCCCCGACCGCCGCGACGTCCATCACCAGCCGTTCGCGCTCGAACCATTTCTTCCGTGCGTAGTCGGCAAAGGCATCGCCGATCTTCCGCGCCAGTCGCGGCGAAACACGCCGCCGGATCATTCTTGCGGCTGTCTCCGCGCGCCATCGGACCTCGGCGTCCGCGGACTCGGCCGCCTTGTTGAGAGCGGGCAGGGCGGGGTCGCCCGCATCCACCAGAGCGCGGAACGCCGCTTCGCGCTTGACGAATGAGTCGTCGCCGAGCTGCCGCACCAGCGCGTCGACGCTTTCGCCCGCGAGGAGCGCGCCGTGGAAGGCCGTGCACGCCAGCAGCGATGTGACTGCAAAGAGGAAAACGCCTGGGCGGGTCATTTCTTCTCCGACAGCGCCTTGAAGTACAGTTTCAGAAGCTGCTGGTACTTCAGCGGCAGCTTCTCGTTGAGCAGTTGCAGGATTTCGTCGCGGGTCGCTTCCGGCAGCTTGCCCCACATCTGCCGCGCATCCGGGGCGCCGGCGCCCAGTCGGGGCCGGACCGCGCGGAACACGTCGCGCTCGCTTCCCATCGGCGTGCTGCCCTTGCCGCCGGAGTTCTGCGGCTGCTGCTTGGCGTTCTTGGTCTTGTTTCGATCCCGTTGTTGTTGCTGCTGCGACGAGGAAGAGGACGACTTCTCGGCCATCTCGATCAGCTTGTCGAGCTCTTCCAGGATTTTCTTCTGTTCGTCCTGCGTGGGGTCGCCGGTCTCGAGCTGGTCGAGCAGCTTGCCCGCTTTCTTCATCATGGCGGAGATCTTTCGGACCGGATTCTTGAAGTCCACCTCCGCTTTCGGCTTCGTCTTGCCAGGCTTGTCGGGCGGCACGGTTGCGAACGCAACCCCAGTGAGCACGACCGCAACCAGCATCAGAACCATCGCGTGTTTCATCGTCCAACCCTCGCGGGAGTCATTCCATCCGTTCCATGGCTTTCTGGTGTTCGCGGGCCTGGCGCTCGAGCGATTCGGCCAGCTTCTTGGTCAGGTCCGCGTGCTCGGTCTGTTCCTGCGCCAGTCTCTTGACCCGTTTCCTTTGGAGCGGGGACAAGCCTTGTTCCGGCCTCAGTAGTTTCTTGAGTTCGATGCGTTTGGTCTTGTTGTGGATCTCCAGCTCCCGCGCCTTCAGCAGCTTCAGCTGCGCCGCGGGCGGCACGAGCATCGGCTTGCCGCCGCCGCCACCGCCACCGCCGCCTCCTCCTCCTTGTTGGGTGCGCCGCTGCTCGCGCTTCAGCGCGTCGATCAGCATGGCCAGCGTGTCGGCGATGTCCTTCTGGACGTCCTGCGTGTAGGAATCGGTCTTGAGGGCGACCAGCCGGTCCTTGACCTCCTTCATATCCCTGATGATCTTGCGGAATCCCCAGACGAAGACGGGAGCATCCTCGCCTTCCACCTTCCCGAGCAGTTCCGCGGCCTTGTTGGCGAGGGAGCTTTCGTCGCCCGCAAGCTGCCCGAGCCGCACCTTGTGCGGACGCGACGGCTCGTCCAGCTTCTTCTCCGCCGTGGCGGAATCGATGCGCCGCGTCTCGTCGTTGATTGCGATCTGCTTGTCCAGCATCGGTTGGAGTTCGACGATCAGGTCCAGCAGCTTCTGCTCCTTCTGCTTTCTCTCAAGGTCATCGCGGAGCTTCTCGAGCATCCGCTGCGCCTCGGCCAGCTTGTCCAGGGCTTCCTTGGCGTCCTTCTCACCTTGGATCGTATCGTTGCGATCCAGGCTGGAGTGGGCCTTGCCCATGGACTGACCCGCCTGGCCGACCTTGCCGCCGGCCTTGTCGAGGCCCTTCGACGCCTCCTTCGACGTGTTCTCGTTCTCCTTGGAAAGCTGTTTGAGCTGCCGCGAGACCTTCTCGGCCTGCTTCTCGGTCTCACCTTGCTTGAGGGCCGTCTCCTTGGTGTCGGCCAGCCGCTTCTTCTCGATGGCCTCCAGCGCCTTGGCGATGTGCTTGTCGGCCTCGCTCAGCTTGTCGCTGGCCTGCTTGCCGGACTGACCCGCCTTGGCGGCATCGCCCTTCTCCATGCTGCCCTTGGCGGAGTCCATCTTCGACTTGGCATCGCCGACGGCGCCCGACGCCTTGCTGATGTCGCCGGCCTGCGGGGCGCGTCGTCCGGCGGCGTCTTTCGCCTCCTTGCTCAGCTCCTTCTTGACGTTGGCGGCTTCGCCGGCAAGCTTGTCTTCCTGCTCGGCCAGCTTCTTGAGCCGGGACTTGTCCTTCGCCTCCGCGTTCGCTTTGTCCTGCTCCTTGCGCAGCCGGTCGAGCTTTCGCCTGAGCTGCTTGAGCCGTCTTGCCTGGGCGGCGTTCTTGTTGATCTCGTGGGCGTCGCCGGCGTGCCCTTCCTGCTGCTTACGAAGCCGCTGGACGGCTTTCAACGCGTTCTTGACGTCGCTGATCACCTGGGCGAGGACCTGGTCGCTGCGGGGCTCCTCGCGCGCGCTTTCGAGCATCTCCAGCAGGCGTTCGAGCCCCTGGATCGCGGTTTGCTGATGGGTCG
>Ga0114922_10001432_pt1 | contig 22686 bp, 21 predicted proteins | sample AartaG_FD_100975 | JGI IMG/M metagenome (GOLD analysis project Ga0114922, IMG submission 100975) | Deep subsurface microbial communities from Aarhus Bay to uncover new lineages of life (NeLLi) - Aarhus_00045 metaG | ecosystem: Environmental > Aquatic > Marine > Oceanic > Sediment | place... | reverse complement strand
GAAAGTTCACCTACCAGATGGGCAGCTGTGAGGGCCTGGGAAGAATCCATCCTCATATCCAGCGGTGCAGTCCAGCGAAAACTAAACCCCCGCGTTTGACTATCCAGTTGGATTGAAGAAAGACCTAAATCATACATAATACCATTTACCAGATCGACATTCTCTTCTTTTAGAATCTGAGGAAGCTCTTTAAAATTTGCCTTGATGAGTGTGGTTTGTTCCTTGTACTCCTTTAGCTCTTGGCTGGCTATCTTAAGCGCTTCTTCATCTCTATCTATCCCTATAATTCTCACTTTCCCTCTCATCTCATCTAAAATAGCCCTGCTATGCCCGCCTGCCCCTACAGTACAATCTAAATAAACACCTCCCTCTCTAGTATTAAGCCACCGCAGAACCTCCTTGAGCATTACTGCTCGATGAAAAGATTTCAAATTCCCACATCCATAATCTCTTCTGATAGTTCTTCGAATATAGACCTTTGCTGCTTATAATATTTCTCCCACCTTTCTTCGCTCCAGATTTCTATCTTATTGAAAGCGCCAATAATAACTACTTTTTCTTCCACTTGAGCAAAATTTTTTAATCCTTGCGGGAGGGTAATTCTACCCTGGCTGTCTGGTTGGACAGGATGAGCTCCTGAGAAGAGGAGTCTTACAAAAGCCCGGGAATTGGATTTGGTGGTGGATAGGTTTTTTAGTCGCTCTCCCAAACTCTGCCATTCCAAGGTAGGATAGAGAAATAAACTCTGCTCCAATCCCCGGGTAATTACAAATTCATCTTTATTGTCTTTTGTTTGCTGACGAAGTGAGGAAGGAATAATTAATCTATTTTTATCATCTATTGAGTGGTGATACTCTCCCATAAACATTGCTTGTATCCCCTCTCTCGCTACTAAGCGGACTATCTCCACCTAGCACCACTTTTTACCACTACACTCCATTATAGACCAAAAAAAACTTTTGTCAAGAGCGGGCGCAAAATTGACCGTTCTCAGAAAAATTGAAAGTTGCTGCTGAGTTTAGATTTTAGAGGAGAAATACAAACGAAGTAAAATCTTTGAGGATGGGTGTTCATTAAAAAGTGGTTTATTCCCGGCTTTTTTAATCAGGGGAAGGACTTTTTGTTATAATAATTTCTCTATCCAATTTTAATCTGGCGACTTTCTGTTCAATGGCTTCCACCTTCAATTACATTCCTTCTGCGCCTATAATTTAGTCAGTTCCTTTATCTGCTCCATTGAGATTTCTGCTGCCTTGACCGGATCATTTTTTAACACATTGCGATAGTAGTTAAAAGACTCAAATTCAACCGAGAAAAAGCCCTTGTATTCAATCTCATCCAATGTCTTAAAGAAAGCCTTCCAATCTACTATTCCCTCTCCTAATAAGGGAAAAATAAAGTCTTTACCGTGGATTCCAGGCTTGCCTGCAACATCCTTCAAATGGACATGCTTTATTTTCTTGCCCCATTTCTTGATTACCCAAGAAATATCATTCCCATATAGGCAGCAAGGAGAAGGATCCATATTTATTCCTAAAAATTCTGAGTCAAAGCTACTTATAAGCTCTTTTGTAGTGTAATAGTCATGACAGAGATGACCCCAGACTGCTTCTACAGCAAGATAAACTTTGGATTTTTCCGCTAACTTGACGAATTCCTCGTAAGCCTCTAAAACCTGCTCCCATGCTTTTCCTTCAGAAATATCCTCAAGGATTCTCGGAGCCTCTGGATCCCAGGGAGCAGGCCCAGAAAAAAGATTCATAACTTTCACACCTACCTCGCTAGCAGCCGCAATACATTCTTTCACTAATTCAATCCTATCTCTTCTTATTTTCTTATTTAAATTAACTACATCTTGTTGAACTACTACTTCAGAAACTTCTAAACCATAGTTTTTAGTTAATTCCACTAGTTTCCTTAGTTCTTCCTGAGATTTAGTCCTGGGGTTAAAGTGAGAAAGAGTCCACTCTACTCCATCGTATCCAAGATTGGATAAAGATTTTAAAATTCTCTCCGGCTGCCAAGAAGCAAAGTCCAGTGATGCCATAAAGGCAAACTTCCTCTTGTTGAGCATATCTTAAACCTCCTTAGTTTTTGAATTTATCCGATTCTCTTTAGGCCATGCTCAGAGTTAACCTCAGAGTATTGAAAAAGGTCTGAGTTTTGCCAGGCACTGATTTGAATCGTCCCCCTGTAATTCGTAATTCTCATCTTGCCTAGCTCTCTTTAGTTATATCCTTCCAGGTATAGCGGGGTTGATATCCTAACAGTACCCTGGCTTTGGCCCAATCGTAAAGGGACTCCCTCCTTTTTATTTCTCTCATAAAGGGAATATGGCTACCCCATTCCCTTCTAGCTAGCTCTACGCTATCGAGTTCGCTTCCGGTATCTGCTGCAGAGATACAAAATACCTCATATCTTTTCAAACCCGTTCCCTCCACAGCAAGGCGAAAAGCATAAGCTACATCCCTAACATCATTGTACCAACATTGTCCACTCTTTTTAAGAGTCTCTCTAAATCTATGAACTGACTCAGGCTCAGGAAATAACACTCCACAAATCCGCAGTGCGATAGTTGTCATTCCATATCGACTGACAAAGCTTCTGGCAATCTCCTCACCCACTTTTTTGCTTAAACCATAAGGATCTTGAGGTCTTTGAGGATGATCTTCATCAATGGGCAAGTATTCAGGCAAGAGGACATCTCCCTCTTTTCGAAAATTAAAACCGTATGATGAATCACTACTTGCCTGAACTACTTTCCCTATTCCCAGATCAGCTGCTACTTGGTGAATATTGAATGTGCCTGCAACATTTATATTAAACACTTTCTCTGGTGGATCGTTTAATGGATGTGGAATAGCTGCCAAATGAACTATAGCCTCTGCTCCTTCAAAGGCTTTCCTACAATGATCAATTTTTAACATATCTCCTTTAACAAAGGTAACATCTTTGTCCTTTGACTCTTTAACATCAAAGACAGTAACTTCATGATGAAACTTCCTTAACTCATCCACCACATATCTTCCTACATTCCCGCTTCCCCCTGTGACGACTATTTTCATTGACTTTCTCCTCGTATAATAATAGTATTGCCAAAAATATTTTAAAGGTAGTTAAGTCTCTACAGGACCTGCTCCCAAAATAAGGGGTTCTTTCACCACAAAATTATCGATCCTTTCCCCATCCTTCATTAGGTCGCCAATGGAAATCGAGCCAAGCTGCGCAATTTTCTCCTCTAAACTCATCCTGTCCAATAAATCTTCAACTCTTTTTTTCACTGGTTGATCAGCATTTGAATAAATCTCCTTTGATTGACTATTTGAGTTCATTTTGTTCTTCTCCTTCTACTTAGGATCAAATCCATCCTTCTGCCTTTTTTAGAAGGTCCTCAGCTTCCTCTATGCTATCGCAATATGTCTCCAGTAAAAGACCTTCGGGGGGCAGCTCTTTTAACAGAAACCCAACTTCCTCCTTCTCACAATTAATGTAAATAAGCTTTCCTGCCCCTTGAATCCTCCTGAGCAGAGGTACCCATTCTCTCATAGGGGGACCTCCTGCACCCGGAACCCACTGAATACAGGTCAAACGAGGCAAACCAAGTAAAGCATCTAGATGTTGAAGAGCTCTTGGACCATCAAGATGGTATATGGTCCGACCTATCCATTCAGTCTGTTGCTCGATGAACGGCAGAAAAAACTCATTGAACATATCTGGGGAAATCATGCAGGAAAAATCACATTGTAGGTCAACAAAGGGCGACTCAGACCATATGCCCATCCAGAAGAGATATCCTTCAATATGCTGATGGATAATGTCTACGCAAGCCTTCCAGTATCCCAGCCAGGCACAGTTAATTTCCTCTAAAGCCCTTTTCACATGTCTCGGATTATCTATAAGATCCATAGCCAAACGCTCAGGACCTCGCAATTGACTTAGTATCTCACCTGGGCCATTTAAATCGGGAATGCCGACATAATAGCGACCAGACGCACGTTCCGCTGCTCTTTCCAGTAGTTTCGAAGATAGACACCACCATCTATTGTGGGGATTAAATCTGAACTTTGGCCTGTTCTCCCAATTATCAATAATGGGCTCTGACCAAGTAGTATAGGTATTCAAAAATTTGATGGGAGCACCCAGGTAATTGGCTAATATAGCCACCATTCCAATAGAGATCGGGAACATAACGGGAAAAGCTTCTCCGGCCCAATAAATAGATCCGATTTGGCTTTCCAGACGCGGAATTACCTCTTCGGGATCTGTCCAATAATCCTCCAAATTTTTCGTCTTTTCCTCTGATAGCTTAATTGGCCAGCGAGGTACTATTACCTTGATGGGGACGCGATCGATGATCTCCTTATGCCACCAAGCCTCTATACGCTTTCTGCAGATTTCCCAATCTTCTTTGTAGATCAATTTTCCTCTCATTCTGGTATAATATCATGGGAACATAAGTACGTAATCTTCCTTAACAGAAAAGCATCCATTTCCCTATAGGATTCATTATGATTTAATCAATTCCTTCACTTGCTTCATCGGGATCCTTGCTGCCCTCACCGGATCGCTGTTTAATAGGTTACGGTAGTATTTAAAAAAACCTTCCAGTCCACCATTCTCTTTCCTATCGTAGGTACCCTGCTTATGAGCTCCCCAATGGTATGGTGTCATACCAAAAATGTTCAAGGATGGCCTTACCTCCACCAGAAGGAAACTTATTTTTCAAAAAAGTTCTACCCCCCCTCTCTCTCTACCTTCACCCATCTTTTCCCCTTAGCAGATATTAGAACAGCATCAAGGACTTTTTGACAAATTAATCCATCATAAAAGCCAGGAGTTACCTCTTCATCTTTTGCTATTCCATTAATGAAAGCAAATGCCTGATCGTATCTAAATCCTATTACAGATTCGTCAGCTCTAATATCTCTTGCTGCGCCAGATAGTTTTAGAAAATTTTCCGGCACGGGAATAGTCACTATTTGGTCATTTTCGAATAATAAATCGCCACTGGATATCTGAAGCTCATTTGGCTTCTTTAAATAATATATAATGTTACCCTTAGTTCCATTAATCTCGATATGTTGATAATCAGCTTTACCGATTCTCTCTCCTGATCGCCGACCTGAGGCAACCCATGAGGTTTCAAATGCCCCCGTTGCTCCATTGACAAACTCAGCCAAGAAAACACAGGCATCAAAGGTATCTGCCTTTCGAATTTCTCCTGTATTTGGCACCTTTTTCTCTTTCTCAAATATCTTTCCGTAGCCACAGACTTCTCTTATTTCACCAACTAAATATCTGGCAAAATCTATTAAGTGAGAACCAAGATCAAACAAAACTCCACCCGGGCCACCTTCCCTTGCATTCGAACGCCATCCCCACCAACCTAGACCCTCTCCACCAAAAAGATATAGACTTCTAAACTGTCGAACTTCACCGATGTAACCCTTTTCGATCAAGTACTTTGCGTATCTTATAGCAGGGACAAAACGATAGGTATAAGCCACCATATTCTTAAGCTTTGCTTTTTTAACTGCTTGATACATCTCTTGGACTTTGGCATAATTTATGCCCATTGGCTTCTCGCATAAGATATGCTTACCTTTCTTAACGGCTTCCATCACTATTGGGTAATGTAGATAAGTGGGCGTACAGATACTTACCGCATCCAATTCCTTCTGATCTAACATTTCCTTATAATCAGTATATACTCCCTTAATCCCGAACTCTTTAGCAAATGCCGCTGCCCTTTCCTTTGAGCTATCACAAACAGCTACTACTTCTGCGCTGCTGCACCTTTGATATCCCGGAACATGAACGAATTTAGCAATATTTCCTGCTCCAATAACTCCTACTTTTGTCATTTCACCCCTTCCTCTTCGCATTTATCACTCCTTAAGTCAAACAAGACTAATCTAAGCGCCGCTTATAAGCTCAACAACGCTTTCTCTGGCTAATCTTGCTACTCTGAGAGGATCCTCTTCCCAGTAATCTTTTCTAAATAACTCCACAGAAAGATAACCATTATATCCTTTGCTTTCTAATAATTTCAAAACAGGCAAAAGGTCTAACTTACCTTGGGAGGGATATTCCCTTTGTGCATCGGTAATCTTCTCTCTTGGGATATCCAAAACATTTGCAATGTGTGCAAAAAAGATAGAGCCATAGGGAATTTTCTCAAATTCACTTAATTGGTCTCCTGCTTTGTACATATGATATGTATCCACCAAAAGTCCTACGTTCTTAGATTCCACCTCATCATAAATAGCTAAGGCTCTTTTCATGCAATTTATGAAGTCTGAAAAACCTAAATATTCTAAAGCAAGCTTTACATCATATTTTATAGCCACCTCAGATAGCTGTTGAATTCTTTCGACTGCTATTTTAAGAGAATCTTGATAATCCCAGCGCATATCAGGCTCGTTTATTACTACCGTATCTACGGAGAGTTCCTTTAATATCTCAAAAAGTAGAAGTATCTGCCTCTTTATTTTTTCAAACCCATCAGAAGTCTTTTGCATAAAATCTCCTACCCCCGTAAGACAAACAGGCTTGATTTTAATAGAAGCAAATAATTTAACCAGATCTTTAATACTCTTAGCCTTGAGATACTCCTCCAAATTCTCTCTCCATAAATCAAATCCCTCAAAGCCCGCTTTCTCTGCAGCCAAAATTGCCTTCTCCAGTGGTGTAGTCATAATTGTTGAATGATTTAAACAAGTAAGAAACTTCATTTCAAATCTCTCCTTTTGAAAGTTGAATTTGTCTCTTTCATAAAACTGGGGATGGTTCATTTTTTTTGATACCTTCCGGCTCAAAATTAAAGTAGTGGTCAAGCTTGCTTGACCCATCTTTGCCGAGCAAGCTTGACCACTTAATTGTCCCCATAATACAATCCTATCCGTTATCAAACTATCTTTTGCTATTTTTTAGCCCTTTACTGCCCCTAAGGTAAGTCCTGCTACGAATTCTTTTTGCATTCGTAGGAAGATTATGACCACTGGTATCACAGAGATAAAAGTGCCAGCCATAAGCATGCCGTATTGGGGCTGCTGCATGCCGACAAGGGCAGAAAGACCTACCGGAACCGTAAACATCTCTTCAGTTACCATGAAAATAAGAGCAGCGAGGAAATTGTTCCAGGAGAAGAGGAAGGTAAAGATGGTTAATGTCGCCAGAACAGGTTTAATTACGGGCAATATTATCTTGTAGTAGATCTGAAATTCCGAACATCCATCGATTCTGGCACTATCCATCATCTCCGATGGTATACCTTGAATGTACTGTCTCATTAAGAAAATTCCAAACGCATTGGCGCTACCAGGCAGAATCAAAACCCAGTAAGTATTAATCAGGCGAAGTTTAGCAAACCAGATAAACATGGGGATGATCCCCACCCAAATGGGGATCATCATCGATCCCAGAATCACCAAAAATAATATCCCCTTGCCTCGAAATTCGTATTTAGCAAAGGCATAGCCTCCCAGCGAACAGAAAAATAGTACTAATAATGTATGCGATACAGCTATGACTGAACTGTTAAGAAGCCACCGGGGAAATAAGGTGGTAGTAAATAACCTGAGATAGTTTTCTACAGTAGGATTATCGACCCACACTTTTGGATCGAATAATTCGCTGTATTCTCTTAAGGAGGATATTACCCCCCAGTAAAAGGGAGTGATTGTTACAATTGCTACTAATATCAGGACTATATATATTCCCACCAGAGACAGGTTTATGGCTATTTTTTTTTTCATCGGTACACCTCTTCTATCCTCGGATTATCTTATGGACTGCCCTACCTGAATCCCGCCTGTTTGCCTAATATTCTTATTTGAAATAGCGTAGCTATGAAGACAATAATCGTCAGAACATAGCCTATTGCCGAGGCCATCCCCAGCCGGAAACGCAAGAATCCAGTGTCGTATAAGTACATAGCGATGGAGCGTGTATGATCAGCAGGTCCCCCCTCAGTGAGAATATAGGGTTCATCGAATAGCTGTAAGGATCCTATAACCGATATGACCATACAAAAGAAGATGACCGGAAACAGCAAAGGCAGAGTTATATACCAGGTGACCTGTAGCCAACCGGCACCATCCATTTTTGCTGCGTCATATAACTCCGCGGAAATGTTCTGCAGCCCAGCTAATAGTATCACCATATGAAACCCAAACCATCTCCAAGTGCCCAGAATAACAAGAGAAGGTAGGGCTAATTTAGGATCAGTTAACCAGTCATAGCGGGCAAATCCCATCCACCTTAGAATCAGATTTACCAGTCCCATATCATAGGATAATAGCAGCCTAAAAACTATAGCCGCCGCCACCAGGGAGGTTATAACCGGAAGAAAGAAAGCTAATCTGAAAAAATTCCTTCCCTTGAGGCGGAGATTAAGAACCAGAGCCAGGATTAAAGCTATGATTATCATAATTGAGACGTGGCTGACAGTATAAATGAAAGTAATTCCCAAGGAATTTAGAAACCTAGAAAGTTGAAGGAGGGAAAGATAATTATTTACTCCCACGAACTTTGGAGGGCGAAGAATTCCTTGCACTCGATAAAAGCTCAACCAGGCCGAGTAAAAGATTGGTACTAAGGAGAAGGCGGTGAACATCATGAAAAAAGGTGCGATGAATATATAGGGAGCATTTTTTTTACTGAGTTTCATATTGATACTCCTTCTTTGGCTGTTCTTGCTACAAATTGGAAAAAAACCAGCAGACCTCCATTGTTCAGTTAAAAAAGAGTCTGCCCCCTGACAAGAATTATTACTAGACTTATCTTTTAATGTTCTTATCAGAGGGCTTTCTCATTTGAATCATTGATGCTAGTTACCCTAGCTCCCCTTTTGCCTCAACAACGGCATCTTTTATGGCCTCTTCCACCGCTGCTCCTTCAAGGACTACTCTGTCAATAGCTCTCTGTAGTGATCCCATGATAACAGACCATTCGGGTCCGTAAGTGAGAGGAGGAGTATCTTCAAGTTCCCCGAGAAGTAGCTGGTAGACCTTCTGCCCTCCGAAAAAGGCAAGAGGCTCTTTCCCCAATTCCTCAAGTGCCTCCATGTTCACAGGAAACACACCGTGCTCCAGGGCTACATGAACCTGAGATTCCTTCCTGGCAGAGATGTATTTCAGCAGCTCAACGCAAATCTCGACGTTCTTTGCCTGAGGTGAAACTAACCACCCAGAACCTCCGGCATTAGCACCAGTAGGAGAATCTCCTTCTTGCCACGGGAGCCAGCGAGCAGCTCTCCATTTGCCTTCTAACTCCGGTCGATAGGCAAATTTTTGAAGTCCAAACCCTACATACCAGTAAGCAACAGGAACTGTAAGGTACTTGTCGGTTTTGATCATCTCAAAGGATTCGGGATCCCAGGGCTCCTTATATTTCATGCTTCTGTCTTTTCTTATTCTGTCAGATACCCACTGGACTACTTCGGAAACCACTGGATTATCAAACAGGATCTGACCTTTCTCATTGGTGACCTCTCCACCTCTTCCCTGTATCCATTGCTGAGTCAACCAAGAAAAGGTAAGCCCCATGTAGCGGTCGATTTCCCCATCACCATCAAGATCTTTAGCCATCTTCCTTCCGACTTGGGCGTATTCCTGCCAGTTCTTGGGAAATTCTACTCCTTCTTCATCGAAGATGTCCTTTCGATAAAACACTGCACTGGGACCTCCATCCCATGGAACTCCGAATACCCGACCTCCAGAGACATAGGATTTCCAGTAGGCTGGAGGAAATAGGTCCTCGTAGGGTTTCATTCCAGCGGTTATATCCTGAGCTCCTCCCAGGCCGATATATCTTCCTATCTGATCCATTTCCATGAAGTAGATATCCGGGGCACCCACTCCTGCTGCTAGAGCAGTCAATACCTTATTATGAGCATCGTCCACTCCGAAATTAAGGGCATTGACTTCGACATCCGGATTTAATTTCTCAAACTCTAGGATGGGAACCTTAACAGTTCCGGTGGCCCTCTCATCCCATGCCCATATAGTAATCACCTTCTTGGCAGCACCCAGAGATATCCCTGTCCATACGACTAATGCCAACACGAAGATTACCAAGCTCACCCCCAGCTTGATTAATTTTCTTTTCTTCATTTCCAAATACCTCCTTTTAATCTTTCAGCACTTTTCTCTTTGCAGAAATTTCCTTCCATTCCCAAGCTGAAGTTGCCTATCTGTCTCCCCACCTCCCTCCCGGCCTTCTATTTCCAACTTTTACCCTCTCACTAAGAAAGAAGAATTTAGGAAATTTCTCTATTGCTAAAGCTATTTTATCCAATTCTTATCTCTTATACCTCTTTGTCAAAGTATCTCGCAGTCTAGCGTTTTCAATGTTTTCTACATCCAATAGGTCCCATACCCCAAGAAACCTTAAGACTTTTTCAATAATATTGCTATCCATTTTCTCAATTATGAGCTCAAAGGGAAAATGTATCTTTTGTGATATATCAATCAAGGTTTTTCGACTTTGCTCTTGCGATGCTTTTCTATGTTCAGGATATCCAGCTCCAGACTCTACACTAAATAACTTTTCAAAGATAAATTTTAGATTTACATCCCCGGCCCAACCATAGCTCTGGTTCAGGGCAAGCGAGATGCAGTTTCCTCCATTTATCTGGGTAAAAAGCCAGGCATCGAGCGGACTTATAATATGACCACAAAAAACTCCCGGATACTGCATTACAGAGTTTAGGAATCCCTGGCCAGTTCCACATCCTCCTATGACAAAATCAACTCTTTTTGTATTTAAAAGAAGAGCAGCCAAGAAACCGGTATCAATATAGGTAAGTTCAGGAGTTCCGCCACTTTTTTTCATACCCACATTCAAAACTTGATGGTCAAGCCCATCTAAGGCAGCTATAATATCTTTGTTTTTGTCGCCGGCACTGGTTTCATTGATTACCGCAATTTTCATACTTTTTGTCCCCTCACCTTCCTCCTCTCCCCACAGGGGGAGAGGGAAACACGAACTACCGCATCAGCAAACCTAGGTAAGCTTTTCTTCGGCTCTTTCTTCCTCGTATTTTTTTCTTCGCTCAGTTAAATATTGAGGTATTGGTACATCCCACCAGCCGGCAACTACCCCTGAATATGCTTGCTGGCGATTGACCATTACCTCAATTACGGCTGGCTTTCCTGAGGTAAAGGCCTCCTTCAAGGCATCTTTCACCTCACTGGGCCTTTCTATTTTCTTTGCATATACACCGAATCCTTTGGCAATAGTGGTAAAGTCCGGAGTATATAAATCATCATTATCTTTGGCAAAATCAGTAGCTATTACTCTGTCTTCCCCGTAGGCGGCAATCTGAAGATCCTTGATAGACTGCCAGCCAACATTATTTAGTACTACTGTTACTAGGGGAATATTGTATTGAACCGCAGTAGCCAGTTCCTGTATGGTCATCATGAAATCCCCATCTCCCACCACAGCTATAACCTGACGGTCTGGATAAGCCAACTTTACCCCTAGTGCTGCGGGAAGGCTAAAACCCATAGTGGAAAAGCCTCCACTGGTGATGAAAGTCCTAGGCTCATAAAATGAAAACTCCTGTAGAATCTGAGCTTGAGCATTTCCTGAAGAAGAAACCACAAAAGCATCCCGTTCCAAAAACTCTCTTAACTCCTTTAAGAAACAAGAGATAGTCATAGGAACTTTGTCAGGATTCTGAAACTTCTTTAAAGAGGCAAACCATTCTTTTTTCAACCTCTGAATTTCATTGAAGTAAGAGGTATCTTTATACTCTTTTCTCTTTTTATTCTCTCGTAATACTTTCGAAATTTGTGCCAGGATCTCCCTGGCATCCCCCACAATTCCTACCTCTATTGGATAGTTTTTGCCAATCTCATTGGAGTCTAGATCAATCTGAATCAACTTTGTGGGAGGAATAGAAAAGGCTACCCCTTTTCGATAGGAACAGGCGGTCTCATCAGCAAATCGGCAACCCACAGCTAAAAGGACGTCACTTGAGCTAGCTAATTTGTTCCCACAGGTAGTTCCTTTGGAGCCAGCGTGCCAGGCATATAGAGGATGGTCTTCGGGAAAAACTCCTTTTCCCATCATTGTGGTAATAACGGCAGCGCCTATAAATTCTGCCAGCTCCTTTAGTTCATTCCAGGCACTTGAGGTTATCACTCCACCTCCTGCTAGTATAACTGGTCGCTTAGCATTAATTAAAAGATGAGCCGCTTTTTCTATCTCCTCTGAACTTCCGGACATTCGTCCTCGAGGATTATGCCTGGAAGGTTCAGGAATTTCTACTTCACTAGCCTCGCTTTGTACATCCATAGGTAAATCAATAAGCACTGGCCCGGGTCTGCCACTAAGCATATAATTAAAAGCCCTCTGCATGATGTGAGGAAGCTGACTGACTCGATTCACCTGCCAGTATCGCTTGACAATAGGTTCAAGTATGCGAGGAAAATCAGAATTATGCTGCCTTTCGATTTCCTGAAGTACGCCCCGGCCAAACATATAGGTATGAGTATCCCCGGTGATAACGAGCATGGCAGTGGAATCTACATACGAGGTAGCCACTCCTACCGCAGTATTAATTGCTCCCGGACCGATGGAGGTAAAAACGGCTAAAGGTCTGCCTGAGGCCCGATAATAACCATCAGCAAGATGAGCTGCGCTCTGCTCATGTCTTACCTGGAGAATCTTGATCTTATCTTCTTTCCCTTTAAAAGCATCCACTAATCCCAAGCATCCGTGTCCCGGAATACCTATAAAATAGGGAACTTTTTCTTTCATAAGATATTCTCTGACTATTTCTCCACCAGTTAATTTCATCTATTCTTCCCCTTACGTTTTATAGCGCGCCTGGCTGCCTTAATAATATCCTCCACTGCCATACCGTAATGGTCCAATAATGAGTCGGCGTTTAAAGCCGTCTCAGTAAAAGTATCGGCGATGCCCACTCGCTCAAGAGGCACCGGACATTGAGCACCTAGAACTTCCGCTACTGCACTACCTAATCCACCAATGATGGAGTGTTCTTCTATGGTGACAATGGCTCCTGTTCCAGCTGCTTGCTTTATAATAGAAACATCCAGAGGTTTGAGGGTATGCATATCCACCACCTTTGCATCTATTCCCTCATCGGCCAAAAGCTCTGCTGCCTTTACACAACGGGATACCATTATTCCGTTGCTAATGAGAGTAAGATCACTACCATTGTGGACAATTACCCCTTTTCCAATCTCCACTTCATGTTTCTCATCGAAGACTGTCGGCATATCTGCTCGACTAATCCGCAAATACACCGGCCCATCATATTCAGCCACAGCCGGCACCATCTTTTCAACCTCGATTGCGTCGGCTGGCACCACCACTGCCATATCAGGCATAGAGCGCATAATAGCAAGGTCTATAATGGAATGGTGAGTTGGACCATCCTTAAAATCTGATAGCCCTGCGTAGCTCCCGACTAGCTTTACATTTGTTCTGGCATAGGCTACACAGGTTCTAATTTGCTCAACCGCCCGTAAAAATAGGCCAGCAAAGGTGTTGACAAAGGGAACCATTCCGGCAAGAGCAAAACCAACAGCAGTATCAACCATTCCAGCCTCTTGAATTCCTACATTGAAAAAGCGCTCTGGAAATTTCTCAGCAAAGTAATTGGTCATCACTGAAGAGGAAACGTCGGCTACTATTACCACCACATCTGTATTAATAGCACCATATTTAGCTAATGCCTGTCCATAAGCCTTACGAACAGATACTCTCTCAGTCATCTCTTCTTTTTCCTTTCAATTCATCTACTGCCTGAGCATACTGAGCATCATCAGGGGCGAGACCATGCCATTCTGCCTTATTCTCCATAAAGGAGACTCCTTTTCCCTTGGTGGTATGAGCTATGATTATAGTTGGTTGGCTATGAATTTCTTTGGCCATATCCAATGAGTCTAAAACCTGTCCAATGTCATGACCATTGATCTCTATTGTAGCGAAATTAAAGGATTTCCACTTCTCCACCAATGGTTCCAAAGGCATAATTTCGTGCACTTTGCCATCCAGTTGAACATCATTATAATCCACAATTACGGTCAGGTTCGATAATTTGTATTTGGCAGCAGCCATCGCTCCCTCCCAAAGAACACCACACTGACACTCTCCATCACCTAAGAGAATATAGGTACGATAGGTCAGCCCTTTGAGGCGGGCAGCCAGACATAGTCCAGCACCAATAGGAAGTCCATGCCCCAGGAATCCGGCGGTCATCTCCACACCGGGTGTCTTCAGCCTATCAGGATGCCCTTGTAGAGAACTCCCAAGGTGTCCCCAGGTACGAAGCTCTTCTAAGGGAAAATAGCCGCGCCGGGCTAGGGCCGGGTAAAGGATTGCACAGGCGTGCCCTTTGCTCAAAATAAAACGATCACGTTCCGGCCAATCGGGACGAGTAGAATCGATTCGCATATGATGAAAAAATAGAGCAGTCATAATTTCTGCTACCGATAAGGACCCTCCCGGATGTCCCTGTCCTCTTCTATGAATTATCTCCAGGGCATCTAATCGAAGCTGTCGCGCTTTTTCGTTCAACTCATTTATTAACTTCTCAGAATGATATGCCATAATCTTCTCATTCACCACCATCTTGAAATCACCACTTTTTTATGGGTAAAGAAATCAATAGCATCTTGTGCCTGACCGTGCAGATCTCCAAAGAATGAATCTTTCATTCCAGCAAATGGGTAAAAAGCCATAGGAGCAACTACTCCTACATTAATGCCAACATTGCCACATTCAATTCTACTCTGAAATTCACGTGCCCACTTGCCACTCTCGGTATATATAGTTACAGCATTACCGAACCTGCTGGAATTGGCCAGATTAATAGCTTCATCAAGATTCTTTACTTTCTTGAGGGAGACTACTGGTCCAAAAATCTCTTCATCAAAAACATCCATTCCTGGTTCGGCATCTTCAAAAATAGTGGGACCAAGGAAATATCCTTTGGGATATCCTTCCACTTTTATCCCCCTTCCGTCGAGGATGAGCCTTGCTCCTTCACTAATTCCTTTTCCGATGTCATTATGAAGTTTGTTCAAGGCTTCTTTTGAGATAACCGGGCCCATATCCACATCTTTTTCTAAGCCGTAACCCACCTTAAGAGTTGAAGCCGCTTTAAGGAATTTTTCTTTTAATTCTTTGTAGATGCTGTCTACTCCTAAAACAATAGAGCCAGCCAGACACCGCTGTCCTGTGTTTCCAAAGCATGAGCCCATCATATTAGGTATCGCCTTATCCAAATTAGCATCTGGCATTACTATTAAGAAATTATTAGCTCCAGCGTGGCATTGGGCTCTTTTGGCATTTTCGGCTGCTCTTCGATAGATTTCTCTTGCAACCCTAGTAGAGGTAACAGAGGAAATACCAGCTATATCTTTATTTTCTAGAAGCTCATCAGTAACCCCCTCACCATTACCAACTAGATTAACCACACCTCTGGGAAATCCAGCTTTGTCTATCAATTCAAATATCCTGGTTTGAGTGAGAGGAACCTGAGGGGCTGGCTTTATAATGCAGGTATTCCCACAGGCAACAGCCCAGGGCATAAACCAGAGAGGAACCATAGCTGGAAAGTTGAAGGGCGGGATCATAGCAAATACACCTATGGGCACTTGAATCGAGTACTCGTCTATTTCCTCAGCAACATTCTCTGAAAACTCTCCCTTAATTAGCGAGGGGGTTGCACAGGCAGCTTCTACCATTTCAATTGTGCGTCTCATTTCGCCGTAAGCGGCAGGGTATTCCTTCCCATGTTCCATAGTAATGGTTCTGGCCAATTCCTCCCAGTTTTCTTTGAGCAGACCATAAAATTTAAAGAGGAATCTAGACCTTTCCACTGCGGGGACTTTTCTCCATTCTTTAAAAGCATCTTTGGCTTTCTCTGCTGCCTCTTTTACATCTTCCCTGGTTGATGTATGAAACTGAGCTAACACCTCACCTGTAGCTGGATTTTCTACATCTCTAACCTCAGTTCCACTTGGCTTAACCCACTCTCCATTTATGTAATTCTTGATCCGCGTCACTTCCATTTCCTTTTCCTTCATTTCTTTTAATCTAGGTTTTAGCTTTTTCGCCCAACTATTGTCTCATCAATTGTTGCTCATCATACAACATTGTTCGCAACACAGAGAAAAAAATAATCCTATTTTTTATGGCCCAATTTTAAACAAAGTCTATCTCTCACCTCCACAATGGTCTTAACCAATTCCTCAACTCTATCCAGACTAATATTCACAGCTAATCCTGAGGTGCCTAATGAGGCTATGACTTTATTTTTATAGTTCCATACCGGAACAGCTATACACCTTACCCCTATAGTAAATTCCTCATCATCAAGGGCGTAATCCTGTTCTTTTACTTTCTTTAGATGGAGCTTTAATTCCGGAATAGAGGTGATGGTTCTAGCTGTATAGCGAGTAAGCACTTTTTTCTTTAGGATATAGTCTAACTCTTCCTCTTTTAAATAAGCCCAGAGAACTTTCCCAATAGATGTACAGTGGCCAGGAGCCTCTCTTCCTACAGCCATGTTTACATTAATCATAGATGGAGTCTCTTCCTGATCGATACAAACGACGTTTCCTAGATCCAGAATAGCCAGATGGACTGTTTCATCGGTCAGCTGTACCAGCTCCTTCATAAAGGGTTTTGCTACCTTACGTAACTCTAATTTATCCAGAACCTTGCTGCTCAACTCCACTATCTTCAAACCTAATGTGTATTTCTTTGTTTCTGGTTCCTGTTCTATGTAACCTCGAGCGGCTAAAGTAGCAAGGAGGCGATAAGCTGTGCTCTTGTCAACGTCTAATTTTCGGCCTAACTCGGTAACGCCTATATTATTATCCGAATTGCCAAGAATTTCCAATATTCTTAAGGCACGGTCTAACGAATTAATTACAGTCACTTATCCTTCTCCTCTTCCGCCATTAGATTGCTTCCGCTTCGCAATGACAATTAGGACTGACAGCCTGCTCCTCTTTGCCCCCTCGCCCTGTGGAGAGAGGGAAAAAGACGTTGGCTAACATTGTTGTCATATTATACAACAACTTCTCTCTATTGTCAACCCCCCTTCCTCCATTCTGAAAAATTGAAAGTAGATGGTGATTTCGGAATTCCAGGGGAAAAAGGACTCAAAGGAGGGATTTTTGATAGAGAAACGGAGAGTGGGAAGAGAAATTTAGAAAGGTTCCCTCTTTATAATTATCTCAAGAGATAAAAGGTGGGAAAAAAGCAATACCTACCCTATTCTGGAATAGTTCCTTGGATGAAATCTCGCCGCTTACACGGTGTCCGCTGGCTCATAAGTCGGCTCCCTGTTCAGATCAATCTCTGCAATCACTGCAAAGGATGGCCTAGCTTGAGACCAACCAAAATCCAATCTTCAAGGATAGAGCGTAGCTCGTCTTCACATGGCCGCTTGTTTATAGGGAGTGCGAAATCCACCCGGTAAATATCACCTGGCTCTTTTTACTTCCTCTAAGAATTGCTCTGCCTTTTTAGTTATCACTTCAAACTTCCCCTCGGCTACTGCTTCTTTATCCACCAGAGCACTACCAACTGACATAGCCGAAGCTTCGCTGGCAACAGCAATTGCGCATTTTGGTAGTTAAAAAGTCGTGATCAGCTTTTGTGCTTGGTCACTTTTAGCAGACTGATAAGCCTTAGCTATAATCTCAAGAACATGACGGCCATGTTCAGCACTAATTATTGGTTCTTTGTCCTGGGTAATGCAATCAACCAGATGCTCAATTCCATCGCCGAGAGAATATGTCTCCTCTGCTTGGGCTGCAACTGGCGTACTCCAGCCCTTTAAACCAAATCCTTTCTCTGCTGCATAGACCCCTACGGGTGGACCTTCACCATAATAATAAGGGTTTAAGGTAACTGTTCCCTCACTGCCAAAGAATTCTATGTCAGAACTTTTGCTTGCTTGCATACAGAAAGTCCCGTCTATATAGGCAAAAGTTATATCGCCAAAGTCTAAAAGCATCAAAGTGTTATCATACACCTCAACTTTTATTGTCTTGCCTTTAGCTGTGCATCCCCCAATAATACGTTCAGGAATAGCTATTCCTGAGAAGGCGGTAACTTTCTTAACCGGTCCCAAGATTCCCGTAATGGCATGGAGGGAGTAAACAGCCAGATCAAAAAGGGGTCCTGCACCCTTTTTGTAAAACCAGGTAGGATCTGATGAGTATTCTTTCCAGGAGGCTGGTCCTGCACTGGAACTATGTGCGCAGACAAAACATACCTTACCGATGGTACCCTTATCAATGATTCTCTCTGCCTGTTGAACAGCTAAGCTTAGCATGACCGGTGGAGCAGATGCTATCTTGATACCTGCCTTAGCTGCCTCTTCAATTAAGGTATCCGCTTCCTGGAGCGTAGCTGCTATAGGTTTTTCAGTATAAACATGTTTTCCTGCCTTTATGGCAAGCAGAGAAAGGGGTGCATGATGAAGCATGTCTGTTAAATTAACCACGAGCTCAATGTCTGCCTTCTTGAGCATCTCATTATAGTTAAGGTAGTACTCCTTTGCCTCAAACTCTTTTGCTGCCTTCCTAGCTCTCTCTTCAGTAATATCACAAACACCTACCAGGTCTATCTTTTCTTCTGTTAGTGAAGCTATATCCGGTAGATATGAGCGAAAAGCAACATCACCACATCCAACAACACCAATTTTCACCTTTCTCATCTCTCTGCTCCTTTCTGGTCTAACTCATAAAGTCTAGCATGAACAAAGATAGCTAATCTAGCTACCCTTTCAATGGCTGGGGATCCGAGCAACCAGCAACAAAACCGAGATTGCTTCGGGTTTTCATCCCTCGCAATGACACGGGATTCAGCGGGCGGCTCTGGCTACTCCTCCTTTTTGAGCTCGTTCTATCTCTTTGGTCACTTCAGCTAATGTTGCCATACTGGTATCACCAGGGGTGGTTCCAGCCAGAGCACCATGGGCAGCAGCAAATTCAACAGCTTCTTGAGGAGTCTTGCCATTCAAAACAGCATAGATAAATCCTGAGGCAAAACTATCTCCCATGCCTACCCTATCATAAACTTCCAGATTCTTTCTGGGAGTTGCCTGATAAAACTTTCCCTCGATATAAACAATGCCTCCCCAATCATTTATCAAGGCAGTCTTTGCGTTTCTTAAGGAAGTTACTATTGCTTTGAAATTAGAATACTTATCAGCTGCCTCCTCAGCCATTCCCCGAAAACCTTCTGTTTGAGTAATATCCATCTTCTTACTCATTTCTACTCCTTTTACCCTAAAGCCCAATGCAGCAGAAAAATCCTCTTCATTGCCCATCATTACATCGACCAAAGGAGCAATCCGCTGATTGACTTCTTGGGCCTTTTTCTGTCCTCCTATAGCTTTCCAGAGGGAAGCTCGATAATTAAGGTCATAGGAGACTATAGTACCTGCCGCTTGAGCAGCCTGCATAGCTTCAGTAATCACCTGGGGCGTTGTCTGAGAAAGAGCAGCATAAATACCGCCTGTATGAAACCACTGCGCTCCTTCTTCTTTGAATATTTTATCCCAGTCAATATCGCCTCTTTTCAACTGGGAAGCTGCTGTGTGACCTCGGTCATATTCTGTCTTAGCACTCCTTACCCCATAGCCCTTCTCTGTCCAATTTAATCCCAGGCGAGTCTCTCTCCCCACTCCATCAAAAGGAAGCCAGACTAAATGACTTAAATTAACCCCACCTTGCATCATTAAATCCTCACACAGATGCCCTGCCTCACAATCGGGTAGTGCCGTTACCACGGCTGTATTCAGTCCAAATACCTTTTTAAGAGCCCTGGCTGCATTGTATTCTCCTCCGCCTTCCGTGATAGTAAAAGTTCTCGCTGTTCTTACCCTTCCCTCATCGGGGTTCAACCTCACCATAACTTCTCCCAATGAAACCAAAGCATACTTACACTCTTGTTTTGACCTTATACGTAGCTGAGTCATTTCCTTCCTCCTCTCAACTTCAGTTGTTTTCACAACCCATCTTGATTTTAGGTGATATCGCATCATCAATATAGCACAGAACAGGAATTTGTTAAGCAGACAACCTTATCCATCTCTCCAGATTAATAGTAAGCAAAAAATAGATTGACACTCATTTTTTTCTTGATAAACTTAACCCAATTTAAACTACAAATTATAGAAAAGTTATTGACTGCCATGAGAATAAACAATAATCTTGCCAGACTAAAAACTTACCTACTAAGACATAAGGGAGACTTAATATGGGGAGTTGTTTTTTCTATAGGCACCAACCTATTTGCTCTTTTAATCCCTTATGTATTACGCTACACCATAGATGGCCTGCAGACAGTAATAAATAAGGAGACGCTGCTCTTATATGCCCTGTTAATAGTATTCATCTCCATCATAGGAGGGTTTTTTCGCTATCTGATGACCCGCAGAATAGTGGGAGTTGCTTTCCAGGTTGAATATGAATTACGCAATGATTTATTCAGTCATCTACAAAAGCTATCTTTATCCTATTTCCACAAGATAAAGACGGGAGACATTATGGCTCGTGCTACTAATGACTTAAAAGCAGTGCGAATGCTCCTGGGCCCGGGTATTCGGAATTTACTCAATACAATAATCATGGGAACGGCAGCTATTGCTCTGATGCTGACAATTGACTACAAGCTGACTCTTTATTCGCTCATACCGCTGCCGGTCTTAACTATAACTGTTACCATTTTTAGTTCCAGAATATTTCATCGTTTCAAAAAAGTACAGGAGCAATTCTCCAGTATGAGTGCAGGAGTACAAGAGAATCTAAGCGGAATACGGGTAGTAAAAGCACATGCTCAGGAAGAGAACGAAAAAAGAAAATTTAAACACTTAAATCAGGAGTATATGAATAAAAATATGTCCCTGGTAAAAATATGGGGACCATTCTTCCCCTTTATTATGCTTATCTTTGGAATAGGAATGGTAATTGTTTTGTGGTTGGGAGGGCGACTGGTTATCACAGAAAGAATTAGCCTGGGGCAACTGGTACAATTCAACGGATACTTAATGATGCTTACCTTCCCCATGATGGCTCTAGGTTTTGTAATTAATTTAGTGCAAAGAGGCTCTGCTTCCATGGGCAGGCTAATGGAAATACTTGAGCAGGTCCCGGAAATTCAAGATGGTGAATGGACGCAGGATATTAAAACTCTTGAAGGAGCAATTGAGTTTAGAAATGTAAATTTTGCCTATGATGAAAAGGTGATATTGAAGAATATCAATTTGAAGATACCTAAAGGGATAACTATAGGTATTACAGGCCCCATCGGTTCAGGTAAAAGCACCCTGGTTAATCTAATTCCCCGATTACTGGAGCTAAGACAAGGTTCTCTTACTATTGATGGTAGAGAGATTAAGACTATACCCCTTAAAGTCCTGCGCAAAAATATTGGCTATGTTCCCCAGGAGACTTTTCTTTTCTCAGAAAGCCTTAAGGAGAATATTATCTATGGATTAGAACGTTTTGATGAGGCGAAATTGAGACGGGCTGTGAGTATCTCAGCCCTTGATGATGAGATTGAAAGGTTTTCTCAAAGATACGAAACGCCAGTAGGAGAGAGAGGAGTAACTCTTTCTGGGGGTCAAAAGCAAAGAACAGCTATTTCCCGAGCCATTATTCGTGAGCCCAAGATTCTCATCCTTGATGATGCCTTCTCCAGTGTGGATGTTCACACTGAGGAAAAAATTCTGAAGCAATTACGTAAATTCCGAAAAAAAAGAACTTGTATTCTAGTAGCACACCGAATATCCACTATTCACGATGCTGATTTGATATTGGTACTTAAGGACGGTGAAATTGTAGAACAAGGCACCCATAAAGAACTGGTAGCTAAACGGGGTATTTACACCAATATGTACCGCCAGCAGCGGCTACAAGAAGAATTAGAGAAAACAGTTTAGAAGGTTACTTGATGAATTACCATCAGGAAGAAGAAATAGCAGGAAAGGCGTATGATGCTCGCCTAATGCGCCGATTGCTCAAATACCTGACTCCTTATAAGCTATATGTGATTATATCTATCATTTTGCTTTTGCTTATCTCAGCCTTACAACTGGCAGGTCCCTATCTTACTAAAATTGCCATTGACCGTTATATAGTTACCCAGAACATATCAGGTTTATCCCGTATTGCTCTCATATTCCTGGCTGTCCTCATACTAACCTTTTTGCTGCGCTATCTACAAATTTATATCATGCAATTTGTTGGTCAGAAGGTAATGTTTGACATGAGAATGAAACTATTTTCTCATCTACAAGAGATGTCGCTCTCTTTTTTCGATAAAAACCCAGTAGGAAGACTGATAACCAGACTCACCAATGATGTAGAGGTTTTAAATGAAATGCTGACCTCTGGTGTTATAGCTATATTTGGCGATATATTCAGCCTGGTAGGTATTGTCATAGTTATGCTATGGCTCGATTTCAGACTAGCCTTAGTGAGCTTTGCTGTTCTACCTTTACTGATTTATGCCACTATATTTTTCCGCCAGAAGATGAGGAAATCTTATCGCGCTATTAGAACAAGATTGGCCCGCATTAATGCCTTCTTGCAAGAGAGTATTGTCGGTATGTCTATTATTCAGATATTCAACCGAGAAAAGAAGAACTCTAGCAAATTCGAGGGATTGAATCAT
>Ga0114922_10001431_pt1 | contig 22699 bp, 18 predicted proteins | sample AartaG_FD_100975 | JGI IMG/M metagenome (GOLD analysis project Ga0114922, IMG submission 100975) | Deep subsurface microbial communities from Aarhus Bay to uncover new lineages of life (NeLLi) - Aarhus_00045 metaG | ecosystem: Environmental > Aquatic > Marine > Oceanic > Sediment | place... | reverse complement strand
GGTTTTGGTAACAAACAGACCAGGATACAAAGGAGCCCATGTAGATTCCATGAATTTCCATATAGCCATTACCGCGTATAGATATCCTTAATTTCATGCCATTGGGCGTGAGCCCGTGGAAAGGATCAGCCCCATGACCCCAGAGCCCCCGCAGGGGGCGACAGAGCGATCCGACGACGAGGACGAGGACGACGACGAGGACGAATCGAGGCCGACACGACGCTTGTTCGCGACCTGAGCCTCGAGCGCAAGTTCAGCTTCTCCGGCAGGGCCACGTATGAAGACGGCGGCCCCGTGGTCGGGCAGGAGGTCATGACCACGTGGCCCTCGCCCGACGGAAGCGCCGAATTCAACGACTTTGCGGTCACGGATGCCGAGGGCCGGTATACGATCGGCGCCCCCTTCCAGGTTGCCTCGTTTGTTCAAGGGCCGGGCCACGACGTGCGGCGGAACGTCCAGGCCGGCCGAGACGACGTGGACTTCATCATCGAGCGCCCCTGGGGCAAGGCCGACATGGGCGTGCAATGTCGCCTGCGGCCCGAAAAAACGGTATGGCGGGCGGGAGAGGCGCCGACATTTGTGGCCGAGGTGCGTAATCAGGGCAAGCGCAAACTGTTCATAACACCCCTTCAGGAAGCTTCCAAACTCCAGTTGGATGGGGAGTGGCATGTCAGCATGGCCGACCTTGACATGAGATTGTGGCCTTTCGGCCCGGGACGGCACTATGACGCCATCCCCATTGTGCTGAATGAGGCTTGGTACAACAATAAGGAAAGGAAGACGCTGAAACTCTCCCTCGGCAAGCACATCGTTCGCGTGGCGTTCCTCGTCCATACGAAGGCAGAAATCGTCGTCAAAGCCCCCAGGGCGATAAGCAACCCCGTCGAGATCGAGATCGTGCCGGAGGAGGGTGACGATGGAACGGCCTGGGGAAAGCCCGTCGATGGCCTCAAGGCGGGGCTCAGGATCAACGATCCGCGCCCACGGCCGTATCGCGTCGGTGAAACCCTTTCGTTCCTGTTCAAGGTCCGCAATGTGAGCAAGCAGACGATCACGCTGCGGTACACCAAGCCTGCGTTCATGGGGTATGCCCCCAACGTGCTCAGTGCTGACGGCAAGAGAATGCCTGTCCTGCTGTTGGCATCCGTGATAGATCGGTCCGTCCGGATGACAACGCAATCCTTGGACCCCGGCGAAACGTTTGTTCTCGGCGAGCCGCGGCTCACGATACGGTCGGCGAGTGTTGCGGATGGCAAGGCGCCGCCTGTGCACCCGATACTTGTCGCCAAGCCAGGCAAGTACGAGGTCAGCTACACGTATCACTTCGTCCCGATCAGCGTCAAGAAGCTTTGGTTCGGCGACCTGACCACAGGAAGCCTTGAGATTGAAGTGATCCCCGCGGAGTAGAGGCGAATAGGAATTCAAAATGAAAAGTGAAAAATGAAAAAAGGCGAGCCCCGGAGCGGTCCTCCGACCTTGGACTTTGGACCTTGGACCGAAAACAAGGCGGAAGGCGGAAGGATGAAGATTCACCACAAAGACACAAAAAGCACAAAGGAAGAGAAGAAAGGAATTATGAGTTCTGAGTTCTGAGTTCTTTCTTCTTTGTGCCCTCTGTGTCTCTGTGGTGAATCCGTATTGGACCTTGGACTTTGGACCTTGGACTTTGGACTGCTGACTGTCCGATTGCATCTCACAGACTGCGGCGCAGTACGACTCCGTGCCTGAGGAGTGTTTGTTGTAGCTCGATCACGTTTATCTGCCGCGGCAGGATGTTTCTGTCGGCCGCGATGGCGGCTGCCGTGCCGGCGGCCTGACCGGTGGCCATCAGGCATGCGGCCGAGCTCAGCGACTCGTAGGGCTGCTGCTCGCACGATATGCAGGGCCCCGCCACGAGGAGAGCGTCGACGCTCACGGGCAGTATGCAGCGATAGGGGACGTCGAACCCCTCGTGCTGGAGGTGCTTCACCGAGCCGTAATAATGTGGTATCGGGGCGGCGCTCACGGCTATCGCATCGGGAAAGTGCGCGCCGTTGAGCGCGTCGTGTTCGGTCAGCGTGTATTCTCCTTGCACGTATCGATTTCTGGCGAAGCCGAGGCTGGACGGGGTTTCGACCACGAAGGCGTTCTCGAGCAGCGGGTGCGCCTGTTTGATCTGCTCGAAGTGATCGAGGATCCTGGTGCGTGCCTCCAATTCGCCCCGGCTGAGGTCGCAGGCGCTTGTACCGTCGATAGTCACGGTCGGCCCGGACACCAGCAGGCTGGCTTTCATCAATATTCCCGGAAACGGATAACTGGGCTCCGGCCTGAAGCCCGCCACCTTGTACATCAGGTTGGGCGCCAGGGCCGCCGAGCTGCCCGGCACAGGATGGCAAATGGCCCCGGCCTGGTGAGCGATATCGCTGTCGCCCGTGCAGTCGACAATGGTTCTGGCAAAGATGACCAGCCTGCCCGACTTGTTTTCGATAATGATGCCCTTGATCCGGTTCTGCTCGACGACGGGAGCGGTGGCATAGGTGTGGAGCAGCACGTCGCACAGGGAGCTGTCGGTCATCTTCATAAGCAGCACCTTCAATTTCTCAACGTCGACGGCGTAGGAATAGCTGAGCTGGACGAGCGAGAGATCGAAGATGTCCTGCTCGCAGGGCCCCGGGCTCAGCCCTTCCATTCGGTGAAGCTGAAGGATGATCTCCTGGGGGATGCCTCGGACGGCCTGGAGGGCGTTCGGCTGCTTCTGGTTCCGGAAGCCGCTTATGATTCCCATGAGTGACGCGGTGAGCGATCCGCCGAGGTAAGCCTGTTTCTCCACGAGGAGCGTGTCGGCGCCAAGGCGTGCGGCCGCTATGGCGGCAACGGCCCCGGCCGGGCCGCCGCCGACCACCAGCACGTCCACCTCGGCGTAGACGGGTATTTGTCTTGCCGGCTCGCAAAACGTTTTCATCGCTTATCTCCCTCCCCTTCAGGCAGCGGGGCAAGATCGATGCCTGTGGCTGCCTGTGGCTGACAACGCCTCCGACAACAGGCGCCCCGAACGAAAGGGCGCTCAGCGCATGATTCATAATTAGGTTCGCCGCGCCCGATAGAAGGTATAGCGCAAAAGCATCTTCCTTCTGACCGTACAGTGATTGGATTTTCCTCACGGTGCGCCGCGGTTCTTTTCACGGGCCCAAAGGCGACAACGGCGGCCTAAGAGGGCGGCGCGGCGAAGCCCGCCTGAGAAGGCGGGGAGACGTTCGTCGAGACGTAAACGGCATAGCGGCACCGTCTCGGAAAGGGCGGGGCGACAACGAGGGCGAGGAGGAAGAGCAGGAGGAGAGGAAATGGCGCGCACCAACCAAGGACCATATTTCGTTGTCGCACCCTGGATCTTCTCTGTGCAAGAATTCTGTTGACATTAGGGCGATCAAGGACTATAATATGTTGTTCTATTGCTATTTTGCACTTTCAGCGTTTGATGGATGGTTTGGGATGAAAACGTTTTCAGCAAAAGAACAGGACGTGGATCGGCGGTGGTACGTGGCGGATGCCGATGGCAAGGTGCTGGGGCGCCTCGCGGCTCGGATAGCCACTGTTCTGCTGGGCAAGCACAAGCCGATCTACACGGCGCACGTTGATACCGGCGATTACGTTATCGTGACTAACGCGTCGAAGGTGCGCCTGACCGGGGCGAAGTCGAAGAATAAGGTATACAAGAGGTTCTCGGGGTACCCGGGCGGCCTGCGCGAAGTGCCCTTTTCCGAAAAGATCAAGACCAAGCCGGAGGAGGTCATCCGCCGTGCGGTGCGCGGGATGATGCCCAAGAACCTGCTCGCCCGACAGATGATCAAGAAGCTGAAGATTTATGCGGGCCCGGATCATCCGCACGAGGCGCAACAGCCCGAAACGCTCGAGATGTGAACGCGAAACGAGGATTTGATATCCCCGGGAGATGGGAGTGACTGAAGAACAACAAGTAACAGAGACGCCCGAAGCGGCAGAAGTGGTGGAGCCCAAGGAAAGGCCGGTGGTTTACTGGGGTCTGGGCCGCCGCAAGACGTCGGTCGCCCGAGTGCGGCTGATGCGTGGCGCAGGCAACATTATTATCAACGGCGTCGATGCGGAGGACTATTTCACAGACGCCCGGCAGAAGCAGGCCGTGCGTGCGCCGCTGAAGGAACTGAAGCTCACCAGCCGATACGACGTATTGGTGAATGCAAAGGGCGGGGGCATCGGCGGGCAGTCGGGGGCGGTTGTTCTCGGAATTGCCAGAGCGCTGGTAAAGGCCGAGCCCGATTGCGAAGAGAAGCTCAGGGGTATGCGCTTGCTCACGCGCGACCCCCGTATGAAAGAGCGCAAGAAATACGGAAAGCGATCAGCGCGGGCGAGTTTCCAGTTCTCCAAACGCTGATCTCACCCCAATACCTGTCCAGGTTTTCGCAGAAGGCAAGAGGCCGTGTGGCGTCTTGCCTTTTGTCTTTGTGTGCCCGGAGCTTTGTTGTTTATCATAGGGTGCGACAAGATATTATGGTTCCCGTGAATCGACGGCAACTGAAGAGAAGGCGGAAGAAGATCACCGCACCAGCCTCCGCTAAAGCTACGGCGGGCCTGTCCGCCAAAGCCCGGCGACGGCGGGAAGGCGCAAACGACGCAGAGAAGACAAGGATGAAGGATGAAGTTGGGCCTTGGGCTCTTAATCTTGTCATTGATCATTGGACATTGGTCATTGAACATTGCCGCAGTGTTTTTAGTGCTCAAGATGCCCGTTCTTGGCGTTTTCCGTGTTTGGCTTTTTCTTAGCCCAAAGGGCGATAGTCTGTAGCCACGGGCGTGAGCCCGTGGAAGAGATCGCCCCCATGACCGCAGAGCCCCCGCAGGGGGCGACAGAGCGATTCGACGACGACGACGAGGACGAGGACGAGAGGAAATGGCGCGCACCAACCAAAAATCATATTTTGTTGGCGCACCCCCATCATAACATCGAACCTCCCCCGACGGGGCTCGCCGGGCAAGTGTCCGGGCTCTGCGCGGTCAGGTTCTTGCGCTTTTAAAAAAACATTTGCGGGCGCGGCGGCTTCACGGTATAATACGTAGCTGGGCGGCGGCTGGTCGACCGGGCTTGTTGGAGAATGAAACAGTAATGATCGAGGCAATCAGCGGCGGCGTCACGGCAGCAGCCGGGTTCAAGGTGGCGTCCACTCACTGCGGGCTGAAGTCGGACGGCGTAAGCGACGACCTTGCAGTGCTTTATTCCGAGCATCCGACGCAGTCGGCGGCTGTGTTCACAACGATCCGCGTGCCGGCCGCGCCGGTGCGATGGAGCACCGAGCGCGTCCGTGAAAACAACCTGCGCGCGGTGGTCGTGAATGCGGGCAATGCCAATGCATGGACTGACCGGCGGGGCCGGGCGGACGTAGAGCGCACGGCGCGGGCGGCAGCCGAGCGGCTGGGCGTAGGTACGGACCAGGTATTCGTGGCTTCCACAGGGGTCATCGGCGTACCGCTCCCGATCGGCAAGATCGAGGCGGGCGTGGAAGCGGCGGCAGCGAATCTTTCGCGCGGTGACGACGTGGGCGAGGCGTTTGCCCGGGCGATAATGACCACCGACACTGTCTCCAAGAGCGTGGCGTTTCGTTTCAATGTCGGCGGGGTGGAAGTGCGGCTGGGCGGCTCCACGAAGGGCGTGGGGATGCTCGCCCCCAATATGGCCACGATGCTCTGTTTCCTCACGACCGATGCGGCCATCTCGCGGGCTGCTCTGGACAAGGCGCTGCGCGACGCCGTTGAGCAGTCGTTTAACCGGATCACGGTCGACGGGCACATGTCGACCAACGACAGCGCGCTGGTGATGGCCAACGGCGCGGCGGGCAACGAGGTCATCGAAGAGGGCACTCAAGCTTATGCGGCGTTTTGCGAAGCGCTCGACGTGGCGTGCCTGTCGCTGGCGAAGATGATGGTGCGCGACGGCGAAGGGGCAACAAAACTGGTGCGCGTGGAGGTCACGGGCGCCCGGGAGCGCGAGCACGCCACGATGGCGGCCCGAGCCATAGCAAACTCTCCTCTCGTGAAGGCGGCCGTGAACGGCGGCGATCCCAACTGGGGTCGGATCGTATCGGCCGCGGGATACTCAGGCGCGCCGCTCGAAGAGAACAAGACAAAGTTGTGGATCGGCAATGCGCTAGTCTTGGACAACGGCACGGCCACGTCTGTTTCGAAAGCCGAAATGGCGGCACAGATGCAGGGCGATGAGGTCCATTTCCGGCTGGACATGGGGATGGGCTGCGAAAGCGACACTTTCTGGACGTGCGACCTGTCGAAAGAATACGTGAGCATCAACGCGGATTACCATACGTAGAGGACAATCATGGCTGATGAAAATATAGAAAAAAGCAGCCCGGACGAGAGCGAGGCGCTCGTTATGGTGCCCGATCTGCAGTTTTCGGTGTTGTGCGACGACGTGCGGCAGGAGGGCAACGGCAAACTGATACTCATCGGCCTTTTCGAAGCGATCCGCGCGAAGGTCTTTCCGGTCCGGCATGCGACGCTGTTTGTCGTCAACCGCTGGCGCAACGGCGAGGGCACTTTCCGCGAGGTCACCAAGGTTGTCACCGGCAATAACGAGACGCTAAGAGAGGGGCCCGAGGCGGAGTTCTCCCTCCCCGGCACTCACACCAGCCACACTGTCATTCACCGCTTCCCCAATATCCGTTTCGAGTCGGCCGGTACGTACTGGGTGGAAATCAACCTGGACGGCGAACTTCGCCATCGCTACCCGATCAGACTGGTGAGCGAAGACGAGAAGGAGCCGTGAACGTCAGACGTTCAAAGCCGAGGTCGGGGGTCGATCTGCCTATTGCATGAGACGTACGTGCGCCGACTTCGAAGAGCGCTCAAGCCGGCCCCCGCAGCGCAACAGAGCCGAAGGAGACTGAAAGCGGCGAGAATTCTCCACAAATCAGGGGTTGACTTTGTTGCCGAATTTGCTAAAATTAGCAGTAGTTGAGGGCGGTTTTGGTGCGCCGTTGCGGCAGGCGGCCACGGCGGGCAAAGCGCACTTGCCCCGCCCGGCGATTGTGGCGACCACGGGAGAAAAAAATGATGATAAACGAGGCCCTGCAGTCTGAGCTGGCTCGTCTTCAACACGAGCTGGTTCAGCTTAGGGATTCTCTTTGACCTGGATACGAAGGAGAGAGAGTTCGCAGAAATCCAGAAGCAGATGGAGCGTCCCGATTTCTGGCAAGACCAGGAGGCGGCCCGGAAGACCATCGAGCGGCTGAAGGCCCTCAAAGGAGTGATCGAGCCGGTTCGGGAACTCGAATCGGCGGTGGAAGACGAGCAGGTAATGCTCGAACTGGCCGAGGAGGAAGGCGACGAGGCAACCGCGGCCGAAGTGGAAGCGGCGGCGGCCAAGCTGTCGCGGCGGTTGGAGAGCTTGCAGCTTCGTACGCGCTTGTCGGGGCCGCACGATTCAAAGAACGCCTACGTAAGCATTCACGCCGGCGCGGGCGGCACCGAGGCCTGCGACTGGGTATCGATGCTGCTGCGGATGTACTCGCGCTGGGCCGAAGGTAAGAAGTTCGACGTCCGAATAGTCGACAGCACGCCCGGCGACGAAGCGGGCCTGAGGAGCGTAACGCTTCACGTTGTCGGGTCGTACGCGTACGGGTATCTTCGCGCCGAGATGGGCGTGCATCGCTTGGTGAGGATATCGCCTTTCGATGCCGGTGCGCGCAGGCATACGTCGTTTGCCTCGGTAGATGCCGTGCCGGAATACGACGAGGATATTGAGCTCGAAATAAACGAGAAAGACCTGCGCATCGACAGGTTTCGCTCCGGCGGGGCCGGCGGGCAGCATGTGAACGTTACCGACTCGGCGGTGCGGATAACCCACCTCCCTACGGGGGTCGTGGTTTCGTGCCAGAACGAGCGATCGCAGCACCAGAACCGGCGCACGGCGATGAACATCCTCCGGGCGAGGCTGTATCGGCTCAAGGAAAAGGAGCGCGAGGAAGAACTGGCGCAGCTTATCGGTGAAAAAGGCGAGATCGCCTGGGGGAATCAGATCAGGTCTTACGTGCTCCAGCCCTACACGATGGTGAAGGACCACCGCACGGGGGTGGAGGTTGGCAATGTGAACGCCGTGCTCGATGGCGACATCGACGTGTTCATCGAGGCATATCTGAGAAAGAAGAAGTAAACCCGAGTTGCAACCACAGCGAGAATCGAAAACCGAGACACATCCGCAAGCCAATTCATTGGGCAGCCCCGCATCGATGAAGTCCCTCAAGAGCGTGGATCCGGAGATTTACGCTGCCCTGGTGGCAGAGATAGAGCGCCAGCGATACACTATTGAGCTCATCGCAGCGGAGAATTCTGTAAGCGACGCAGTGCTGGCGGCCAGCGGCTCGATAATGACCAACAAGTACGCCGAGGGTTATCCGTCGGCGAGGTATTACGCGGGCTGCGAGCCGGTAGACGCCGCCGAAACGCTCGCCATAGAGCGGGCGAAAACACTTTTCGGCGCCGAGCACGCAAACGTTCAGCCGCACTCGGGCACCCAGGCCAACATGGCCGTGTTTTTTGCAGTGCTCAAGCCGGGCGATACGGTGCTCTCGATGGACCTGTCGCACGGCGGGCATTTGTCTCACGGGGCCAAGAAGAGCTTCTCGGGGCAGTTTTACAACGTGGTCGCTTACGGAGTGAGCCCCGAAGAAGAAAAGAACGAAATGCTGGATATGGACGATATCCGGCAGAAGGCCCGGGATTGCACGCCGAATCTGATTATTGCAGGCGCCAGCGCCTATCCAAGGTTCATCGACTACGAGGCTTTCGCCGACATCGCCAAGGAGGTGGGAGCCTATCTGCTGGTGGATATCGCCCATGTAGCGGGCCTGGTGGCCGCGGGGGTGCATCCCAATCCGATAAGTTGTTCGGATTTTGTAACGGCTACCACCCACAAAACGATGCGCGGGCCGCGCGGTGGAATAATCCTGTGTAAGAAGAAGTATGCGGCCAAGATCGACAGTTGGATTTTTCCCGGCATACAGGGCGGGCCGCTAATGCACACCATAGCCGGCAAGGCGGTGGCGCTGCAAGAAGCCCTCGATGGCTCTTTCAAAGAATATCAAAGCCAGATACTGCGAAACTGTGGGGCCCTGCTCGAAGGTCTCAAAAGCCAAGGCTACAGGATTGTTACCGGAGGCAGCGACAACCACTTGTTTCTTGTTGATCTTCGCAACCGCGACATCACCGGCAAGCTGGCGTGCGACTTGCTGCACAGCGCCGGGATAACGCTGAACCAGAATCTGATTCCTTTCGACCCCCTACCGCCCAAGGTGGCCAGCGGCGTGAGAATAGGAACGCCCGCGGTTACAACACGGGGAATGAAAGAGCCGGAAATGCAAAAGATCGCCGGGTGGATTCACGCTGTGTTGAGTAACCCCGAAGACGAGTCCCTTCGGGTCAGGATACGAGGAGAAGTGCGCGAGCTTTGCGAGAAGTTTCCCCTTTACGAAAACATTAATTGCGAGTGAGAGGCACCCGCCCCTGCTCAACGAACGCAGAATCTCGAATGGAGTTCACCATGAAGAATTTACGTGCAACTGCTCTTGTGCTGGCAGCGGCGTGCGTGATCGCCGCCGGCTGCATGGTGACCGATCAGGCTCGCTATCACGAGCCGGGAGGCGGCACGGGCGTGAGGATCATCGATGTCCCCCTCGATGCCTTCACGACCCTGGAAGGCAACATTGCTGGGGCGGTCCACTCGGGCATTAAGTCGTCCGACACCGCCGTGGCCGATGCGTATCATTTCACGACAGGGATCGTAAGGTCCGCTCCGGGCCCCAGCCTCGGCGCCATGCAGAGAGCGCGCAGAAGAGACGCAAAGCGCCGCGTAAGCCGGCCCGATATCATCGAGAAGGTCGAAAAAGCCAAGATCACCGTTGATGCGCCCATCCTTGATCGTCAGCTCCTCGACAAGCTGGGCATGTACCTTGTGTGGGACACCCCCCTCGCCGACGTAAAGGTGAGAAACGCATGGGTGATGGGCGGCCTGATCCTTCTGGAGACAAAAGACACAGCCACAAAAGACTACAAGCTTTTCGCGGTCGACCTTCACAACGGATTCGCCAGGTGGATGTACCGCTTCCTCAGCCCGCTCGACAGCCGCCCCACGCTCGACGGTAATACGCTGTGGACGTCGTCGGTCAGCAAGATCTACCCGATCGAGATCGGGGCCGGCTCGGCCCCGTGGCCGACGAGGGTCGAGTTTACCGTCAGCTCGCCTTTTTGTGTCGTTGGCAACAAACTCTACGTGGGCACTTTCGAACACGCCGTATACGGTCTGACCAAGGGCGACAAGTATTCCGACTGGGACTTCGGAACTTTCGCCCCGATAACGGCAACGCCCGTAGTCGAAGGAAAAGTACTCTACGCCGCCTCTGAAGACGGGTCCCTTTACGCTTTCAATTTTGCCGGCAACGACAACCTCTGGCAGGTGAGAACAAACAAGCCGATAGTCGCGGACATGGCACACGACGACAACAACATTTACTTCGGGTCCGAAGACTTCGACCTCTACTGCGTGTCGAAAAGCACCGGCACCGTGCTGTGGAAGTTCCCCACGCAGGGGCCGATCACAAGAGCGGTTCGTTTCTTAGACAACGAGACGCTGCTGGTAAAGGGCGAGGGCTCGGCCTTGTATGCCCTGGATATGCTCGAAGGCACGGAAAAGTGGAGCGACCCCGATGCCCTCTACCCGGTGGCGCGGGGGCGTTTTCTTTACGTGCTCACCGAGAACAACACGATCAAGGCCCTCGATCTCGAAACGGGCGAGGCCCAGTGGGAGCAGTCGGCCCAGCCCTTCAAGTTCGTGCCGCCCAACCTCGCCACCGATGCAATCACGCTTTGCACCAAAGACGGCCAGATGTTCCTCATCCAGGAGAAAAGCGGCATGAGCCTGCGGCCGGAAGACATACTCGCCCGGGCCGAGCCGGAGAGACCCAAAGAACCCGAGAAACTCGAGGAATGATTCCTCGCTGTCCGAAACGACCAGGCACACGACGGCCGCCATCGCCAACAGCGGCCGTCGTTTTCGTTTGCGAATGGACGTAGCCCCAGGGTGCGATTGAGTATTGTGGTCTTTCTTATGTTTTGACGGTTCAGGAGCTGTGCGTGCACGGGCGCACGGCGCCAGGCGCTTTTTCTGTTGACTTGACGGGGGCTGAGCGCTAAAATTTCCGAGACGGGTCGGGCACTCTCTTTTGCCTGTGGCAGGACCCTCTCAGTCTTTGAGGAAGTATTGAAAAAACTGAATTGCATTGTGGTGGGCGTAGGGCACCTGGGCAGGCACCACGCTCGAATACTGGCCTCAATGCCCAACGCAAACCTCGTGGCGGTCGTCGATACCGACCCCGAGCGCGGTGAGGAAGTGGCCCGGCGGCACGGGACACGTTACGTGCCGGACGTTTCGGCGTTGAACGGGTCGATCGACGCGGCTGTGATCTCGGCCCCTACTTCGCAGCACTTGAGGCTGAGCCGTTACCTCCTCGAACGGGGCGTATCGGTGATGGTCGAAAAGCCGATGACGGCGACCCTCGAGGAAGCCGACGACCTCATACGGGCCGCCGGCAAGAGCAACGCCCAGCTTCACGTAGGCCACGTGGAGCGGTTCAACCCAGCGGTCCTGGCGATAAAGAAACACCTCACAAGCCCCAGGTATATTGAGTGCGACCGCATCGCACCCTTCGGCTTCAGGTGCATGGACGTGGGCGTGGTGCTGGATATGATGATCCACGACCTCGACCTTGTGCTTCATCTGACCCGGTCCGAGATCGCACGCATCGACGCGATAGGCGTGGCGGTGATATCGCGGCACGAAGACGTAGCCAACGCGAGAATACTGCTCAAGAACGGTTGCGTGGCCAATCTCACGGCCAGCCGCGTGGCCTCCAAACGCGAGCGCAAGCTGCGGATTTTTCAGGCAGACGCCTATTTTTCGCTGGATTTAGAGGCACGAGACGCCAAGATATATCGGAGACCCGCCGACTTCGTGCCGCCGGAAGAAATAGACTTATCGCGCGTTGAAGATCCCCGGACGCTGGTTGCAGAGAAGATGCTGATCGCCGAACAGGTGGAGATGGACGACCAGGAGCCGTTGAAAAACGAACTCGAAGTCTTCTTGAACTGCGTTGCCACCGGCTGCACCCCCGAAGTGGGCGGCGACGACGGCCGCAGAGCAATAGCCGCAGCAGTGGAGATAGTTCGTCAAATACAGCAACAACGGTGGGGCGCGGCCCAATGAAGAGACTCTTGATCGTTGCGGGCGAAAGCTCGGGCGACCTGCACGGCTCAGCTCTAACGCGTGCGCTCTTGCAGAGGCAGCCCAACCTGCAAATAACGGCAGTCGGCGGCCCGCTCATGCAAGAAGCCGGAGCCGAACTGATAACGGACCTCACCGCCCATGCGGTGGTGGGCCTGGTGGAGGGCATTCGCAGCGTATCGAAGGTATATGCAGCCTACCGGCGGGTTGCCCGCCTGCTGCGGAGTGAAAGGCCCGATGCGGTCGTTCTGATCGATTATCCGGAGTTCAACCTCCGCCTGGCGCGGCGCGCCGGCAAGCTCGGCATCCCCGTCATATATTACATCAGCCCGCAGGTGTGGGCGTGGCGGCGGTGGCGGGTAAAGACCATTGAGAAGTATGTCGACAAGATGCTCGTTATCTTCCCCTTCGAGGAAGACTTCTATCGCGAGCACGGCGTTGAGGTCGAATTCGTGGGCCATCCGCTGGTCGAAATGCTGAGGGATGTTCCCGACAGGCAGACGGCCAGGCGCGACCTCGGGCTGGCGCAGGACGAACTGGTCGTTGGGCTACTGCCCGGCAGCCGTAGGAAGGAGGTCGAGGCGATTCATCCGATAATAACGCGCTCGGCCGAGATGCTCCGGGACGGCCTCAGCCGGCCGGTGACGTTTCTTTGTGCGAAGGCGCCGTCACTTGGCGACGACCTCCCGGAGAAATACGCTTCGAGTAAAGACCTGAACATCAGGGTGGTGAGCAACGATACTTACCGCGTTATGCGGGGGTCCGACCTGATACTGGTCGCTTCGGGGACGGCAACAGTCGAAGCCATGATTCTTGGGATCCCGATGATTGTCGTCTACGCCGGGTCGGCGCTCACATGGGTTTTGTCGACACACCTGATCAAAGTCGAACGCTACGCGATGGTGAACATCATCGCGGGGGCAAGAAGTTGTGCCAGAGTTCATTCAATGGGGTGCATCGCCCAAGCGCATAGCGCATGAGGCCGTGTCGTTGATTGAAAACGACGGCCTGAAGCCGATGGCCGACCGCCTTGCACAGGTGACGGCCAAGCTCAAGAGGCCGTGCGCCGACGGCAACGGCGACGGTGTGGCGTTGCAGGTAGCGGCAAAGATACTCGAGTACTTACACGGTTCGAAATAGAGATCGGCAGCACGAAGTCGCCCCGGAACAATACCCGGCTTTCTCGGGGCGTTGAGGACTTGGTGTTAAGGAGGACAGACCCATGAAGTTCGAGTTTGATTTTCTGTCTCTGGATATGGAAGTGAAAGACAACAAATTATCGGGGACAGCTCGGGGCTACCTTGGCGAAACGATGCAGCCGTTTATCGACGCCTTCTGCAACACGATGAATTCGTTGAAGGTCATCTATCGCCACGAAGACGGCTCTCTGCGGCAGAACCTGTACAATCCGCCACAGCCCACGAAGGCCGGCCTGGTCGCGCTGAAACGAAAAATCCTGGAACGGGTCTTGGGTGTTGTGTTTCCCGCAACGGCCAACCTTGCCATCACCCAACGCTGCCAGGCAAGGTGCGTGCACTGCAGCGCCGAGCTCTTTAACGATCCCAACAAGAGCGAGCTTACAACCCAAGAACTCAAGAGCATGATCGATCAGTCGCTCGCCCTGGGGGCGAATATTGTGATCTTCACGGGCGGCGATCCCCTCTGCAGGCGGGATCTCGGCGAGCTGGTCGACTATGTGGACAACGACAAAGCCAACATAATGATATTCACCAACGGCCTCGGCCTGACCTATAAGAAAGTGAAGGAACTGGCCGACGCCGGCCTCAACACCCTCAACATCTCGATCGACCACGTCATCCCGGAGGTGCACAACAAACTCCGCGGCGTGCCCACTCTCTACGAACGCGCGTTCCAAGGCGCCGCACGCGCCCGCGAAGCCGGCATACTCACGGGCGTTTCCACCTACGCCACCACCGAGAGAGTAGAGGACGGCTCCCTCGAACGCCTCCTTCAGGTGTCGCAGGAAGCAGGCTTCCACGAGGTCACAGTATTCGACTGCATTCCCTCGGGCAAGTTCCTCAAGCACACCGAGCTTGTGCTCAAGCCCGACGTGCGGAAAAAAGTTGTGGAACTGTGCAACAAATACAGCGACATGGACCACCCGATGGGCGTGATCTGCCAGTCGCTGATAAACTCGCCCGACGGCGTAGGATGTTTCGGCAGCTTCTCGCAGTTCTACATGACCGCCTACGGCGACATCAACCCGTGCGACTTCAACCCGATCAGCTTCGGCAACGTGAAAGAAAAACCGCTGGAGCAGATCTGGATGGAAATGCGCAACCATCCCCATTTCTCGAAGCGGCACATGACCTGCAGAATGCAAACGCCGTCGTACCGAAAGAAATTCATCGACATCCTGCCGGATGATTTCAGGCTGCCCGTGCCCATCGAAGAAATCCACAGGCTCTGGCAGGAAAACGGCATGGAAAAGGAACTCCAGAACCTATCGGTATTCTGAAACCCGGGAGGGTAACAGATCGGGGCCGGGGCGCTCAGGCAGCGCACCGGCCCCTTTGCATTCCGCGCTTTTTTTGGTGCCTGACACTTTTAGCCTCCGCAACTCCTTGCATGGTCGGGACTTACGAAGCCGCTACGTATTCGCAACGTTGTCGTGGCGCAAAAACCGAGGCGCGGAGAGGCCAAACTCCCCCGCCATCTCGGATGGTCAAGGAGCCCGGTTTGGTCCGCATCATGCGGATGGCTTGATATGTGTAGGGGCGGCTCGCGAGCCGCCCTCTGTGCCGGGCGCCGCCCAACCTGACGGGCGCGCCGCCGGTGCGTTGCCATCGGCCTGTCTGCGTGCCTGCCCTGCGCTTGCCGAAGGTACTCGGAGAAGAGGGCAGGCAATTCGCTCGAAGATTCGCGAAGCCAGCCCCTACCCGGACTGCCATCCTACACGGGCCGCCGCGCCGCCAGCCTCCGAGGGAGGGCGGTTTACGAATCGTCCCTACATACCGTGCAACGTCCAAATGCCACGCACCACACACCTGGCGCTCCGTGCTCTCCGCTTGTCCGCCATCTCGCCTGCCATAGCCCGGCGGCGGACAGGAGCCGCCGGCATCGGCGGGCCTGCCCGCCATAGCTTCAGCGACGGCGGGTGGTCAAATTCCTTCTTTCCGGCTTGTCCGGGTTGGGCATGGTGGCAAAAAGGCTCCCACCCGAGAAGATGGGAGCCTTTTTCAATAACGCAGACGCCGGCTGTTCCCCGGCTTTTGTCTGTTCTTATTGCTTGTCTTTTAGGGCCGCCTGGGCCGCCGCAAGCCGGGCAACGGGCACGCGGAACGGCGAGCAGCTCACGTAGTTCATACCCACGCGGTGGCAGAATTCGACCGAGTCCGGATCGCCGCCGTGCTCTCCGCAGATGCCGATCTTCAGATCGGGGCGGGTCTTGCGGCCCTTCTCAATGCCCATCTCAACGAGCTGTCCGATGCCGCTCTGATCCAGCCGCTGGAATGGATCCTCCGGGAGGATGCCGTTTTGAATGTAACCCGGCAGGAAGCTGCCGACGTCGTCGCGGCTGTAGCCAAAACCCATCTGCGTGAGGTCGTTGGTCCCAAAAGAGAAGAACTCCGCCGTTTCCGCGATCTCGTCGGCCGTGAGCGCCGCGCGAGGAATCTCGATCATGGTGCCGACCATGTACTTGACCTTCACGCCCTTCTTTCTGACGACCTCGTCGGCGATCTTGACGATTCGGTCTTTGAGGAAGTTCATTTCGGCGACTGTGCCGATCAGCGGTACCATGATCTCGGGCAGGACCTTGATACCCTTCTTCGCGCAGTTGCAGGCGGCTTCCATTATGGCCGTCGCCTGCATATCGGTCACCTCGGGATAGGTGATGCCCAGGCGGCACCCGCGCAGGCCGAGCATCGGGTTAAATTCGTGGAGAGCCGCGACCTTCGCCTTGACCTCCCCAACGCTTATCCCCATCTGCTTGGCCATGTCGCGCTGGGCGGCGTCGTCATGGGGCAGGAACTCGTGCAGCGGCGGATCGAGCAGACGGATGGTCACCGGCAGCCCGTCCATCGCCTTGAAGATCCCGGTGAAGTCCTTGCGCTGGAACGGCAGAATCTTCCTGAGAGCCGCCCTGCGCTCTTTCTCGGTGTCCGACATGATCATCCGGCGCACCCAGTAGATGCGTTCGGGTGCAAAGAACATGTGCTCGGTGCGACACAATCCGATTCCCTCAGCCTTGAATTCGCGGGCCTGCTTGGCGTCTTCGGGCGTATCGGCGTTCGTGCGGACGTTGAGCTTGCGGAATCCATCGGCCCATTTCAGAACGGTACCGAGGTCGCCGGAAAGCTTCGACGGAATCGTGGGAACCTGTCCGAGATACACCTCGCCCTCCGTGCCGTCGAGGCTGATCCAATCGCCCCGCTTGACCGTTTTGCCGCCGACTTTGAATTTCCCGGCCTTGTAGTCGATGGTGAGCGCGCTCACCCCGACAACGCAGCACTTGCCCATGCCGCGGCCCACCACGGCGGCGTGGGAGGTCATACCGCCGCGTGCTGTCAGAATCCCCTGAGCCGCGTGCATGCCGCCGATGTCCTCGGGCGAAGTCTCCAGTCGCACCAGAATCACTCTGGCCTTCGGCTCCTTCTCGACCGCCTTCTCGGCAGCCTCCGCGGAGAAGACCACCTTCCCGGTTGCGGCGCCGGGCGACGCAGGGAGCCCCTCGGCGATGACCTGTTTCTTGGCGGCCGGGTCGAACCTGTCGTGCAGAAGCTGCTCCATCTGATACGGATCGATCCTGAGCACGGCCGTTTTCTTATCGATCAGCTTTTCCTTCACCATGTCGACCGCCATCTTCACGGCGGCGGCGGCCGTTCGCTTGCCGGTGCGCGTCTGCAGGATAAAGAGCCGGTCCTGCTGGATCGTAAACTCCATGTCCTGCATATCCGTGTAGTGCTTCTCGAGATCAAGACGTATCTTATCGAGCTCGCGGTAGTTCTTCGGCATTTCCTTCTTGAGGTCGGCCATCGGCTCGGGCGTGCGGATGCCCGCCACCACGTCTTCGCCCTGGGCGTTCATCAGGTATTCGCCGTAGAAGTAATTCTCACCGGTTGAGGGATCGCGCGTGAAGCATACGCCCGTGCCCGACCCGGCACCCATGTTTCCGAAGACCATCGTCTGAACGTTCACGGCCGTGCCCAGCAGCCCTCGGATTCTGTTCAGCTCGCGGTAACGGATGGCCCGGGGCGTCTCCCACGAACCGAACACGGCCTCGATCGCAAGCCGAAGCTGCTTGCGGGGATCCTGCGGGAAGGTCATTTTGGCCTTGGTCTTGATGACGTTCTTATAGGCTTTCACCAATTCCTTCAGGTCGTCAGTCTCCAGGTCGGTGTCGAGCTTCACTTTCCTTTTCTTCTTGATCTTATCCATTTCGTGTTCGAAGTATTCGTGCTTGAGACCCAGCACAACGTCTCCGAACATGTTGATGAGCCTGCGGTAAGCATCCCATGCAAAACGCTCGTTGCCCGCTTTGTTCGCAAGGCCCTGCACCGATGTATCGTTGAGCCCCAGGTTGAGCACGGTATCCATCATGCCGGGCATAGAGATGGCCGCGCCGCTTCGCACCGACAGTAGGAGGGGGTCCTCACCGTCGCCGAACTTGAGCTCCATTTCCTTCTCGAGCTTCGCGAGGTTGCGATCGATCTGCGCCCGCATTTCGTCCGGGTACTTATGGCGGTGATCATAGTAGTACTTGCAGACCTCCGTAGAGATCGTGAACCCCGGAGGCACGGGCACGCCGAGGTTTGTCATTTCGGCCAGGTTGGCGCCTTTGCCGCCGAGTATTTCCTTCATCGCGGCCTTGCCTTCGGCCTTGCCACCGCCAAAATAGTAAACGTATTTAGCCATTACAGATGCCACCTCCTGTAACCTTGTTGAGCTTCCGGCGCGGAATCGAAAAACCCCGTCAACCGCTATCGTATGCAACGCAGAATAATAGCGCGAAGGCTGCGCGAAATCAAGCTAAAAGCGATCCGGATGATAAAACAGGTGTGCCAACAAGGACGACAATCCAGGTAGGGCCCGGCAGGCCAGGGCGCTCAGGTAGGGGCAGGCTGAGCGAGTCTTCGAGCGAATCGCCTGCCCTCCGTAGTCCGAACCGAGTGCGGGACAGCACCGCCCAAGCACCCATTGAGGCGCGCCTCGAGACGGACGTTTGGCGAGCTGCCGCACATCCGGATTCAGGCGAAAAAAACGCTAGCTGTTGATCGATCTGAAGAACGCGAGGATGTTTTCCACAGGCGTCGGCCCCTGAATGTTGTGGACGGCTGCGCAGACGAAGCCGCCGCCCCTGGACAGAATCTTCACGTTCCGTCTGGTCTCCTCGGCCACCTCCTCCGGGGTCCCAAAAGGCATCGTCCCTTGCGGATCCACCCCGCCACCCCAGAATACAATCCGGTCCCCGTACGTCTCTTTTAGCGTTTCGGCCTCCATCCCTCGTGCCGACACCTGCACAGGATTGATCACGTCGACACCCACCTCTATGAAATCGTCCATCAGATCAGCAATAGCACCGCACGTATGAAAGAACACTCGCCACGACGTGTGCTCGTGGACCCAATCATTGAACCGCTTGTGGTAGGGTTTGTAGAACTCCCGGTAGCACTCCGGGGAGATGAGCAGACTATCCTGCCCGCCGAAGTCCGTTCCGCTTACGGCAACGGCGGCCAGCCGCTCACCCACCGCCTGGTGGTAGAGAGCCAGGTTCTTCAACGTGATCTCCGTCTGCATCTCAAAGAAGTCCTTGACGTACTCGGGATGCAGACGAGCGGCCATGATCCATTCTTCCAAGTCCCGGATTCCCTTCGGGTCCTTCAGCCACGCGCCGGGGATGTGGAAAATGTCCCCCACACCACCCAGGAAGAAGTTCCCGAACACGGCGTAGTCAGTTTCTTCATACAGAGCCCTCGATGCTTTTTCGTAGTAGGTGCAGTCTTCGTCGCTGAACACTGAGTACTGATCGGCGTAGTCCTTGCGCGCATCGAAGTCGTGATTGCTCAGATCACGCTGGCGGACGATATTGTCGAAGTACAGTCCGCCCGACGGCATCCTTGCGCTGGGTCGTGCGGATAGGTCTCCTTGCGGGTATGCGTATATGGTACCGTCCGAATCCGTCGTGTATTCGAAACCGCCGCCCATGAGAACCGGAGTGCCCCCCGGCAGCGTCCAGCTTTTCCAATTCTCATTCTTGTATCCAAGCAGCGTGCCGGGAGCATGGAGCCCCACGACATCGCCGCCAACAGCTTCGATAACGTCCTGTTCAACCATTCCCAGCATCATCATGGGTTCGTAGACCTTGACCACGCGGGGTTCAAGGGCGAGAGCCTTTCTAAGCTTGTCGAGGGCAGACGCATGAATACCGGTTACGACCGCCCCGCCCAGGTCCACAGGAACTCTGTCGGCCTCTTGGTGGTCCAGGGCAGCCGCTATTCTCTCTCGTGAATTCATCGCATCTCTCCTTATATCTTGCGCCGAGAGCCATCAGTTCGCCAATCTTGTCCCCCCGGTCACCAGTAAAGCGTGCAACTCGTGGTCACTCAGGGCTCCGTCTGGTTGCTGATCGGCAAGAATCTCATCAATGCGCTTCCCAAGGATTTCGTCATCGCCAGGTTTCGGAGACACAAAGACCAACTTGCGCAGCTTCGCGGCTTCGATGGAATCGCTGCCCTCAACGAACGCCATTGGATCATATCGAAAACCGTATCTGCAAATTGTTGCCATAGTTCTATCCTCCTTTTGCCGTACTACGTCTTACATGGTTTCTCGATAACACCTATAAGCGGCATCGGAGCCGCACCCAGCCCCAAGTAAGACATTGTACTCGGCAGCACGGAAAGCGGGGCCTGGCCCCGTTTTCTATTCTCCAGGCATAACGTTCCGCATCACCCGCGCCGTCCTCGGCGTCGGGTGGATGCGTTTGTTCGGCATCAATCCGAGACGCTATTTCTCGTCCTCGTACGGGATATCCTTCATGAATTTCTTCGTCCGCTCCGTGGTCGGTTCTACACGAACAACTCTGCCTTTTTCCCTTCCAGGCCACCATCCGCGGACACTTACCTTGATGTCATCATAAATCAGATCCTCCGACCCGGCCTCGGCGTGGACGTTACGCTTGTAGTGCCTCCCTTTCTTGGCAAGGACATCGTCGACTGCCATTCCGTATTTGACGCCGCCGACGACCCTCGAACGTTCGTCAAGGATCTGGTGTATCCTAAATTCTTTGTCCACCTCTGAACTTCGTTCAAGTCGGTACCGTGCTATCCAGTCCCATCCCTTGCTCTTGTACTGCGTCAGTTCTGCAATCCAGATCGTATCGTCGTCAAAGGACTCAAGCGTCAGCCGGAATCCCCGCCAGCTATCACCTTCTTTTCGGCGATACGTGATTGCATAACCCGGTTTGTAATGCTCATGCCGCCGCGCATATTCGGTTTTCAGAGCCGTGTACTCCTCAAATGACATCTCTCTTGCACGCGGTGCCGCATTACGGAACGCGCGCCTGTCCAATATCTCCAAAACCGTGTGACGCTGACCCAGCCCCGTAGCCTCCTGATCGCTTCCTCTGTCGGGAGACGATGACCGGGAGGGCAGCCTCTCAGAGCATCCCAAAAGGAGTAGGAGGAACAGTGTTCCGTGAACATGTCTCATGATTGTCCTTTCTTATGCCGAACTACGTCTTACATGGTCTCTCGATAACACCTGTGGGCCGCGCCAGAGCCGCACAACACGGATGACGCGAAAGCCGCCTGACCTATTGGCGTTACAAGTCTTTCCCTGCTGCCTTCCCCTTGCGGCGTGTCCTATATGGCTTCCGCATAACACGCGCGACCTACAAGGCTCAAAGCTCCACGGTGTGCAGGGAGCTTGGCGGCCCTTTCGGCATCTCCCGAACTCGCCAAAATATTATACCACAGCATTTGCGCATGTCAAATTCTTTCCAGGGCTGGAAATGTCAGGAGCGCGATTGAACGTCCTGGTTCTTCTCATGTTCTGACGACTCAAGAGCACCGCATGCACGGCGTCACAGTCCTTCTGTCGCCACTCCGTGGCTTGTGGTCTCCGCGCCTACCTCCCCCACGGCTCACGCCGTGGGCTAATGTTGCGCTGCCCCTCCGGGGCATAGCTCTTCCCCCCTTTAGAGACTCCTTTGGGGCTACAGCCGTGCCGGCTCCTGCCGGCACGGCAGCGAAAAAGTCTTTGGAAGGGGGTCTGGGGGAAAGCCTTTCTTCAGAAAGGTTTCCCCCAGCAACTTGAACCAAAATCTCTTATCACACCCAACGTCGGGCACCGAAAAAACGGATACTTGCCTTATGTCGGTCTTACTCGCGTCGGGGGGTGAGGCGTTCAATGAGGGCCGCGTGGTCCGGATATTGCGCGATTAGTTCTTTTCGTTCGCCAAGCTCGAAGTCGTCAAAATCAAATCCCGGCGCCACGGTGCATCCCATCAGCGCGAATCTTCCGCCATCGCTGAGGAATGATCCCTGCCATACGCCCGCAGGCACAACGACCTGAAGGCGGCGGCCGGCGGCAACGTCTTGCCCCAGGGTGATCGTTTCGGCGCGCCCGCCGGGGTGGAGCTGAAGCATCGTGACAGGATCGCCGAGGTAGAAATGGAAGAGTTCGTCCGACTTCACGCGGTGCAGCATTGAGAAGGAGTCCGGCGTGAGCAGATAATAGATGGCCGTGGAGAGATTTCGCGAGGACCCGTATCGGGGCGGCAAAGCGCCTCTGCGTATCGTTTCGCTACTGCGGTAAGTCTCGCGAAAGAACCCGCCTTCGGGGTGCGGCTGGAGGTCGAGGAGTTTGATTATTTCCCGGGCGTCCATGTCCATGGGGTGCGACACCTCGATTCGTCGTCGTCCTCGTCGTCGCGCCGCCTTCTCAGGCGGCCGTTCTGCCGCCCCCTATGGGGGCTCTGCGGTTTTGGGCGATCGTTTTCCACGGGCTGACGCCGAATGGCGTGAAATTAAGGCATTCAGAGGGCAGGCAATGAGCTCGAAGACTCGCTCAGCCGGCCCCTACAACGACACGGACGCCTTAATCTCACGCCATTGGGCTGACGCCCGTGGCTACAGACTATCGCCCTTCGGGCTCAAGGGCGGCTCGCGAGCCGCCCCTACATGCCCCCGGCCGCGCATCGTCCTCCTCGTCGCCAGAACCGTCCCGTTTCCCATGACGGTGGTGCCGGCGCGTGTACCTCGACGAACATCCGTACGTGTTTAGCGACCTTCGCAAAGGCGATCCAGACGGTTGTTGTGCCGTGCGGTTCCTTAGCCTCGCAGAGGCGTAACATTGTTAGCCCAAGGCGTGAGCCTTGGGTATCGTGGTCCGCCACAGCAGCGCGCCCTGTAGGGGCGCAACCCGTGGGGCTTCGCGTCG
>Ga0114922_10001430_pt1 | contig 22699 bp, 21 predicted proteins | sample AartaG_FD_100975 | JGI IMG/M metagenome (GOLD analysis project Ga0114922, IMG submission 100975) | Deep subsurface microbial communities from Aarhus Bay to uncover new lineages of life (NeLLi) - Aarhus_00045 metaG | ecosystem: Environmental > Aquatic > Marine > Oceanic > Sediment | place... | reverse complement strand
TGAGCTCTGCGAGATCAAGTGAGGCCCTGCTCTGCTCAGCGTACTCCCTGCTGTAGGGTATGAGGGCAGAGAGCGGTACTGAAACGTTCACACCAACACTCAAAATATCGTCCCAATTCGTGTAGTCATTTGCGCCCGTTGTGGTGTTGAAGGTGCTGTTCAGCTTGTAGTTTGCAAAGCTGCCGATGAAGGGCTTTTTTTCGTCTTTCTTCAAAGACTCCTGATAAAGTGCAAAGTTGATGCTCGAACGATACTGCTTGAGATCGTAGTTGTTTCCGATCGCATCATCGACCAGTGATTGCCTTTCAAAATCAAAGTAGACAGGATTCAGTTCCCCGACGAGTGCAACCTCATAGTCTTCCGTTTCTGTGATGTTGAGTAATTCCTTGACCGCGAGAAGGGCAAGTTCGACCTGATTCAATGCCGATATAACCTCTGGTTTGAAATTCTCCATGTCAGATTCGGCGCTGAGCACCTCAAAATCGGGCACCAGGCCCGCCTCGTACCGTTCCTGGGCGACCTTCAGTGTATCTTCCCGCTGTGTGAGCGTCTCCTCCTGTACGGACACGAACTCCTCTGCCAGTAAATAACTGTAGAAAGCTCGTTTGATCTCAACAATGAGACTGCGCTCTTCCTCACTCAGGTCCATTTTTGCAAGATACAAATCTTCCGTGGCCAGCTTTACCCCGTGTTTGATCCGGCCGAAGGTGTATATCGGCTGGGTCAGATCGAAATTGACGGTTACGGGATCCTGAGCAAAGACATAGGCAGCCGGTGTAATAAGCGTTTCCGTTCCTACCTGAAAACTCACCGCTGGAGATCTCGATTGTTCAAAATAGTGGATCCAGTTGGCACTGGCAGAAATCCCGGGATAGTAACCGGACTTTGCCGCCTTCACACCAGCCCTCGATGAATCCACGGCAATGAGCTTTGATTTTATGGTAGTGCTGTTGCTCAATCCCAGAGCTATTGCCTCGTCGAGTGTCAGCTCTAAGGTTTCAGCTGATACATGCTGCCAGGCTGCAAAGAGAAGTACAACGGTGAAGAGCGATAGCAGTACACATGCATGTCGACGTACCTTAACCGATTTCACATTCATACATATGCTCCTTTCCCAATGCTTTAAAAACAATCGGTAATGCAGCGTATATCATTTCTTCTTATACTCCAACACCTTCGAGAAACAACTGCATCACCATCTCTGTCTTATTCTGAGGATCGAAAGCGTCGTCCCCCTTGTAGAAAAACATCTGATCGATCACATTCATAACGATACCGTCAAAGGCCATGACAATGTCCATGGTTGCCATATCTTCCCTGATATGGCCCTGCTTCTTGGCCTCTTCCACAAGCTGACACTCAAAGTCGTAAAGCTCCTTCTTACGTGCGATCATACGTTCGAAGAGACTGGTGTAATTGCTGACAAGATTATAGTTAAGAATTGTTAAATAGATATTATAGAACTCGTTGTTCTCCACAAAATATTGAAACATGAAAAGGGCAATCCTTTTCAGGGTTTCCACTGCAGGCAGGTTTTCCGGAATTGCCTCTATCATACGGTATTTCAGGTCATCGAGTACGTATATGAGCGTACTGGAAATCAAGTCCTCCTTGTCCTTGAAGTACAGATACAGGGTTCCCTTGGCGATGCCCGCTTCCTGCGCGATCTCATCGAGAGCCGTCGGACTGTATCCTTTCTTTGAAAAAACCTTCAGTGCAGCCTGCATGATCAGCCGTCGCTTCTGTTCTTTCCTCTCAACATCCTCTGTCCGCGGCATCGCACTACCCTCCACATAATCGCTGTCTTGATGACTGAACGGTCAGTCATATGACTGAACAGTCAGTCATAATATAATATAAACAGTGTTCCGTCAAGGAGAATTACAATTTTTTTTACAGTTATTAACAACCAGTGTCCCCTGTTCAGGAGACAGATGAAATATAATTCACTCAAGGTTGATCACAGTTTACGAAATGTTCATTTAATGCTATTTTTACTGTTTCCCGTGGAGGTGCCCATGCTCGATCTCTATAAAATTCCGAAACTCTACTTCTACAGATGGATACTTTGGTGGCTTCAACCCTTCTACATCAAACTCTTCAAACTCAGTGCTGTTGGCCTTGAAAACGTTCCGAAGGAGGGGCCGTACCTCCTCATCGGTAACCACAGCCACAAGCTCGACCCCTTCTTTATCGGTGCACTGATCAGGCGTCCAATCTTCCAGATGGCAGCCAAGGAGTACTTCCGCATTCCATTCATGCGCCGCTTCATGTGGGCCATGGGAGCCTTTCCCATGAGGAAGGACGTGAAAGACATCAGACCGATCAGACATGCAAAAAAAATCATGGCAAAGGGATTTCCGATTGCTCTCTATCCCGAGGGAGGACGTAACTGGGACGGACAGACCCTCCCCATAATCAAACGTACCGCCAAGATGGTGAAATTCCTGAATGTTCCGATAGTCGCCGTTGTCTCTGAGGGTAACTACCTCGCATGGCCGCGCTGGGCAAACAAACGTCGCAGGAGTCCGATCACCATACATTACTCGAAACCTGTTACCTTTGATAAGGGTACCACCGATGAAGAGATCATTGATTGGATACAGAAAGCAATCGATCATAACGACAACTATACAAAAATAGGAAAGATAGATGGCGAGAACCCGGCTGAGGGCCTTACACGACTGCTGTGGCGCTGTCCTGCGTGCAGAACGCTCGAGGGATTGATTGAAATGGAGGGTACGCTCCTCTCATGCAATGCGTGCGGCAGGAAATGGAAGGTAACCCTGGACTGCCGCATGAAACAAGAGGGATCAGATTCCTGGAAACCGATCAAGGAATACGCGGACTCCATGTTCCGTGCAAATGAGATTATTCCCCTTGACAACGACTTCGGTACGTACCTGGAGGACAATGAACAGGTGTACCTGCAGTCAGGCGAGATCACCCTGTATCATGAACCGGAATACCCGAAACTGAAGAAGATCGATGACGGTATCCTCCTCCTCTCCGACAGGGGGCTCATCTTCATAAAGAAGAGCGACGGAAACAGTATCAGGTACAGATTCGAGGACATCAGGGGGAGGTCCACCGAAAAGAACTCAATATTCCAGATTGTGAAAAAAGACGATGATCTTGGACGATTCGAGATGCCTCACGAAAGCTGCCTTAAGTGGGAGCTCTACTATGATTTTATTCGAAAGAAGAGCGGTTTTTATGCTGAGGATAAATGATGCTTCTTCCACGTATCGATCATGATTTGCACACTCCCACCCAAAAGCTCAACTCCCGTTGTCATGGTATAGGCAAACTTTTTACCATGCAGGTCGAAACAGGAGATTATAGGTTGGAGGCTGAGAGGGCGGATTTGCACTTCTCCACGTTTTAGTGTATGATACCACATCCTAAATGAAGTGGTGGAGCAGCGCATGAAACCGAAAATTGGAATACTGTTCATGACATCGGGGTGGTTCAGGGACGTGGGGTTGCAGGACCCCAAGGCAAAAGTCACCGACGAAGTCGAAGGCATGGGTGAGGAGATTATTGAAAAACTCTCAGGATTTCTCGAGCCAGTGTATGGCGGCATACTCTTTTCTGAAAAGGAAGCCGTCAAAGCGGCCCGAACTATTCGAGAAAGCTGCGTGGACGGGCTCATCATTGCACCTCTTATGTGGTGCGAGGATCAGGTTCTCAGAGCTGCCCTGAAGCAGCTTCCGAAGCTGCCCACTCTGCTGTGTACTTTCTTTCCCTACAGGCATCTCAACACTTTCGTGGACTTTCAGGAGATGATCAAGGGGTCCGGGTCTGTAGGTACCCTCCAGGCAAGCGGTTTCCTGAAACGTGAAGGGTACAGGTACCGATCGGTTTCAGGCTTCTATGGTGATGAAGACGTCTACGATGAAATCAGAGATCACTGCCTGGCGCTTGCCATAAGGCAGCAATTTCGTAATACAACCTGTGGGGTACTGCCCTTCCGCTGTGAGCAGATGTCGACCACCTATGTTGACGAGTTCAGTCTGCGGACGCTCTACGGAGTGGAGCTGCGCTACCTGGAGATTGCTGCATTCAAAGAGGTGGCACAGTCCTATACACCGACACAGATAGAGGTCTTTAAAGGGGAACTGAAGCATGAGGGCTACGATATCGAAGTGGATGAGCGCAACCTCACTGAAGGCATCAAATACGCCCTGGCAATGGGGCATCTTGCGGAGAGTGAGGGCCTCCACATCCTCGTCATGAATGACGTCATAGACGAGATGCATATTCAGCTCGGGCTTCGCCCCTGTCTTGTCAATCCGCACATGTGCAGGTCGGGTGTGGTTGTGGCCATGGAGGCCGACATTGCGGCGGGTGTCGCTATGCACGCGCTTCGGCTCTTCACCGGCCAATCACCCTTCTATACAGAGATCTTCACTGTCGATCTCGAGAAAAACTGCCTGCTTATGGGCCATGCTGGATACCATGACCCGGTCAATCGTGACCCGGCTCTACCCGTGCAGGTGGTTCCGGATGTGGAATATGAAAACTCCGACCCCTTTACCGGCGCATGCGTGTACTTCAAATACAGACCCGGCCCGGTCACTGTGGTCAACTCAGTATACACCGGGGAGAGGCTCAGATGGAGCGTGTTCGAGGGGGAATCGCTCCCAGGGCCCATGAAGATGAACGGCAACTGCCATCTCTTCTGTAACATAGCTCTCCCTGCCCCTGCATTCTACAGACGCATGCTGGATGCGGGTGTAAGCCAGCATTTTGTGGTTGTTTCCGGGCATATCAGGGGACGGCTGAAAACTCTGTGTGAGTGGCTGCAGATAGATTTTCTCGACATGAACGATTAGGTCTTCTGCAGCCTGCCGCCACCAAGTAGATACCGCCTGTTCGTTACCTCTTCCAGAAAATCACGGTCATGTGAGATGATAATGTAGGAGAGATTGGAACCTTTCAGTATATTGGCAAACCGGTTTCGATGCTCCTCATCGAGTCCGATCACCGGTTCGTCCAGGAGAAGCACCTCCGGACGCATGGCAAGTACCGTACCAAGAGCAACGAGCCTCTTCTCCCCTCCTGATAGCTTGTAGGTGACCCTGTCCTCAAAACCTTCGAGCCCCAGTACGGCAAGTGTCTCCTTCACGATACGCAGCACGTCCTCCCTGCTCTTTCCGAGGTTGAAGGGACCGAATGCGATGTCCTCCGCAACAGTGGGGCTGAACAGCTGATCATCGGAATCTTGGAAGAGAAGACCAATCCTTCTGCGGACTTCATCAAAATCCTTCCGCTGTCTCCGTTCCTCTCCGAACACTCTCAGCCTACCTGAATCAGGCATGAGAAGTCCCATGATGAGATGGAAGAGCGTTGTCTTTCCACTTCCGTTCGCTCCCAGCAGTGACACCCGCTCCCCCTTCTCGAGGATGAAATCGAGGCCCCGGAGCACCGGCCGCAAAGGAGCATATGCAAAACCCACCTGTTCCAACTCTATCAGGATATTGTTAGAAACCATTCACATAATCCCATTCCTATGAGCATAAGAGACATGACCAGCAGAAAGGCAATGTCCCTGCGATGCATATGGAAGTGATCGAGGAGGTAAAACCTGCCCTGAAACCCCCTGCAGAGCATGGCATGATAGATCCGCTCGGATCGCTCAAAACTCCTGATCAGAAGCATACCGATGAGATAACCGTATGAACGATAGGTGTGTATATTTGTCCCGGGCTTAAACGCCCGGACCCTCATGGCATCACGAAGCCGGCGATACTCGACCCCGATCACATAGATGTACCTGTAGGAGAGAAAGAACAGATAGAGCAGTTTTTTTGGCAGACGGAAATGACTCAGCACATGGGCCAGAGAGAACACCGTCGAGGTGCCAAGCAGGGAGATGACAAGCAAGATGATAGCAGTGGATTTCAGCGATATGCTCAGGGCACGCTGCAGCCCCTCCAGGCTTACGCTCAGACGACCAATGGTGTACACTGCCATACCGGGCATGCTCAGGGGAAGCGTGATCCACAGGAGCAGAATGAAGAGGAACAGCACCCTCAGCCTCGCGAGAACCAGCCCGACCTTCAGCCTGGCCACTGTAACGAGCACAATACCAAGGGCAAGAGCAGAGCAGGATACTGCAACACTCTCCGAGAGTGCAACAAGGAAGGCATAGGGCAATGCCAGGCAGAGCTTCACACGGGGGTCGAACCTGTGAAGAGGTGAGTCGCCTTCTGAAAACTTTTCAGTAATCACAGCAGTACCGTCTACAGGGCTATGGGGAAAACGAGCGTAACACGAATTAACATATTTGTGGCATGATGATCTGTCAACTCCTTTAAGATGGCCCCGCCCGTGCTCAGCTTTTGCAGATTGGTCCTACCCGTACACACCCTGCCGATGAAACTTCATCTTTCTCTTTATCTTCCTGTAGAGGCGCGCAACGTGATAGTAATTCTTCACATGAGTGTAGGTACTCTCCACATCGGCACGGTAGAGTTCAAGGAGGTTGGGGAAGAAGGGGGATGAAAAGAATTTATTCTGAAATCCTTCAGGGCGCCTCTCGATACCGTTTATCATCATGTGATTCTGAACGAGGTAGAGGATTTCCTTCCTGTCCCTTTCATCGAACTGCCAGCTGCGAAGCACTCTGTCAGCTATTTTCCTGCTCTCATTGGCGTGATCGGGAAAGCGGAAACCGCTTCCATTGTTTTTGGTCGTTGCCTTTCCCAGGTCGTGGAGTAAGATAGCCATCATCAGGTTCTTATTGGGCTCCTTCACACAAGCCAGACAGCGAAGTGTATGGGTAAAGGCGTTTCCCTCTGGATGATGGTCCTTGTCGTGATACACCTCCTTGAGGCGTGCAAGTTCGGGAAGAAGAGTTTCAAGAATCCCCCACTCGTCGAGCAGAGAAATCGCAGTCTCCGCGTTCTTCGAATTAACTGTATCGATAAAGTCAGAGATCATCTCCTCGTCGAGATTCTCATACACAGCTCTGTTCCTATGCTCCTCTAGGAAGCTGCGCAGCTTATCATCAATTACGAACCCGGTTTCACTGAGGAGTTTTACTGTTTTGAGGGCTATGGTGGGATATCGCAGGGAAGCCTCAGCGGCATCTCCTACTGTCTTTATGACTCCTCTCTTCAGCTGTGTATAGGAATCGAGGAGGTCATGAAACACTCCCCTCTGAATATTATAAAAAAAACTGTTGATGCGGAACAGCTCATGTCTGGCAGCAACTCGCAGGGCTTCCTTGGTCAAATCTACCATGCCCGGTATGTTGACCGCCTTCTCCACGGGATAATCACTGATAAAGAAACGGACAGGCAGGTGTTCGCGGGCCAGATAGGCGCTTTCATCGTATCCCTTTCTGAAATCTACATCGGAGAAGAGCTTTGAGAGCTGAAAAAGATCCGCGTTGGTGAGTATGTTTATCCGCCGCGGATTCCGCCTGAGCAGCATGTCACGTGCGGTTTCAGCGGAGTAAAAGGCCCAGAATCCGTGTTCGATGAGCTGAAGGGCGCATTCCTCCGAGCTGAAATCCATTGAAAAGACCGTCCTTTCTCCTGGTGGCATTTATGCCCTTGCGGTATCAATGCCTGAAATGCCGTATCCCGGTAAAGATCATCGCAATGCCGAGCTCGTTGCACGCCTCTATCGCTTCCTCATCGCGAATGGACCCTCCCGGCTGTATAATCGCTCTGACACCATGTTCCGTTGCAAGCCGCACAGCATCGTCCTTGGGGAAAAAGGCATCCGATGCGAGAACCGAACCCTCAGCCGCTTCTCCTGCTTTATGAATGGCCATGAAGGTTGCATCGATCCTGCTCATCTGACCGGCACCCACGCCGACCGTCCGTGATCCCTGCGCAAGCACGATGGCATTGGACTTGACATGCTTCACGATCTTCCATGCAAAGAGGAGGGATTCCAGCTGCTCGGCGGTCACCTCTTTCTCGGTCACCACCTTCAGCTCTTCTCTCCTGACAGCCTTCAGGTCCCGCTCCTGCATGAGCACCCCGCCGATGATCCGTTTCATGTCGAAATCATACACCGCATTCGCATCGATCTCTCCCGTTTGAAGAAGGCGGATATTCTTTTTCTTCATCAGTATATCAAGCGCCCCCTTCTTAAACCTTGGCGCAACCAGGCACTCAACAAAATCTGCCCCGGCTATGTGCCGGGCCGTGCTCCCGTCCACTGCACGGTTGCATCCGATGATGCTCCCGAAGGCGGATACTGGATCGCATGCGTATGCGTCTGCAAATGCCTGTTCAAGCGTTGTCGCTGTTGCAGCACCGCAGGGATTGGTATGCTTGATGATGCTACAGGCAGGCGCTTCGAATTCCTTGACGATCTCAAAGGCTGCCTCGATATCGAGGATGTTGTTGAAGGACAACTCCTTACCATGAAGCTTCTGTGCGTTGGAGACACCGCGCACCTGAATATCGGGATTGGTATAGAAGGCTGCTGACTGCGTCGGGTTTTCACCGTAGCGCAGATCCTGTTTCTTACTGAAGTGAAAGTGAATTCTCGAGGGAAACCCGTCACCATCCATGGGGGCAACACCGGTACTGAAGAAACCGGCTATGAGGCTATCGTAGTATGCGGTGTGTTCAAATACCGCCATCGCAAGCTGCTGCCTCGTCTCCAGTAAAATTCCCCCATCCTTCTCCAGTTCATTCAGCACCCCCTCGTAGTACCTGGGATCAGGTACGACGCATACAAACTGATAGTTTTTAGCAGAAGAACGAAGCATTGAAGGACCGCCGATGTCGATATTCTCAATTGCCTCTTCAGCGGTAACACCCTCCTTCCTGATTACCTGTTCGAAGGGATAGAGGTTAATCACCACCAGATCGAAGGGCACGATACCGTTCTCCTTCATCTGATCAACGTGGCCGGCATCATCCCTCCTTGCAAGAATCCCGCCGTGTATCTTGGGATGGAGGCTCTTCACCCTTCCGTCGAGAATTTCGGGAAAGCCCGTGTAATCGGATATCCTCGTGACCGGAACACCGAGCTTTTCAATTGCCCTGGCAGTTCCTCCCGTGGAGTAGATGCGTACCCCACATTCGTGGAGTTTTTCCGCAAGCGGCTGTAGCCCCGTCTTATCAGAAACACTGATGATTGCATTTCTGACCTTCAAAATCATGTGCAGCTCCTGAAAGTGTTGTGCCTATTTCACCCGCCAAACAGTTTGTCGAAGTCCTTGCGTGCCTTGTCCCTCTTGTTTTCACGCGGTATCGCTTCTGATCCCCTGACCTCTCTCATGGTGAAATAATCGCAGAAATTTGCTGCCCGCTTGTCGGCTACAAGCTCAGCCTGCGGCTCGGTACAGTCGTTATGTCTGCCCGGCCTGTAGAAGTGGCAGTTGACGCAGGAGTGAAGGTAGGCGCCGCAGTTACTGCAGGTGTTATTTCTCCCAATAGTGCCCGCATGATCTACTTTGGCACCGCATCGCGCACAAACCCTCATGGCCTCTTCCTTTTACAGCACCGGAATCCCTATGTACTAAGATAATGCAAAGAGTCACAGGTATGCAAGAGAGAAAGGACAGACAGACCCACATGGAGGATATGCAGGACCTGGCAGAAGACATCAGAGGCATCACCGGGTGGATGCGTATTCCCGGGCAACATTATCGATATCCCCTGCACCCATGAAGAGGACCACCTCGTCCCTTACTGCCTCCCCTTCAAGAAAGGCAGGTACCCTCTCCCTGTCACTTATAAGGGTGACCCGCTCTCCCATACAAGATTGCAGCTCCTTGTACAGGAGTGAGCTGTTCATCGCTAATTCAGCACCCTTTCTGTCGCGTTGCCTGTACACCTCGGTAAGCACGAGGCGGTCAGCCTTTTGAAGGACACTGATGAATTCATGAAAAAAATGGCTGGTCCTCGAATACTGGTGAGGCTGAAAGATGAGTGTGATATTCCTGCCGGGATGTTCTTCTCTGAGGGCCTGCAGGGTGGCTTTGATTTCAGTGGGATGGTGTGCATAATCACTGTAGATCAACCGGTCGTCGGCACGGTCCAGCAGCTCAAGCCGCCGTTCGGTTCCTTTGAACTGCTCGAGAGCATCCCTGATTGCGACACCGCTGATTCCTATGTTCAATGCACACACAGCTGCAAGGGAAGCATTCATCACATTGAAGTTGCCCGGTACGGGAAGATCGGCTGAGAATTCTTCAAAACCCTCTCCATGAATATGCAGCCGATAGCCTTTCCTTTCCCGCATCTGGGAATCTACCCTGTATTGATTGTCTCTGCCATGACCAACCATGAACACCTGTACCCTGTTACCAAGAGATTCGACCAACTCACGGACTGTCCCATCATCACCATTCACACAGACAAAGCCGCGTGCACCGGTACTCTCCATAAAGGTCTTAAAGGCTTCCCTGATCTCATCAAGACCGCTGTAATAGTCGAGATGTTCCGGCTCAATGTTTGTAACAATGGCGAACTTTTTGGGCAGATGAAGAAAGGATCGGTGATACTCACATGCTTCAGCAATGAAGAGATCGCCTGTGCCGATGAGAGCGTTGGAACCAAATTCCCTCATCACACCGCCGCAGACTGCGGTTGGTGAAAGGCCGGCAAAATGGGCAATAGTGGCCATCATGGCTGTTGTCGTTGTCTTTCCGTGGGTGCCGGCAACAGCAATGCCCCGTTTATCTTCCATGAGCCTGCCCAGGTATTCAGAGTAGAGATACACAGGTATGCCTCTCTGTCTTCCTTCATTAACTTCAGGATTGTTCTCCGGTACCGCGGCACTCACGACTAAAACATCACTGCCCCTGGAATGATGCGCGCTATGCCCGTGGAAAAAGGTCATGCCCAGATCTGTGAGCCTTCTGGTCAGCTCGTTTTCCTCCAGCGCTGATCCGCTGACTTGCAGTCCAGATGCCATGGTTATCTCAGCAGCAGCACTCATGCCGATTCCACTGACTCCGACAAAATGGACCCTCTTCATAATTCCTTCCTGTAGCGGCTTTCCGTGATAACCTAATAAAAAAATAGCTTCCTGAGTAGTGCTATTGTGAGAACTATTTCACCCGGTAACCGGTCAGGGACTGGGGTTTATCCATGTGGTAGGATTTTAGAAAATTCGATATAATTATCATAATTTTCCCGGGCATCTTGCACCATGTATCCTTCCGGAGGCATGTATTATGCTGCGAAAACATACACCCATTCTCGTCGGTTTTGCAGTCATCGGGGGGCTCTTTGTTATCAGTCACTACAACTACCTTCTCTTTCACAGCCTTGCGGAAATATTCAGTATAATCGTGGCCTGCGGAATTTTCATAATTGCATGGAACAGCCGCCGCAACCTGGACAACAACTATCTTGCACTACTTGGCATCGCATATCTGATCGTGGGTACACTTGACCTGCTCCACACACTATCATACAAGGGAATGGGGGTTTTTCCGAACAGTGATGCAAATCTTCCGACGCAGCTCTGGTTAGCCGCACGCTACGTTGAAAGCATTTCGCTCATCATTGCACCCCTGTTTCTCCGTCGAAAGATCAATATGCAGATCGTGCTCATCATCTATATCTTCGTTCTCTGCCTGTTACTCCTGTTCATATTCTACAAACCCATCTTCCCCGATTCGTTCATCGAGGGGACAGGCCTGACTCCTTTTAAAAAAACGAGTGAGATCATCATCTCTCTCATATTTCTCGGGGCTATTATTCAGCTCATTCGCAAACGAAACGCCTTCGACAAGACCGTTCTCGGACTGCTGATCGCCTCTATTGCCATTTCTATCGGTGCGGAGATAGCCTTCACCTTTTATCTGGATGTGTACGGCATCTCAAACCTGGTGGGGCACCTTTTGAAGATCATATCCTTCTACTTTATCTACAGGGCTCTTATCATGACGGGATTGGTGAGACCTTTCGATCTCCTGTACCGTAACCTGAAACGAAGCGAGAGCTCGCTGCGTAAGAAAGAAAAGGGGCTGCGTGAGCTGAATGCAACCAAGGACCGCTTCTTCTCCATCATTGCCCATGACCTGCGAAGCCCCATCTCCTCAATCACAACCATTACCCGTTACCTCAGAAGCGATTTCACCTCCCTTTCGGATGAGGAGCGGAGGAGCCTCCTCTACGAGCTGGACCTCACCTCGCAGAGAACCATAGACCTGCTCGACAACCTTTTACAGTGGGCCAAGTGTCAGACAGGTGATATTCAATTTCAGCCTGACATATATCACCTTCATCCACTTCTCGTAGAAGCCACCGTTCCTATGGGAGGAAGTGCCCGGAGCAAGAACATCTCACTTGAGATAGCCGATGCTGAAGGCCTCAGGGTTTTTGCAGACCGAAACATGATAACCACCGTGGTTCGGAACCTCGTATCCAATGCTATCAAGTTCAGCCATCCCGGGTCAATCGTGAAGATCGACGCTGAGAAGGATGGCAAGCTTATAAAAATACGAGTGCGTGATAGAGGTTTTGGAATAGATTCCAGAGACATTCCCAAACTGTTCAGGATTGACAGTACATTTACCCGTTTGGGAACAGCGCGGGAAAAGGGAACAGGGCTTGGCCTTGTGTTGTGCAGAGACTTCGTAAAGATGAACGGCGGCACCATACATGTGGTGAGCGCTCCGAAGGAGGGTACATCGGTCACCTTCACCGTGCCTGCAGCAGACAACTGAAAAACCCCTTCCCATGGAAGGGGTTTTTCAGTTGTCTATTTCTCTGATTAATTGTTAGTCGCGCACATAGCTTTTCAGCTTCTGGCTTCTGGACGGATGCCGCAACCGGCTGATAGCCTTCTTTTCAATCTGTCTGATCCTCTCCTTTGTGAGGTTGTATTTGTCACCGATCTCCTTGAGAGAGTGCGGTCGCTCACCATTGAGGCCGAACCGGTATTTGATAACGTTCGATTCTTTTTCCGTCAGGGTCGCGAGTACGCCCTCAATCGACTCCTGCAGTGTCCTGTCGATGAGCACCTCCTCAGGATCGGCGCCCTTGGTATCTTCCATCAGATCTGATATGGTGTTGGCGTCCTTATCAGAGGATAGAGGCGTCTCAAGCGAGACAAACTCCTTGGAGGCATTGATCAGGTCGTTGATTCTGCTCTTGTCCATATCGAGAAAATCGGCAATCTCCTCGATATCAGCCTCTCCGTCCTTGTTGCTTCCGATTTCCCGCTTTACCTTCTCGATCTGCAATAGTTCGTTCGCACGGTTCAACGGCAGACGAATCATTCTCGACTTCTCGCAGATGGCCTTGAGTATTGACTGCTTTATCCACCAGACAGCATAGGAAATGAAATGATAGCCCTTTTCCACGTCGAACTTGTCGACCGCGGTGATAAGTCCGAGGTTTCCTTCACTGATCAGATCGCTAAGGGTCAAACCCTGGTTCTGGTATTTCTTTGCCACGTTGACCACAAAACGCAGATTGGCCTGTATGAGTTTGTCCTTGGCATCCTGGCATCCCTCTTTCGCACTGCGGGCGAGTGCAACCTCTTCGTCGCGAGTGAGGAGAGGGATCTTGTTGATCTCCCTGAGGTAGACGGAGAGCGAGCTCACATCGAGGCTCGTCCCCAGCTCTGAGTATCTCTTATCTATAGACAATAATTCCCCCAAAATAATTATAATTTTTGTTTTACTTGGTGAAAAACGGGCCGGAAAATAAACCTCTTTGAATGCAGATACCGCGCCACCTTCTCATTGCATATTTTATATGCAATAACTGTACCAAATGTCAACAAAACAAGAATATAACTCTATAGTATATAAGAAATTATATTATTCAAATTCGATAATCCTTCCATAATGACCCATCCGGGTCATTATGACACTATATTACAATTTAAGCATAAAATTGTATACTTATAACACAATTTCAGGCAATTCCGTACTCGGCAAGTTTCCTGTGGAGTGTTTTTCTACCGATCTTCAGTGTTTCCGCTGCCTTTGTCTTGTTGCCACCTGAATTCTCGAGCGTGAAGAGTATGAGTTCTCTCTCCGCTTCCGGCATGCTGACACCCGCCGACAGTTTCAGTGAACTCTGCTCATCTTTTGCCATTATATAGGCAGGCAAGTCCTGCTCGCTGATGATGTTGTTTTTTGTCAGCACAACGACACTTTCGATGACATTTCGCAGCTCGCGAACATTTCCCGGCCATCGATAGGAGACAAGGGCCTGAAGTGCACCGTTTGTGATCCCCTCTATGGGTTTTTCGTTCTCCTGAGCCAACTCCTCGATGAACTTGTGTACCATGAGTGGTATATCATCCTTTCTCTCACGAAGCGGCGGTACCTGTATGGAAACCACGTCGAGCCTGTAATAGAGATCCTCCCGAAAGTTCCCCTTCTCAATTTCCTCCTTGAGGTTCTTATTCGTGGCCGATATGATCCGAACGTCCACCTTGATGGGGCCTTCTCCACCGACACGCTCAAACTCCCGCTGCTGAATGATCCGAAGAAGCTTTACCTGCATCTGCATGCTGATCTCACCAATCTCATCGAGGAATATGGTACCCTGATTGGCGAGCTCAAACCGGCCCCTCTTTCTGGCGATGGCTCCCGTGAAAGCGCCCTTTTCATGGCCGAAAAGCTCACTTTCCAAGAGTGTCTCCGGTATTGCCGCGCAATGCACCTTTACATAGGGCTTCTTCCCCCTCGGACTGTTGTGATGTATGGCGTCGGCAATCATCTCTTTACCGGTTCCACTCTCCCCGTATATCAGCACATTCGCGCGAGAAGGCGCTACAAGCTCAATGATTTCAAACACTTTCTTCATCGGGGCACTCTTACCGATAATGCTTTCGAAGGAATACCTCTTCTTGAGCTGATTCAAAAGTTCCCGGTTCTGCCGTTTCAGCGATGAATTTTCCAATGCTCTCTTCACAATGAGGGAAAGTTTGTCGATATTGAGCGGTTTCGTGATATAATCGTATGCACCGTTTCTCATGGCCTCAACCGCATTCTCAATGGTGCCGTGTCCGGTGAGTATGATAACGGGGAGGTAGGGATACCGTTCGAGTGTTTCCTTCATGAGCTCTTCACCGGAGAGATTCGGCATCTTGAGGTCCGTTATCACCAAGTCCACGTCGCCCTCATCTACCAGATCGATCGCCTGCATGCCGTCAGATGCGAGTTCGACTTCATAACCGTCCATCGTAAGCGCCTTCTCCAGCCCTTCACGAATATGCTTTTCATCATCAACGATTAAGAGCTTTGCTTTCATCCTTCTCCTCGTAGGTCAGCAGTTTTTTCTTCTTCTCCAAAACGGGAAGTTCGATGGAGAACCGGGTTCCCACTCCCTCCTTGCTCTTTACCTTGAGTTTTCCGCCGAGTTCCTTGATGATCTTGTACACAATAACCAGACCGAGACCCGACCCGAACTTCTTTGTGGTGAAGTAGGGGTTGTATATCTTCCCCATTCTGCTCTCCGGTATTCCTTCGCCGTTGTCCACGATATGCACGGCCACGTCTCCCTCTTCCGTAGATTCGGTCTTGATGTGTATCTCACCCTTCCCATGGATCGCCTCAATAGCATTCTTGATTACGTTCAGAAATGCCTGCTTCAGGTACTTGGGATCGACCACTACACGGGGCAGGTCCTCGTCGAGATCAAGCACGAATTCGATATCCTGCTCCTCCACCTCATACTGAAGAAACTGGGCCATCTCCTTCACGATTTCATTGATGTCCTCCATACTGGTACTCATGCTCATGGGCCGCACGGCAAAGAGGAAGTCCTGCACAATGGAGTTCAGGCGATCCACCTCCTCCTTGACGATAACGAGCAGATTGCTCATGTTCTTCGTTTCTTCACCTTCTAGCTTCGCTATCTCCTTCTTCATGAGCTGTATGTGAATGTCGATGGAGGTAAGGGGATTCTTGATCTCATGGGCTACACCTGCAGACAACGTGGTGAGGGCTGCGAGACCTTCTGCCTGCCTGAGCTGCATCTCCCTCACTCTCTTCTCCGTTATGTCCACAAAGATGATTACATGACCTTCGGCCTCCCCGTTGCCGAGCAGGGGAAGCACACTCAGGATGATTCGCTGATCGGCTCTCCCGAGATGAATCTCCCTGTCAACCACCTTTTCACTGCCTGTCAGCGCCTCGTCGAGCACCTCCTTGATCTCAGGATCGAAATTACAGTAGGCGATCTCCCGTGAATAAATGCGCTCGATGGGTATAGAGATGAACTCTTCCATGGTCCTGTTGGCAAGTATGACCTCGTTGTCCCTGTTTGTAACGATCACCCCTTCGATGAGCGAGTCAAACACCAGCTTGTACAGCTCCTTTTCGGTCGACAGTTCACTGATAATCTGCCTGATCTTCGCCGCATCGAGCTTATCGATCTTTTTATATACTTTCTGTATAAATCCTGAATTCTGCATGCGACTCCTTTAGTATCAATTGTAATGTTCAAGAGATGTAACGCAAGATTTTTCTGCCGCTGCTTAAGAGAAAATCTGTGAGAGCGGTCTCCACATTCGCATGGAACTGTACGATCGAGGTTTTTACATGATCGGCCCTTTTCAGGAGACCCTCAACATCCTGTACTTCGTCGATACTTCGGTTTTGGAGTTCGGGTATGGCCCGCTGCAGCAAGTGTACCGTATAATCCAGAAAGGATACCGCATCACCGCCTTCGGCTATCTCCTTCACAGCCCTGTTCAGCGCATGGGGATCTTCATGGGCCGCAGCCATGTCTCGATAGTACAGGGGTTTTGTAGATGACTCGGTTTTGGGGAGGATGCCAAACCGGTCACGCACTATTTCAGTACTCAATTCCTCCGAAAGGGGTAGAAACCGGTACGCCCTGCAGCGTGAACGAATGGTCTCCTGAATACTTTCTCTCCTGGTGGCAATGAGAATGATCACCGCACCAGCCGGTGTGTCTTCTGAGATCTTCAGGAAACAGTTGGATGCTTCGACATTCATATGCTCCGCAGCATCGATAATGACACATCGGTGCTCCCCTTCACCGCTCTTCAGCGAGAGGAAACGTTGTACCTCCCTGATACTATCTATCCCGATAATGGACCCCTCCATAGCAGTGCTCATTGAAAGAACAGTCTCCAGGATCTCATCGAAACGCTCCTCGACCCCATTCTGTATTCGTACAAACTCCTGCAGGGCTTCATACTCCCTGCTAAAACGCCCCTCATCGGATATGGAGAGGAGGACTCTCTTCAGGTCAAAGCGCAGAGCGGGAAGATGCTTTTCAGTAAACCCCGATTCTTTCCAGAGCTCGAAGATAGGTGTGAGAGGAGCTTTAGAGATGAAGAATATGTTCCGGGATGCCAGGTTCTGTACAGCTGTACAGGAGGGGCAGCTGCAGCTGCCTCTACTTCCCAGGGGCTGGTTGTCCTGACAGTTGAGGAGTTTTACGAGTTCAAGGGCAGTCAGGAACTTCCCGCACCCTTCAGGTCCATAAAATAGCAACGTCTGGGGGAGCCTGTCACCTGCCAGTTCGTGCTCGAGCATCCTGACGGCTATGTGCTGACCTCTTACCTCTGTGAAGGCCACTCCAGCCTCCCTTTTCCGTTCGCCGATCGTGATCGGTTCGTTCTATGCCTGTATCACGCACACCCTTCAGTTTCATCAAATGACGGAGTGCAATACGTGCCGCCATCTGTTCAGCCTCCTTCTTACTACATCCCGTTCCGGGGCCATAGGAGCGCTTTCTGATGGACACATTGATGTAGAATCGACGGTTATGATCGGGGCCTTCCGTGCTCACGATACTGTACTGCGGAACGACCTTGAATCGCTTCTGGGAATATTCCTGCAGAATGGACTTGTAGTCCTTTTCATGCCGGTTCTTCTCAACCTCTATGATCTCCTTGTAGAAGAGCCGCTGAACAAGAGTCTTCGCACTTCGATATCCGGCGTCCAGATAATATGCACCAATGACCGCCTCAACACAGTCACTGATCAGTGCCTTTCTCTGCCGGCCACCCGATTTTTCCTCTCCCCTTCCGATGAGTATGTAGTTTTGTATGTTTATCTCTTTCCCAATCTTGTGCAGGGATTGCTCACTCACCACATATGACTTTATTCGTGCAAGCGTACCCTCTTTGAAATAGAGGTTCTGATTGTAGAGCGCTGCGCTGATAACGAGTCCGAGGAATGAATCCCCCAGGAATTCGAGCTTTTCATTGTTCTCCAGCTCCACCGGGGATTCATTCACATAGGATTTGTGGGATAACGCCGTATTGAGAAGAGTCAGATCTTTAAAACGGATATTCAGTCTCTTCTGGAACTCCAGAAGAGACTGAATCCTCTCTTTAGCAAGCCCTTTTTTAGTTTTCTTCATGTTGTGTAAAAATAAGCGAGGCGTTATGGCCGCCAAACCCGAAGGAACTATTGATTGCAACCTTTACATCCGCCTGTACACTCTTGTGCGGAACAAAATCCAGATCAAATTCAGGATTGTCGAGGTTAATGGTCGGTGGGACCGTTCCCGTTTGAATGGCCAGTATGGTTGCAACCGATTCTGCGCCTCCTGCTGCCCCGAGTAGGTGACCGATCATGGACTTATTCGAGCTGACCTTGAGTTTTTGGGCATGATCCCCAAATACGTTCTTAATCGCCAGGACTTCAGATAGGTCTCCAGCGGGTGTCGAGGTCCCATGGGCATTCACATAATCGATATCTTCCGGTTTCATATCAGCATCGGCAATTGCATTCTGCATACACAGCGTTGCACCCCAGCCCTCGGGTTCTGGTGCAGCAATGTGATAGGCATCGCCGCTTACCCCGTAGCCTGCCAGGCGTGCATAGATCTTCGCACCCCTCTTCTTCGCATACTCTTCATCCTCGAGGACAACAATTGCAGCTCCCTCTCCTATAACGAACCCATCCCTATCCTTATCAAAGGGACGGGATGCTTTTTGGGGCTCATCATTCAGGAGAGACACTGCCTTCATGGAAACAAAACCGGCAACACCCAGTTCGACGATTGGAGCTTCAGCACCACCGCAGAGCATTACATCCGCTACTCCCCGTTCAACATACTTGAAAGCCTCACCTATGGAGTGGTTGGCCGAGGCACAGGCACTCACAGCGCACATATTGGGGCCGTGAAGGTTGAAGCGGATGGAAACGACACCGGCTGCCATATTGGCAATCATATTGGGAATGAGAAAGGGGCTTACCCTCTTCGCTCCCTTTTCGAGGAACACGTCGTGCTGACTTACAAGTGTCTGCAGTCCGCCGATACCAGAACCGATGATGACGCCGATACGATCTCTGTCGAGATTGTCCAGATCCAGGCCTGAATCCTTTACCGCTTCATCGGCGGCCACGATGGCAAACTGCGTGTACCGATCGTTCCTCCTGGCAATCGTTTTATCCATAAAATCAAGCGGATCGTAATCAGAGACCTCTCCCGCTATCTTTGAATCGACATTGACCGGATCGAAAAGCGTGATCTCACCAATGCCCGATTGCCCATCGACGAGATTCTTCCAGTATTTTTCCACGCCAATACCGATTGGGGTAATTGCCCCGAGACCGGTAATGACTACATTCCTTCTCTTTTCACTCAAAACATCACCCTATTTGTGAGATTCAATGTACTTCACCGCATCACCAACGGTAGTAATTTTTTCCGCCTCCTCATCGGGGATCTCCATACCGAATTCCTCTTCGAGAGCCATGACGAGCTCCACGGTGTCCAGGGAATCCGCACCAAGATCATCGATAAATGAAGCTTCTTCCTTCACATCCTTTTCATCAACACTTAAACGCTCAATAATGATTTCCTTTACCTTGTCAAGAGTAGCCATAGATTATTCATCCCCCTCTACGTTTTCTTTGTGTATTTATAGCAAGGGCACTGGGCCCCTACTGCATAACCATTCCCCCATCCACGACCAGAACCTGTCCAGTCATGTAGGAAGCGTATTCAGATGCAAGAAACAGTGCTGCATTCGCAACATCGAGAGGTGTTCCTGGTCTCCCGAGCGGAATGTTCTGCAACATCCGTGACGTCACCTCTTCGGGAAGCATTTTAGTCATCTCAGTCTGTATATAACCGGGAGCGATAGCATTTACGGTCACATTTCTGCTTGCAAGCTCTCTTGCAACCGATTTCGTGAGACCAATTATTCCCGCCTTGCTCGAGGCATAGTTTACCTGACCGGCATTTCCAATAAGTCCGATTACCGATACAATATTGATGATCCTTCCATATCGCTGGCGTATCATAATCCTCGAGACAACCTTCGTGCAGTTGAAAGTGCCCTTCAGATTTATGGCAATGACCCGATCGAAATCATCCTCGCTCATCCTCATGAGTAGCGTATCCCGAGTAATGCCCGCATTGTTTACCAGAATGTCGATACGGCCGAAACTGTCGGTGGCCTTCTTGATAACCTCTTCACAGCTTTTCAGGCTGCTCACATCGTGTATATACCCCTCAACCTTCACGCCGTGGGTCTGAAGCTCCTGCACCGCTTTGTCCAGGTTGGCCTGATCAATATCCCCGATAATGATGTCTGCACCATGCCGGGCAAATCCTTTTGCAATCTCAAACCCGATACCCCGTGCACCGCCTGTAATAAACGAAACCTTGCCCTTCAGATCCAAAGGCACACCTCTCGATGCTGCGAATGCAGTACTATATCTTCCTAAATTTATCCATTTAATGTAACAATATCAGCAGGTTTTTCAACTGAAAAAACCTGTGCATCCCTACCCTGCGCTTTCATGAGGCCTCTCAGCACTGTTCCCGGGCCGGCTTCGATATATCGGACATATCCCAGATCGATCAGGGTCTTCATTGACGAGCTCCAGAGTACGGGTGCGTCGAGCTGCCTGACAAGATTGTCCCTGATCTTAGACGGAAGATCGGAAGCCTCAGCAGTTACATTTGAAACGATCTTTCCCGTGCCCTGCTGCCAATCAACACTCTCGAGCTCTTTCCGGAGCTCCTCTGCAGCGTCCTTCATAAAGGGAGTGTGAAATGCGCCGCTCACATTCAGCAGTACTGTCCTGCGGGCTCCCCGTTCCTTTATCTGCTCCATGGCCTGCTGAACCCTGTCTTTCATACCAGAGATAACGACCTGGCTTGGGCTGTTGAAATTCGCCGGGTACACCTCTCCCACCTGGTCGCAGATTTTCCGGATGGCTTCCTCATCCAAACCGATGACTGCAGCCATGCCCCCCCTGCGCTCCGGATCGCAGTCCCTCATCAGTTCTCCCCGCTTTCGTACGATGCGCAGGCCCTCTTCGAAGGTAATATAGCCGGCGGCCGCGACCGCCGTGTACTCACCAAGGGAGTGGCCAGCGAATACTTCACCGCTGTATCCTTTTTCCACCAACACGCGGTAGATCGCATAGGCAAGCGTGTACAGGGCGGGTTGCGTGTTCTCGGTTTTTTTTAATTCCTCGTCGCCCGATTCGAAGCAGAGGCCTTTCATGGAAACTTCAGGGAGCTCATTCTCGGCTCTGTTGAAGATCTCTCTGGCGATCTCATTCTCATTGTAGAGTTCCTTTCCCATGCCGGGTCTCTGTGAGCCCTGTCCGGGAAAGATGTATGCAATTTCCTTCATTTTTATCCCACTCTATAAAGATTTCGCGTATTACAGTCCGGCACCTTAGAACTGAATGATGGCCGAACCCCAGGTGAGACCACCGCCAAAGGCAGTAAAACCGATTATGTCTCCCCGTTTGATAATACCCTCACTGTACGCCTCATCGAGCGCAATGGCGATACTTGCCGAGGAGGTGTTGCCGTATTTGTGAATATTCACATACACCTTCTCCTTCGGCAGCTTCAGATATGTCCGCATCGATTCGATGATGCGCAGGTTCGCCTGATGCGGGATTACCAGTGATATGTCGTCAATGGTTATTCCGGCTTTCTTCATCGATTTCATAAAGGTTTCTCTCATCCGTTTGACGGCAATCTTGAAAATGGCATTTCCGTTCATCTGTATGCTGTGAAGATGGTTCCGGACGGTTTCCTCTGTAGCCGGCATGCGAGCACCGCCGGCTGGAATCGACAGCTGATCGCCAAAGGAACCGTCCACCCCGAGATCATAGGCAAGCAGCTTGCTCTCCCCGCTCGAGGGAGTAATGACACTGGCCCCGGCCCCATCGGCGAATATGACGCAGGTGGAACGGTCTTCCCAATTCAAGAAGGCGCTCAGCTTCTCCGATCCAATTATGAGTGCATTTTTGTAGCTGTTTGTAATGAGGAAATTGTTCGCAATTACCAGGGCATATATGTATCCCGAACACGCCGCGTTAAGATCGATGGCTGCAGCGTTAGTCGCTCCGAGCTTGTTCTGTACCACGCATCCGGTACTGGGGAAGAACATATCCGGAGAAACGGTTGCCACGAGAATGAGGTCAAGGTCCCGGGGATGCAGTTCAGCCCTCTCGAGTGCGATTTTCGCCGCTTCATAGGCCAGGTCGGAGGTTGTCTGGTTCTCAGCTGCGATCCTCCTCATCTTAATGCCAGTTCGCGTGGTTATCCACTCATCAGATGTTTCAACGATCTTTTCAAGATCGAAATTGGTCATGACCTTTTCAGGAACATAGGCTCCCGTGCTCTTGATCATTACGTTGGTCGTACCCATGCTTCCCCTTTCCCTTTGAGATGAATGATGTGGCTGTTCAACCGGAGTGGCTTTCGAGGTGAAGTGCTGATCGCATGATGTCTATCTACCTTTCCCGAAGATCACCCACCTTCCTACGCATGCTATTCCTCTT
>Ga0114922_10001429_pt1 | contig 22702 bp, 20 predicted proteins | sample AartaG_FD_100975 | JGI IMG/M metagenome (GOLD analysis project Ga0114922, IMG submission 100975) | Deep subsurface microbial communities from Aarhus Bay to uncover new lineages of life (NeLLi) - Aarhus_00045 metaG | ecosystem: Environmental > Aquatic > Marine > Oceanic > Sediment | place... | reverse complement strand
GACAACGCCCCGATGGAGTCATTCTTTGCGACCTTGAAGACGGAGCTGATTTACGATGAACGGTTCGCCACTCGAGAAGATGCAAAGGCCAAGATCTTTGAGTATATTGAGGTGTTTTACAACTGGGAACGCCGTCATTCGAGCCTGGGCTATCAGAGCCCGGCAGACTTCGAAAGGACGGCTACCCTAACTTAACTGGGTGTCCACTTTTTCGGGGGAAGTCCACTGACGTTTTGTCATGCCCGGTACACACATTCCCCCCCCCTCAGTGCAAACGGCGGTCCTAAAGCGTCCCGTACGGGTCCGGAGGCGCCATATGGCCTGCGGCCTGACGCCCGCCAGCACCGCCCCGCCACAGATCGAGCTCGGAATATTTCCGGGGTGTATATATATAAGTGGCTCTCCCAAGGCCGATTAGGCCGGTTTTAGGAGGGTTTCAAAGGGGACTGTCACCAGGCAGTCGAGTTTTGCACTTAAGAGAATACCGTGCCCCGGAGTCGAACAGTCGTTGGCGTCGGTGGCAGGGACTAAACAGCGGGCCTACGGATAGCGTAAACCATATGCCCCCTGTGTGTGTCAGGCTGACTCCCGTTTCTTGATCAGCAGAGGTTCCACCAATTCAAACTCGATGAAATCTCGATTGTCAGTCATGGTTCAATTCCCCCCACCTCCCGAGTCGAACCACCGTTTCCACCTTTGGCAGAGACTGACAGCGAGCCTGCAGATAGCGTAAACCATATCCCCCCTGTGTATGTCAGCCAGTTCTTCAGTGCACTATCTCCAACACGACTACCGCTAATCTTTCTATTTCCAAAGAATGGGAAAGCGTCCCCCCTCACAAATCCTGGTTGATGTTCGCCCAGGTTTTGTGCTGCAACCAAACATCACGACACTTCGTATAAGCAGTTGCAACACATGCAAAAGCTGACCCGACATCTGCTGCGGTCAGCCGGGAATGAGATTATTGAGGTCTGCCGAAGCGAAGAAAATCATTTTGGCGAGACGGGGATCATAGAGTAGACCATGATTAAACAATCAGATCGACACTTGATGAAGCAGGTGGTGGTGGGTGACGTGAAATCAATGGGTATCATGGTACTTCTGGCGGTGGGTTCTATTGTCGTTTCGCCAACATGTTACACGCGCGCCGACGCGCAGACGAAAACTGCTGAGTCATACTTCAACGAAGCGCAGGCCGCCTTTGAAAACGATAAGTTGGACGAGGCAGCGGAGTTAATGGAAAAAGCACTGGAGCTCGATCCGGATAATTGCGAGTATCATTGGGTGCACGGTGATCTTCAGGGCGCCCGGGCCCAAAGAGCATCGATTTTCACCAAGATCAGCAAAGCCAGATCCTGCAAGAAGCACTGGGAACGGGCGGTCGAACTCTGTCCGCACAGTGTCAAATATCTCGAAGGTCTGATGCACTATCATCTGCGGGCGCCCGGCATCGCCGGCGGCAGCAATGAAGAAGCCGAACGGTTACTGCAAGTGATTTACGCCCGCGATTCGATCCGTGGATGTTTGGCCCAAGCGGACATCGCCATTAATGACGAGGATTATGAAACTGCCACAGACATTTACAACCGAATGTTGGCCGCCGACTGGGACACGCTTAACGCCCTCCGTGGACTGGGTAACCTGTATAATTACCATCTGAAGGACTACAACCAGGCCCGCCCCTACTACCTGCGCATCTTGGCAGTGGAACCGGAGGAATGGGGGATCATCTACCAGGCCGGCCGCACCGCAATACTGTGCGGAAAGTTCACGCGCGAGGCAATTGAGCTCATGCGGCGTTACTTGACCAACCCTGCCAAAGGAAACCAGCCGAGCCATGCCGCCGCATATTGGCGGATGGGGATGGCCTATGAGCAATTGGGTGACCTTGATTCAGCGAATGTGTGTTACGAAACATCGCTCGACTTGGAACCGGATTTTAAGGAAGCCAAGGAATCACGAAAGGCCCTGAAGAAAAAAACCAATCGATAATTCGGGACAGTCGGCAAACACGGCCACTGGGGTGATGTTCCCCCAGAAGAATACGGTCGTCCCCGTTGTCGTGGTGTACTACGTCAACCTCGCCTACGGGAGCTTAGATGCTCATTGCTATCTCCCTAACTGGAATTGCGACTATGACATGGGTGACGTCAACTGCGACAACGCGAGAACTGGCGTTAGGCAGGCTGTACCTGTTTCGATTCCCCCCGGTTCCCGAGTGGAACTGCCGTTGGCACGCAACCTGACTCCTAGTGTAGTGTTCCTTAAATACTATTACTATTCACGAAAAGTTATGGTTGTGGCAGTCAATCAGTTAGGGCCTCATGTTTTGTTAAGTTATTTCTGTAACACTACACTAGAAGCTGAGCGGCAGGGCACCTGTACGCGGGACACAGGAATCACCATCCATTTGACCCGAAGCCACGAGGAACGACTTTCTACCTGAATCGATTTACACGGGGACAGAGAGATGCGACAGTCTTGTCTCGGTCTAAAAAGTGCCGGAGGCCGGACTCGAACCGGCATGGTATTGCTACCGGGGGATTTTGAGTCCCCTGCGTCTACCACTTTCACCACTCCGGCACAGACACAGGCGCAGGCAATGCCTGTTTTGTTGACGGTGGCAAGTTACTGATGCAGGCCAAAAGGCGCAAGGGGGATTTTGACGGGTGGGTCGCGCACGAGGAAGTGACCAGGCATCCGATGACTGTCACCTTCCCACAGCAGGCTGTGGGCTACACCGGCCATTAGGAGCCCAAGGATTATACTGTAGGTGGTTCTTAGACGGAGGACAGCAGAGTGAGGAAGAAACGATTCACTGATCAGCAATTAGCCTGAGCCCACCATATGGTGGAGCAGGGTACCCGGGTGGCGCAACGGCTCATAATCAAGTGGCTCTTTCCGCGGAAATCAGGTGTCCGAATGGCTCCGGATATGTATCAGTGACTGGTAAAGGTGAAAACAAAACTCTGGTGCCAATTGCGTCTGTTACTCTTTTAGGGCCTTAGTCTTCTTAATTCATCTAACAGTGTTTGGTATTTGTCATTCTCCTCAGCAAGTTTTTCTATATCCTTGAATAGCTTACGGAATCTCTTTATATTTCCTTTTTTATCGTGTATTAAGGCTTGAAAATAGAGGCTTCTAGCTAGATCGTCTTTCATTCTTTCTTGACGGCATATTATTCCCTGCTTTTCAAGGGCTTTGAGTGCCAATCCATATTTCTTGAATTTCAAGTAAATGTATCCCTGGTTATTAAGAGATGCTTGTATCCAATGAATTTCATTCAGGGATCGCGCAACCAATTCCATTTCTTCGTATATTGGAAGAGCGGAGTCTAAGTCCCCAGTATCTTTGGTTAAATCCGCAAGATTACCTAAAGCCCCCCGCAAATTCTGTCTGATCAGAACACTCTCAGTTGAGTCGGGCTGTCTAAGAACTTCTTTGCAGGCTTCAACTGACTTAGAGAACAATTCTATAGCAGAAGACTTGTTACCCAATTGGCGATATGCTTCGCCCATGGCACTGTATGTTGAACACAATAGTCCAATCATGTTCTTCTGGATGCATTTCTGTTCAAGTCTCTTTAACAATAAGAGGGAGTCTTCAAAACGACCCAATGACATCGCATTTAGTGATTGTGACAACAAACTTCTGAGAAATTGAAAGTCATCGATTGTCATTTCTCTCACTGCTAAAGAATAGTCTTCGACAAAATCTTACTATAAGGAAGATTCACAGATACCCTCTATCAATCTTGAACATTGGCAATAATTCAACCGTTGAATATACTTCCACTTTCCCACAGAATCCGCACATATTGGGTTCATAATGTGTTCCTTTTTCGGTAAAATCTATAATAGTTAAACCATGACTTTTCGGACACTTTAATACTTGCGCGATTTGGTGTTTGCACAGTCCGCATACAAAAAACACACCTTCTCCATCCTGTAGCTTATCATAGCGCTTTGGATCTATTGAAGGGCTAATATCGATGATACTTGTACAAATAACGCATTCTGTAGTTATTGTAGCATTACTCATTTTCGATACCGGAATTCTCGGGATAGTATCTTAGAAACTCCAAGAACCTGTCTAGAGATTTCTCTCTGTTACCTGCCCAAAGTAATGCCTCCGATTCATCAAAGTAATGTTCTGGCAGTTTATGATGTTCAAACCTGATTATTTCGCTGCCAAACCCGCCTAACAGTTTGTTTATTGAACTCATTTTCTCTTTTATAACATTAGCGTGATGTTCCTCTGGCAATAGAGGCGTAACACCAGTTTCTAAGCAAACATATTCGCTATGTAATCGCAAATGGCTAGCGATCAATTCAGAAAGACCTGTATCATCAGAATTGATATAATTAAATATGATCTGCCTGTAGACATCCGGTATCAAACTAGTCCCTGCTGATTTCTTTACGGTATCATAATCTTCATTTAAGCCAGTGAGTATAAACCAAATTATTCTCAATATATTGACCTTTTCTGCATTTATACTTTCTGGCCCAGATTGCTGCTTTAGAGCTGTAAGCCCAAAATCTCCGATCTTTAATAACAAACCACCATTTGTTAAAAAGACATTTCCTAAGTGCAAATCTCCGTGACATCTGTCAAGTGAATCATAAATGTACTTCAACCCCGCTGCAAGTTGCCACAACCAAGATAATGAGCGGGCTTTATCCCTTGAATCCTCAATTGGATTATAATTCCCTTTAGATAGATCATTGAGCGTGCCATAGTCAGCATATTGAAGAACAACATATGGTCGTTCTTCAATAAACACGATTTTGTATGCATTTAGGATGAGATCGTATTTCCCTAACAACATCCAGATTTCAACTTCTTTGATGAATAATTCCTTTGCTTTAGTTTCGTCGGGAATAATGCCAGGTGCGTAGGTTTTTAAGCAAACGAACGGTAGCTCGAAATAAGTCTTTCGATCTAGATTAATAGTAGCATAAATAGCTCCCATAGCCCCACGAAATGTATTTATAACTTCATATTTATCGAAAAGAATTGTTCCTGGAGGGAATGTTTTCATAATTCGCCAAAAGTTAGTCTTCTAAGGCCACATAAATTGGTGAACCTAATACGATTATTCTTTGATCAGAGTCTTCTTTCTTGCCATGTACAAGACTTTTCGCAAGGAAGGATAGCTTTTCCTCTAAGCCTTCCATTTCTAAAGAGACAAACTCCACCGCGGACAATACTGATGATTCAAAATCTCGTCCCGAATACTCCCACAATTCACCTTTAATAACTTCATTCTTAAGTGCAGCTACAATGTATGGAGTTGTCGAATGACCATGAATAACTGTCACACCGACATTGCCAATTACATGCTTAAGAGAACCTCCTAAACCTAGAATTGAGTCTTCTTTGTAGCCAGAAAAATATACCATTTCATTGGTAAGTTGCCCCCATTTCATATACATAGTATCCTTTATATAGCTCTGTTTATCTTTCACAGGTCCAACACTCCTGTTAATCATAATGTGTTCTTCAACGAGTCTTAGTTTGTAAATTAAAGTTTCTTGTGGTGGGATTTCTGAAAATTCGGTTTTGACAAGCTTTAAGTCTATAGTTAGTCTTGCTGCAATACTCTCTACGATTTTCCTTGGTATTTGAGTGTATAGCATATCAGTTTTGGACTCGGAGATATAAATATAGTATTTCATATTGCACCTTCAAGACCACCACGTCTAATGGCTTCCTACTTCACCCTTTATCTTGGTGTGTCTCTAATCAATCCCTTAGAATCAATCACTTTCGTTTTCGCCGGATTGGATTTTGAGTCCCCTGCGTCTACCGCTTTCACCACTCCGGCCAGGCTATGCCTGTTTTATTGACGGCCACAAGTTACCGCCGTCGTCCGGGCCACGCAAGGGGGATTTTTCGTGTGCGGTTGGGCATGCCCGCCTTGCAGTTCAGAAATGCACCCTTTCGTCGGTGGTGTCCTGGGGGAGGAGGTCGTCGGGGGATTTGGTGACGTCCGCACCGCGCGAAGGATGAAGGCGGCACATGGCAGTCGGCTGGTTCTCGACAGTGAACACCTCATTGCGCACGTTGATGCAACGGTCGGTGGCTATCTCGCCCGATTCGAGACAGACATCCAGACGGACAATCCCGTCCGGTTCCTCGAAATCCTCCACCGGAAGCGAATCGTGAGCGGCAATCATGAACTCGGTCCATACCGGGACGCCGTTCTTGGCCCCGTCCTGGTTTCGCCCCAACGATATCTTGGTATCGAACCCAACCCAGCAGCCGGCCGTAATCTGCGGCGTATAGCCGACAAACCAGTTGTCGCAGAAGTTGTCGGTGGTTCCGGTCTTGCCCCCGGCGGGGCGCGTGAAACCCAGCCACCGCGACCGGCGACCGGTTCCGGCATCGACCACCGAGCGCATCATGTCGACCATTATGAAAGCTGTCTGCGCCGAGAGCACCTCATCCTTGTGGACGGCGCTGTTGTCCTCTAAGACACGGTTGTAGCGATCGACAATGCGGGTCACCAACCGGTAGGGGATATGGAGACCCTGGTTGGGGAAGGTCGAAAAAGCCGACACCAGCTCCACCAACCTGACTTCACTGACCCCGATTGCCAGGGACGGAACCGGGCTGAGCGCCGTCGTGAGACCCATGCGGCGCGCGTAGAAGATGGCCTGCTCCGGATGAATTTTGAGCAGGAGCTTGATGGCGACAAGATTGCGGGAGTGCTGGAGTCCCTCTCGAATCGTTATCGGGCCCATGAACTTGCTGTCGAAATTGTGCGGCCGCCATTCCCTGGTGCCCGGGATCTCGAGCACGATCGGGTTATCGTCCACAATGTCGGTGGTCCGAAAGCCGTTGTCGATGCAGGCCGTATAGACAAACGGCTTGAACGCCGAACCCGGCTGAAGAGTCGATTGAACCGACCGGTTGAACTTGGTCTCGTCGAACGAACGACCTCCGATCATGGCCAGAACACCACCGTTGGAGTTGTCGATCGCCACGAAGGCGCCCTGGACTTTCTTGTAGACACGAATCGAGTCGCCCAGTCCGTCAACCGTGTCGGGGAGGAACTCGGTATAGGTGAGGTTGTCCAGGCCGTATCTCCGTTCGATTCGCGCCCGAAGCGAGTCGACTTTCCTGTACAGGGCGTTTTCAGCAGCCTGCTGCAGGCCGGCATCGAGGGAAGTAAACACCTTCAGCCCACCTGAGTAGAGAGTATGTTCACCGTACTTCTCGAGAATGTACTGGCGGACGGTCTCCGTGAAGTAGGGTGACATGCCTACTTTTTCTTCCGGCGGGCTGATGACGAGCGGCTCGCTTCTCAACGAGTCGTAGACCGCCTTCGACAACCCGCCCCAGGAGTAATATGAATAGAGCACGCGGTTGCGGGCCTTAAGTGACTTCTGCAGGTCGTTCAGAGGCGAATTGACATTGGGGGCCTTGAGCATCCCTATCAGAATGGCGCAGTCGCTTATGTTAAGTTCGGGCACCTTCTTGGAGAAATACAGATGAGTCGCCGCCGCGATACCATAAGCGCCGCGACTGAAATAGTACTGGTTTAAGTACATCTCCAGGATTTCTTCCTTGGAGTAGGTGCGTTCTAATTTGACGGCGGTCAGGGCTTCCTTGATTTTCCTTTCGAACGTCTTCTTTCTCGTCAGAAATAGCATGCGGGCGAGTTGCTGCGTGACGGTTGAGGCTCCCGCCGCCCGCTGCCATCTCATGATGTTGGAAGTCGCCACGATCGCCACCCGCCGAAGGTTTATCCCCCAGTGATCGTAGAATTCGTGGTCTTCCGAGGCCAGGAGCATCTCGACCAGGTGCGCCGGCAGGTCTTTGAACGGTGTCAGGACCCGATTTTCGGTGTAGAACTCCTTAAGCAGGATCCCCGATCGATCGTAGATCTTGGTCTTGAGGCTGGGTTCTATGTTGTGCAGTTGTTCGAATGAGGGTAACTCTGACTGATACACGCGGTAGGTCTTGTAACCGATAATAATGGTCAGAATAAAACCAAGTAGGATAAGCGTAATGATCCCATTGCGGAATCGATGGCTCTTGTATTTGCGCTGGTTTACCGTATTCACTGTGAAGGCCAATCTCCGGTCGAGGCCTGGTTCAAGTCAAGTTAAAACCGTTTACAGACTTATACCGTTGATTTTTAGCCGCCGTCATACTAATTTGTGGCGTCACTTGGGCGCGGGCGTCGGTCGAGTCAACCTGCAAACGCCTTGTGCCGATAGAGGGTCGAGAGTACCATGGAGGAGTCGGACTTGACGGAAAAGACAGAAAGCCAACAGCTCCAGCGGGAGGTCGAAAAACAACTACGGTATATATCCCGTGGCACCGTAGATATGCTACCAGAGGGTGAGTTTGCCGCCCGACTGAGCGAATCGATCAGTCAGGGACGCCCTCTCCGTGTGAAGCAGGGTTTTGACCCGACCTCTCCCGATATCCATCTCGGACATACAGTGGGCATTCGCAAGCTTAAGCAATTTCAGGAGCTGGGCCACACGGTTGTCTTGATTATAGGCGACTACACAGCTATGGTGGGCGACCCCGCCGGTCAGTCGACCACACGACCACGACTGAGCTACGACGAAATAATGAAGAACGCCCAAACGTATCAGGAGCAGTTCTTTAAGATACTTGACAGATCGAAGACAGAAGTCCGCCGCAATGGCGAATGGTTTGAAAAGATGACTTTTGGCGACATCATGGAACTTGCAACCAAATTTACCGTGGCCAGGATGCTGGAGCGCGACGACTTCACCAAGCGCATGCGACAGGGCAATCCGATATCCATCCACGAGTTGCTCTACCCCCTTCTTCAGGGTTATGATTCGGTGGCCATCGAGGCGGACGTCGAGATCGGAGCAACCGAGCAGACTTTCAACCTGTTGGCGGGACGCAATATCCAGGAGACCTACGGGCAAAGACCACAACTGGTGTTGACCATGCCCATTCTTATCGGTCTGGACGGCGAGATGAAAATGTCGAAGTCGCTGGGCAACTATATCGGTGTGTACGAAAGCCCGCGCGAGATTTTCGGCAAGGCGATGTCCATCCCGGATGAGTTGATTTACTCTTATTTCGAGCTTGCAACCGACGTGCCAGAGGTGAAACTGCAGGAAATAAGGAAATCACTGGCGTCACTTGATATCAATCCGATGGACATCAAGAAGGAGTTGGGGGAGACGCTGGTCGACATGTATAATCCTGCAGGGACCGGTAAGCGGGCTCACGAGGAGTTTGACCGGATTTTCAAAAAGAAACAACTCCCCGATGAGGTGCCCGAAATAGGTCCCAAGCGCCTGCTTGAACTGGGCTTCGATCTCGACAGAGTCTATCTGGTACACCTGATATGCAAGACCGGGCTGTCCAGGTCCAACGGGGAAGCCAGGAAACTAATCACAGCTGGCGCGGTTTCAATAGATGGCGAGAGAGTCGGTGATCCTGATGTCGAGATAAGGCTCGATCGCGAGATGGTCCTGAAAGTAGGCAAGCGGCGGTTTCTGAGATTGCTATCCTCGTGAATGCTATCTGCCATTCAGGAACTAAGTTACGGTAGCTATCTAATGATTTACGTTAAGATCAACAGGCGGCTGCGAGACCGGTTGGCCTGCCTTCTGGTTGCGGTTTTGGCCGTTTGGATGTCCGGCTGTGGGTCGAATGCGGTCGGTCGCAAGATCGCCCAGCATGCGCACTCCTCGAATACAGGTGACACAATCGTTTTTGTCGCAGAAGCGCCTGTCGATGATTTGGACCCGCGAGCCTTTCATTATTATGTCAATGCTACCATCCTGGAGCAGGCCGGTCAGATCGCCCACGCCTCGGAGAATTACAGGCGAGCCCTTCAGTATCACCCGGATTCGCATGAGATCCGATTGTCGTTTGCACGGACGCTTCTCAAATTGCGGCATTTCCAACATGTGATTCCTGCTCTGGAAGTGATTGAACCCGAAGATGCGGATGTTTACCGGCTTCGGGCCGCAGCCTACCGCGCCTTGGGGCAGGCAGATTCGACTCGAGCGGCTTACCTGCATCTGGTCGAATTGGATCCTTTCAATCGTGGCGCGTATGCATTCCTGGCTGCCAGCTACCGCCAGAGTGAGGACCTCGATTCAGCTATATGGGCCTGCCGCAACTTGGCCCGGCTGCAACCGAATGACCACGAGATCTGGTATGAACTGGGCAAGATGCAGGCCGGCAAACAGGAGTACGCGGCCGCCAGGGAGTCGTTCCGCCGATCGATCGAAGTCCGTGCCGACGAAACGAATATCCTGGCCTTCGCACAACTGGGCGACCTTTACCAGGCCGAAGGGTTTACCGATTCGGCTCTTGCCGTGTATGAGACGGCCCTTGAGATCGACCCGGAGAACCTCGTTCTCAACCGGTACATGGCAGCCTTCTACGTGGAAGCCGACTCGCTTATCCGGGCCCTTCCATACGCGCGCAAAGTCGTTGAGATTTCGCCGCAAGACCGATCTGCCGCAAGAAGAGTGGGGATCTTGTACTATGCCCTCGACTCGCTGAGAACGGCTGATTCCATATTCAGCTACCTGATTCACGATGGGGATCAGAATGTAACCAATCACTACTATATAGGACGCATCGCCATTCTGAGTGATGACCTGGAAAGGGCGCGCGACGAGTTTACGCTGGTCACGCAGATAGCCGACTCCGTGAGCCAGAGCTGGCTCGATCTTGGCTATGTCTATCGCCGGCTCAATGAGCCCCAGAAGGAACTTGAGGCATATCGTACCGGTCTTATTCACGCACGTGATGATGAAAGCCGGGATCGGCTTCTCTTTGCTCTCGGTTCGGCCTGCGAGCAACACGGATTCATCCAGAAGTCGATTGACACTTTTGAAGAACTCCTGTCACGATCGCCGGATCACGCCCCCGGCCTTAACTACCTCGGCTACATGCTCGTGGATCGGGGTGACAGCCTGCTGTACGCGAAAGGCCTGATCGAAAGAGCGCTGTCCATACAGCCCGAGAACGCCGCTTTCCTTGACAGCTACGGCTGGGCTTTATACCGTCTGGGCGACTACGAGGAGGCCATGATTCATCTGAAGAAAGCTGCCGAGCTTGACAACGACCCGGTTATTCTCGATCATCTTGGTGATAACTGTAAAGCTGTCGGTGATATGGAGCAGGCGCGGCTATGGTGGCAAAAAGCCCTGGAACAGGACCCGGACAACGAACAGATAAAGAAAAAGTTAAGCCGATAACCCGCGTTGCGTTTAGTCCTGCCGGCAGGTGGTGTGCTGCAACGATGGTGCTGCTGTTACTCAGTTGCGCTGAGGTGGTACCGCCACCGGGCGGTGAAATCGACAGCACCGGCCCCTGTCTGATCAGTTCCGAACCACCGAACGGCGCCGTCGACGTTGCTCCCGGCAGAACTGTCACCCTGTACTTCTCCGAGAACATAACCCAACCCAGGAAGGGCAAAGCCGTCTATGTCTCTCCCCGACCGCAACGCGAGCCGGAAATAAAGTGGAAATCGGACCACATCAGGATAATCCTTCCCTCGCCATTCGAAGAAGACCAGACCTACATTGTATCGGCCGGGTCGGAGATAGAAGACCTGCGCGGCAACAAGCTGGATTCATCTCTCACGGTGGCTTTTTCGACCGGACCTACCATAGACTCGGGCCATGTCGCGGGCCGGGTGGTTACCGCCGACGGAGTGCCCAGGAGCGGGCTGCTTGTCGCGCTTTACGATCTGTCGGCCACTGATGTCGAGACGCCGCTCGATTCCCTGTACGGCGATTACGTGACCCAGTCAAACCAGGATGGTTATTTCTCCTTTCAGTATCTGCCGACAAGGGAGTACCGTCTCATCGCCTATGAAGACGGGAACCGCAGCGAGCGGTTCAATTCCGACCGGGAGCCGTTTGCGGTCCCCGACCGGCCGGTGATCATTGGGGGGGAGCTGCCCCTGGACAGCCTCGTTTTGACAATGTCGCTCGTCGCCGACACCACCGTGCCGGAAATCCTGTCAGCCGGTCAGACGCCGGATGGTTTAGTCCGCATTCGCCTCTCAGGGAAAATCAATCTCGATCAATTGATGCAGAACGCAGGTCTTCTGCTTCTTACGCCTCTGGAAGATACGTTGAAGACGCACCGTGCCCTGGCCATGCTCGCGACCGACCAGGAGGAATCCTCTACCATCAGTTTTCACCCCGGCCCACTTGGTGACGGAGCCTACCGCGTGGCGTTGATCTACGATACCACCCGGGCACCTCTCTCTTATCCGGAGGTAGTGCTCGGTCCCCGAGAAGACCGGACCGCTCCGCGTCTGATGCGTTTTTCTCCCGGCAGCGTGCCGCAGTTCAAAGAGGAGATCGCGATGGAGGCGCTGTTTTCCGAGTCGCTGGACACCTCGGTGATGACCGGTGGGACTTTCGTCCTCTGGGAGATGCCTGAAACGCGGATTCCACTGACCTGGCACTGGAGCGATCCTCTGCGGCTGACCTTTTCGCCGGACAGCATTACGTCGGGGCCCGCGTACCGACTTGAGATGACCGAATTCGAACTGGCCGACACTGCCGGTAACCGCCTCGGCGACAGCCTGCGGGAGTTCTCTTTTACGGTTATTGCCGACGATTCCCTGGGCTGGATATCGGGGAAGGTGGCTGTCGCCATCCCCGGAAAGGAGGGCGATCCCGTACTCCTGACACTGAGCAAAACAGGATCCCCCCAATCCTACGACCTTACAGTTCCGGACAAAGAGTTCAAGATGCGAGTACCGGCCGGCAAATATGTGGTCTCAGGTTTTGTCGACAGTGACCACGACGGCAAGCGAGGCAATGGCTCCATCGACCCGTTCCGTCTGGCTGAGACACGTGCGACTTTCGCCGACACCATCGCGGTTCGAGCCAGGTTTGAAACGGCTGGAGTTGAATTCATAATCAGGTGATTGCTATGATTGACCTTCTAAACAGAATCCCCGTGTCAGGTGAACTGCAAACCGTGATCGGATTGGTGGCGATCGTCCTTGCGACTCTGCTGCTGGCCTGGTTGGTGCGAGCTGTGCTGTTCGTTCTGGCCCGGAGACTGGCGGCGCAGACGAAGACCGATCTCGACGACCGACTGCTTTCGACCTGTCGCAAACCGGTCTACTACCTGGTCTACCTGGTCGGGCTGGTTGCGCTTGTCAACTACCTTGAAGAGGTTTCCGCGGGCAGTTTCCCGGTCGTTTTTCGTTACGTCGATGTCGCTCTCTATGCCGTCGGCGTGGTCCTTGTCGCCCGCCTGATAGTAGGTCTGATGGCGGCGGCGCTGGCCTGGTATGGTCAGAGCATTGCCGCGCGAACGGATACGACCGTTGACGACGAATTCGTACCCCTGATCGACCGGGCCGTCAAGGTCATCATTTACGTGTTGAGCCTGCTCATCATTCTGGATCATCTCAATGTGGACATCAAAGGACTGGTGGCTGTCCTGGGTGTCGGCTCGCTGGCAATAGCGCTGGCGGCCCAGGAGACGATCGCCAACATGATCGGTGGCTTCGTCATTATGATTGACCGGCCCTTCCGCGTAGGAGACCGGGTGCGGCTCGGCGACGGCACCATCTGCATAGTCAACCAGATCGGCATTCGCTCCAGCAAGTTTCGCACGTTCGACAACACGCTGGTAATAATACCCAACGCCGACCTGATGAAATCCACGGTGCACAATCTCACCTATCCGCAACCCAAACTGCGCGTCCAGATTGACGTCGGTGTCGGTTACGATTCCGACATGGCCCTGGTGCGTCGGGTCATGCTGGAGGAAGCCGATCTCCACCCGATGGTGATTGACGACCCCAAACCGAGTTTTTTCTTTCTCGAATTCGGCGACAGCAGCCTCAATGTTTCCATGCGGTGCTGGGTGGCTGACGTGTCACAACAGTTTCAAACTGCCTCCGAACTGCGCGAACAGGTGCTGAACCGTTTTCGTTCCGAAGGAATCGAAATCCCCTTCCCGCAACATGTTGTTACGATGGTTCCGGGCACCGAAGAGCAGACACCGGCTCTGACCGCACCAGCGTCGGCGGCGGTGACACCTTCGAGCGGCACAGGGGACGTGTCCCGTTCCGCAGAGGAAGGGGACTGAGGACGGGCTCTCGTCCGACGTCTTGCGGGGTGTGATAATGGATCTGAATCCCGTAGGTCAAAATCCCTGTGGTGCAGCGTTCCGACGCAGAGCGTCGGAACGAGGGAAATAATCATTTGTCAACAGGATTATTGTGAATTGTAACCACCCATAAATATGATATGGAGAATATCGGCTAAATTGAGAAAGGAGAGAGTGCCAGTGAGTAAAACATCCCACTCGAAAAAAGGCATATCAGCTCGTGAACGGAATCTAGTGAAACTGTTCCCCACGCTGCAGGAATACTATTCGCCAAAGGTCATCGGTGAGGTGAACGATATGTATGTCAAGATTACGAAAGTAGTTGGTAACGATGTGCCATGGCACACGCATGACTGTGAAGATGAGATGTTTTATATGGTAAAGGGTTCTCTACAGATGGAACTCAAGGGCAAACAGGCCTTCACACTTGCCGAGGGCGAGTACTTCATCGTCCCGCAAGGAATCGAACACCGTATCAGTTCCGGACGAGAGTGTTGGATCTTGCTTGTTGAACCCAAAACCACGAAGCATACCGGTGATGTGGAATCGACGATTACGAGAAGCATCGATGAGCAGATCGATTAACCAATACTGTCAATCCGAGAGTGGCAGCTCCCAGTCTGCCCTAAAAGATTCCGTGAGCGGTAGACACCCGGTCTGCCCCTACTTTTGGTTATAGATCGAGATCCCCGCGATCCCGGCATACTCAGATGTCAGGACCACAGGGGATTCGACCTACAACTGTCTGGGCTGCGTATTGTCTGATTATGTTGACAATACGGCCCAGAAGCGCCACGCCAGCGACACTGGAAAATGCGTCGGGTGGCCGTCTCAAACTTCGTTTGGGGAGGATTGTCTGCATGATTCATGGCCAAACAAGTTTGACCATGCCACCCAGCCGCCAGCGACACTGGAAAATGCGAACAAAAAAAGCGGAGCCCGATCAGGCGCCGCTTTTTCAGTCATGTCCGTCTGTCCCTACTGGGGACCCCATACCTTCATGGCTACGCGCCGGTTTCTTGATGCCGCCTGATGCTCGTCAGGCAGCGCGATTGGCTTTTCCTCACCATAGGAGAGCACGAACATCCGATAGAGTGACATCCCAAACCGCTCGGCCAGGAATCTCTTGGCTGAACTGGCTCGCTTTTCGCCCAACATGAGGTTGTACTTGGCCGCGCCGGTGCGATCCGCGTGTCCGGTAATCTCGATCAGCGAAAGCGGGTTCTGCTCCATAACCTCGCCCGCCTCAGTGAGGATACCCTCGGCCGTCGGTGTTATCTCCCAACTGTCGAAATCGAAATTGATCTCGCCCGACCAGATGATCTGGTAGTTCTCAAAACCCGAGGCTTCGCTGAGCTCCATCGTCTTGTCCGACAACTCAGCAGCCAGTGACCGGAGTCTCGCGATTTCTCCGGTATTGCTGTCCGTCTTGTCGTTCAGTGATGTTATCTGGGAGTTCAGCCTGCTCTCAGACAACTGGATCTGTTCGTCGACATATCCCTTCTTGGCGCCGCATCCTGCCAGCAACAGGGCCAGAACGGCCAGGGACAGCATCGTGTTTCTCATCACCACAGCTTCCTTTCTATAGTGTTGTTCTCCTGATATTCCAGTTCACCGGCAGCAAACCTAACAAATGAGAACCTGAGCGCAACAAAAAAATACGCGTTCCTACTGCTTGATGGCCCCCGCCGTCACACCCGATACGATCTGCCTCTGCATGACGATAAACAGGATGAGAACGGGGATTACGGCAATCGACGACCCCGCCATGAGATGTTGCCAGTCGACTGCCTGATGACCCTGCAGCAGAGCCAGCGCCACCGGCAGCGTACGCAGTTCATCACTCGTAGTCAGGATATACGGAAACAGGAAGGAGTTCCAGTTGGTGAAAAAGACCTGGATGGCCAGCACCGCCAGGGCCGGACGGCACAACGGCATGACGACAGCAAGGAGGATGCGCAACTCCCCGGCGCCGTCCATGCGGGCGGCCTCTTCCATCGAAGGCGGAATCGACTCCACGTACTGTTTGACCAGGAATATCCCTATCGGATTAACCAGGAACGGCAGGATCAGCGCCCAGTAGGTGTCATAGAGACCGGCCTTGAGCATCAGCACATAGAACGGGATAATTACAATGTGAGCCGGTATCATCAGAACGACAATGACACTGACGAAAAGCAACCTGTTGGCGATATGCCGAAAACGAGCCAGAGTGTATCCGGTCATGAAACAGAAGAGGATGTTCCCTAAGGTCACGGAAGCACCCACGAGCACTGAGTTCAGCAGCGCCCGCCCGAGATTCCCCGCCCCAAGGAGATCGACGTAATTCCGGAAAGTAACGCTCCCGCTGAGCAGCCGCCCCATTCCGATACTGCTGCCGACATCCATAAGCGAGACCCGGAACATCCACAATAGCGGAAACACCATAACCAGGAGGATCAACGCCAGCGCGAGATACCTGATGCCGGAGCGGAGTTTGCCTTCAGGTTTTACCACAATGCTTCCCTCCGCCTGAGCAGGGCGAACTGGACGACAGAGAAAACGGCAATAATGACAAAGAGGACATAAGCAGCCGCCGAGGCATACCCGAACCGGAAGTGAGTGGCCAGCCCTTCGCTGTATATGAAGTAGACCGCGGTGGCGGTGTCGAATTTGCCTTTGGTCATCACGAATATCTCGACAAACACCTGGAATGACTTGATGGAGTTGATGACCACGATGAAAAGGGCCACCGGGCGTAGCAGGGGAAGGGTGATTGCGCCGAACTGCCGTAGTTTCCCCGCCCCGGCGATTTCCGCCGCTTCATACAGTTCGTCCGGTATCGCTTTCAGACCGGCGAGAAAGATAAGCATATAGTAGCCGACCGACATCCAGACATCCATGGCCATGATCGAGTACAGGGCCGTGCCCCGGTCGTAGAGGAAACCATACTCGGGAGGGGAGAGACCGACCAGTTCGGCCAACATGGCGACGTACCCGCCACGCTGGTAGAGGTTGGTGAAGATCAGCGCAATAACCACCATCGAGGTCACTGACGGCAGGAAGAATCCGGCGCGGAAAATACCGCGGCCTTTGAACCCCTGGCTGACGAGCAGGGCCAGGCCCAGCGCGACCACGGTGGTGACGGGGATGGTGCCCACAACGAACACAAACGTGTTCTTTAGGGCCGCCCGGAAATCGGGATCAAGGAGAAGCTCACGGTAGTTCGACCAACCCACCCACTGGTAGTCCGCGACCAGAAGGCGGTAGTCGGTGAACCCCATCACGAAGGAATACACTAACGGGAAAAGCCAGAACAGAATCAGTGTCGCTCCCCAGGGGAGAGCCAGCACCAATGCCGTTGATTTCGGCGAGTTCATTGCCGCCTTAGCTTGTCGATCTTGATACGCGCTTTCATCAGCGACTCGGCCACTAATCCCGATCCGAACAGGGCATCTTCAACAGCCTCCTCGATGGCCGTTTCCATCTCCACCCAGTTTGGATCGACCGGTGGATGTTTGGCCATGGCGATCTGCTTGATGAACGTCTGAAGATGAATATTCGACCGGAAGTACTCATCCTCCTGAGCCGCCCTGCTTGACGGGTTGGCCGATCGGGCGGCCTTGCAGAACCTGGCCTGGTTATCGGGAGAGGTAATGAACTCTATCAGTTTCGCGGCCGCTGCTTTATGCGTGGATGCCTCTGCCAATGCCAGAAATTCACCGCCCAGGAAGGAGCGTCCCGGAAACCTCGGGCCGGGCATCAGGGTGGAGACGAGATTTATGTCGCGCTTTTCGAGCTCTATCCTCTTGAGCAACCAGTCACCGGAGAGAATGAAACCGATCCTGCCGTCGAGAAAGGCATCCTCGATCCCGCGCTGGGTGGCGACGTATCCGCAGGAATCGTGCAGTTCCTTGTACAGCCGCAACGCGTCGGCAGCCTTCTTCGAAGACAGCACACAATACTTGTTGTCATCGGTGAAAAGCTGTGCGCCGGCAGTCCAGAAGAAGGGCAGGAATTTCTTGTACAGGCGATGCTTCTCAGCCGTGTTGGAGCCCCAGCCGTAGATATCCCTTCCGAGGTTACCGATCTTGAACGCGGCTTCTTTGAACTGTTGCTGGTCGGCCGGTATGAAGTCTTTTTCATATCCCGCTTTTGTCAGCAGGTCACGGTTGGAGAAGAGCACTCGCGTACCAAGTATCCAGGGGTGGGCATAGACTTTTCCCTGATAGGTGGCCATGCTCCAGCCCCGGAAATCGGCGCTGTCTTTGAGCGCGTCCGCCGTTAACTCCGCTAAGTGTCCGTGCACTGCAAACTGGGCGATCCAGTCCGAACCCAGTTCCAGAACATCGGGAGCTTTCCCGGATGCGAAGGCAATGACGATTTTCTCGTGGCCGTTGGCCCAGGTGAGGTCGGTGAGTTTTACTTTGATGTCAGGGTTGGCCTCCTCGAACTCCTCGACCATGGCCTGTATTGTCGGCTTAACACCGGGATCGGTCCAGAACTGCCACCACTCGATTGTCTCGGATGCCTGGACACCTGCGCCAAAGAGCCAGCACAGCAGGGCCGCAAGTAAGCATCTTCTATTCATTTCCATCCTTTCCGGGTTCCATAGTCAATATCAATCAGGGTTCTACAATAGGCGAAGTGCCTATTGTGGTCAATCAAAAAATGTTTTTGTTGATGGCGCCCCGTGGTATCGCTTCTTCTGCGGCATGTCAGGCTCCTTGCTACTGGTAATCGCCGCAACCGATCCCGCCTGGTTTGATGTCGATAAGCTGCCCGTGTTAATAGCGGCCATAGTATCGATAATTGTCATCTTTTACGCCACCTACCATCGCTCTCGCCGGGGGAAGTTCCAGGTGCGGGAGATCGCCGGACTGAAAGCGGTAGAGGACGCCATCGGCCGCTGCACCGAGATGGCCCGACCGCTGCTGTTCACACCCGGATGGGGCGGAGACATTCAGCGCCCGACGACAATCGCATCCATGAACATCCTGGCCCACGTGGCGGAGAAAACCGCCCGTTATGACTGCCGGCTGGTTTACCCCACCCACGACCCGGTCATTATGACGGTAGCGCAGGAAGTGACGCGGGAGGCATACGCCCAAACCGGGTGCGCCGACCGTTATCGCCAGGACGACATATCCTACGTCACATCGTCCCAATTCGGTTATGCGGCGGCGGTCGACGGCCTGATCAGCCGCTTGAAGCCGGCCTCGGTGTTTCTGCTGGGGACATTCGAGGCGGAGTCGCTGATTTTAGCCGAGACCGGCAACAATGTCGGCGCCATTCAGATAGCGGGAACCGATTCCACCATCCAGCTTTCGTTCTTTATTGTCGCCTGCGACTACACCCTCATCGGGGAGGAACTGTTTGCAGCCTCGGGTTACTTGTCCGGAGATGATTCCATCTTGGCGTCGGTGCGGGCACAGGACATGCTCAAAGTGCTGATTGGGCTTCTTCTGGTGGTGGCCGTTGTCTGGAATACGATCTGTGAGCTAACCGGTGCCACCGAACAATCCTGGTGGAGTTTTTGATGAACCGCAGGGTAGCCCTGGTGATCTGTTTCGGATTCGGGGTGGTCATGTTCGCCCAGTATTTCTCGCAGCACCCCCTGGCGCGAGGGGTCAATCAGGCGGTGCTGGAGTACTGGCAAATCATTTTTGCTTTTGCGCTGTTGCTCGGCGTGGTGAGCTTCTTTCAAAACAACGTCAGACAGATCAGGCATGGCAGCGACCGTCCCTATCGTATCGTTTCGCTCATCGGCCTGCTGGCGATGCCGGTTGTGGCTGTGATCGGGCGCATCGGAGCCGGCAGCCCGTTTCTATGGATTTTCGAGAATGTTCAGGCACCGATGCAGTCCACCGTCTTCGCGCTGTTGGCTTTCTTTGTCGCCTCGGCGTCCTTTCGCGGCTTCCGGGCACGGTCGGTTCCGGCGGCGATACTGCTCGGAGCGGCCATACTCATTCTCCTGAGCCGCAGCGCTATCGGCGGACCGCTTTCCGGCTGGCTGCCCGACGCCGCCGACTGGATACGTCACCAGCCTTCGATGGCCGCCAGGCGGGCGATACTGATCGGGATCGGCCTGGGCTCGCTCACGACTTCGCTGCGGGTGATAGTGGGAATCGAACGCACGTGGCTGGGGGGGGGAAAGTGAACCGCGTTGTCTCCCGCCACTGGATTTTTCTGGGGCTGTTCGTTCTTGTCGCCCTGGCGATGGGTTCCGGCATCAGGTTGGATACTCCCGTATCCGATCGGACGGCGGAACTCTATGATTTTATTGAATCGCTCCCGGAAGGCTCGGTGCTGCTTGTTTCGTTCGATCACGAGGCCTCATCACTTCCGGAAATCAGGCCTATCGGCCAGGCCCTGCTGCGACATGCCTTCCGCAAAAATCATCGGCTGATCGGAATGGCGCTGTTGGCAGAAGGAACCGCTATCGGCTACCGTCTCATGCAGCAGGCTGCCGCAGAATACGGCAAGGAATACGGCAAAGATTACGCCTACTTAGGATTCAAGCCTCAGTACATCGCCGCCATTCTATCCATGGGCGAATCGATCCCGGCTACCTTTCCAAAGGATTACCTGGGTCGGCCCTACGAAAGCCTGAAGGCTCTCGACGGCGTTGCCACTTATGCCGACGTGGCCGGGGTCTTGTCGATAGCCGACGGCTCACTCACCACCCACTGGATGGAATACGGCCGGGCTCGCTACGGCGTAAGAGTCGTGTCCGGTGTAACGGCGGCCATGGTGACCACGTACGATCCGTATTTAGCATCTGGTCAGATGTATGCCATGATGGGCGGTCTGCGCGGCGCGGCCGAGTACGAGGATCTCATCGCACGCCCCGGCGGTGGGAAACGGGGCATGCTGGCCCAGACGGCCACGCACTTGTACGTGATCGTCCTCATAGGGCTGGGCAACCTGTCCTATTTCCTGGCGCGTCGAAAGAAGGAAACAAGCTGATGGATATCGGGACTGTCATTGCCGGTGTTCTGACGCTGGCCGTTCTTTCGTTTCTGTATCGGGACAACCCGGTCTACAAGATGGCTGAGTCCCTTCTCATCGGTGTTTCCATCGGGTACACGCTGGTCGTCATCTGGTCGTCCACGTTGGTTGATTTGCTGCTCCGGCCGCTCTTTCTCGACGGGATGCTTCCGTTGATCATACCACTTGTTCTGGGCCTTCTGATGTTCGGTCGTTTCCATCGCACAACCTCATCGCTGTCGCGGCTGCCGATTGCGGTGATGATCGGTTCCGGCGCCGGAGTGGCCATACCGGCGATGCTGGACGCCAGAACGCTGAAACAATTGTCGGCGACCGTAATGCCGGTGGTGACGGCATCAGGGATTCCCGATCTGTCGGCGATTGTCATAATCTGCGGCGTGGTGACGACCCTGTGCTATTTCTATTTCAGCCGTGAGCACAAGGGAGCGCTGGGATCGGCCGCCACCGTCGGCACCTGGTTTCTCATGGTATTTTTCGGCACCACCTTCGGATACACGGTGATGTCGCGGATGTCCACGTTTATCGGGCGCATGGAGTTCCTGCTGACCGAGTTCCTGCACATCGCGAACTGAGCGCCGGTAACATGCCGACTCCCCACAGTGACCAGCAATGTCGTCGTGAAACCTGAAACTGTGTGAGCAGCGCCTCGTAAAGCTTGTAAATGACAGCGATGAAATCAGACGCGGACAAAACGGGAAAAACACCCGGCACCGGCGCGATGGATATCAGAGTCGGTACTTCGGGCTACAGTTTCGAGGACTGGCGCGGCCCGTTCTATCCCGAGCGAATCGACAAGGGGAAGATGCTCGATCACTACGTTCAGTATTTTCGCACGGTGGAGATCAACTCCACATATTATCGCATTCCCCATCCGGCCGTGATGGCCAACATCGTCAGGAAAGCTCCCCGTGGTTTTGATTTCATGGTCAAAGTGCCCCAGTCCTTTACTCACCGCCGGACCGACCTGGAAGAGGACCTCGGTCCTTACCGGGATGCCCTGGAGCCGATGATGGAGTCGGGCAAGTTAGCGGGTCTGCTGGCGCAGTTTCCCTACTCGTTCAAGTTCAGCCGGGACGAACTGGATTACCTGTCCATCTGCCGGGAAGCGCTTTCGCCGCATCGGCTGTTTGTCGAGTTCAGGCATGAGGGCTGGGTCAATCGCGAGATGTACGACCGCCTCAAGGCTGAGGGCATCGGCTATGTTTGTGTCGACGAGCCGCAGTTGCGCGGTTTGCTCAGGCCGGACTGTTTCGCTACCACCGACACGGCCTATGTCCGCCTGCACGGCCGCAACGCCGAGCAATGGTGGGACGGGGGCCCCCTGCGCTACGACTACAGCTACTCGCAGGAAGAACTGCGCGAGTGGAAACAGAAGATTGAGAAACTCAGGGCGAAGATCAGCGCCGCGTACGTTTTTTTCAACAACTGCCACCTGGGGCAGGCGGCCGGCAACGCTCTGGACTTCACTCGTCTCCTCGGAGAGTGAATCGGATAACGTCAGATTCAGCCAGCAGTAGGTCGAGACCCCTGCGGTCTCGACAGATTCATGTGTCAGAACCACAGGGGTTCTGACCTACAGGACTCGGAGAGTGAATCG
>Ga0114922_10001428_pt1 | contig 22710 bp, 17 predicted proteins | sample AartaG_FD_100975 | JGI IMG/M metagenome (GOLD analysis project Ga0114922, IMG submission 100975) | Deep subsurface microbial communities from Aarhus Bay to uncover new lineages of life (NeLLi) - Aarhus_00045 metaG | ecosystem: Environmental > Aquatic > Marine > Oceanic > Sediment | place... | reverse complement strand
TATATTCGTGTTTAGCGGGTTTCATGAGTTACTCCTAATTTTTTGCTGATATTAGCGTAACTCATATCCCGCTACTTTAGAAGAATTCTCTCATAGTTGGTTTACTATGGGATGCCTGTGAATCTTTTTTTCTGCTCGTTCTTTAAGAATTTGGCAAACGTACCATTTAATAACTAACCCTCCCATACTATGTCCGACAAGAGAAACCTTTGTAGGAGCTTTTTCTTTCTTCTGAATCGCATGGGCTTTTGCTTTTGTCAAAACCATCTTCACAAAGTCCCCGAGCTTTTTTGCTGAAGAGCGATTGTCCTTGCGCCAGTCATATGTAAACATATAAGTCTGCTCCGTAACTTCTCTTCGCAACTCCTCAACAATCGATTCATAGATAAGGGCTACCGCTTGATGTGGAAAAATAAACCTGTCAATGTCATAGTCAACAGTGCTGTCGATGCTGCTTAGATGTATCTTGCTGAATTGTTTCCTCAAGATGCCTGTCCAGTAGATTTCATCTTGATAATCGACGGGATATTGGTTCTTTAACCAGGACCCCTGCATGCCATGAACAAATACTATTGGGTTGGGATAATTCATGCTAACACTCCTTGATTATTCATTAAAATTCGTCGTTTTTTAGTTTCATTTCCGGCTATCAATCACCCCGGCCAATTCTCAAGTTTCCCAGCGAATAAAACCTTCCGTTGTCTCCACAGTGCCATTCTTCAGAGAAATCTTAGCTTTCGCTTTAAAGAACCCATAAGTCCAAATCCGAATGGCAAAATTCCGATTTTGATCTACTGAAACTCGAAACCGCTCACGAAATGTCGGATGCAACTCGTACTGCACAGATTCAACATTTTCAAGGTCACCTTTGTTCTCTCCGACAATGTAAATGCGTACCTTCCGATGATCTCGTCCTCTCTTGCGAAACTGTTTTGGTTTCACCCCAGGCACTAACTTGCTTTTTAATTTAAAGACCATATCATGTCTCCATGCTGTTTAATTCGTCGTCATTCATAGACTCCTCATCGTACGTCGGGGCATCATTCTCCTGCTCCAACCAAATCTTTTCCTTCTCTTCTCCCAATTCTCTTAATGCTTTTTCGGCTTCGTGGCGCGCCATTTTTGCATTTGACTGTGCTTGTTGTTCTCCACGACTTCCAAAATAATACCCAATCACTGTTGTAAGACCGCCTCCAAGAATCAGAAATCCGCTCTTGAATAGATCAAGCCAGGGCTTTGAATCCGATCCATCTTTTCCTTCTATGTAGGCAGCCACTAGACCAATGGCCAACAAGGCTACCCCATAAAGGCCGAGGAGAAAGTACGCTATGTGCTTGGAAGTTCGCGCAACAGAACTTTCGATTTCCACTTGTGAATTCTCAACCATTACAATCCTCTTGTCATTTCTCACTTCTCAATTTTTTTCGTGCCGAGCCTAACGACAACTCTCTCGTCCCGATTTATCAGGACTGGCAAGGCACCAAATTATTTTCTTTCTACCTTTGCCGTTTTAAGAATCTGGCCCTTTCGCTATCTATTACTTACGAGTGACTTTTAAGAGCATGAAAGATTAAACATTGACCATTAACTCTACAGGTGCATGGTCGCTATCTCTTTTCTTTCCATCTTTTTTGATATCAACTAAATCCTTTCTGACATTCCCAGAATTCTTCTTTACTCTAGGCCTTCCAGTTCCATGAGCCATATCATGTGGGTATAGCATATGATCAATTTGGGCCGGAGGCTTAAAACTATGCGACGGGATACCGATCCCATCGGACAAGTCCACAAAACTATGCAGAACCGTTTCCGGAGCTAAAACAGACCCAATATGTGACTCAACACCGCTTTTCAACAAACGGGCTTCATATTTATCGAATCCCGGACCGTCATTTATATCACCCATAATAATAAAACGTTCCGCAATCCCATCGGTTACCATCTTGAATAGAATTTCCCGCAACCGCAGCCCCTGAGCGATTATTTTCTTGCGATTGTTTATCGGTTCTTTTTTGTTAGCCGTATACGTATTCTTGGACTTCTGATGTACGACCGCTACTATAAACGTTTTTTTATCGCCAATCTTCGGTGTCACTTTTACAATTAAGGGTTTGCGAGAAAATTGATATTTCTTCGTGTTCTTATCATCACCAATCCGGGTGTACCAAGGCCCTTTACTATACGTCAGTTTCTCAACCTTCACAGTGTATGGGTAGTATAGGATCCCGAGGTTCTGCTCTTTCCTATTGCCTTCTAGAACAACATCATAGAAATCGCAATATGCGTCGCGAAACACCTTAAGCTTACTTTCAGGCATACATTCGACAATGCCCAGAACATCGGCATCAATCGTTTTGATGATTTGTCCTACATTATTAGCGCGGGTTTTACTGGAAGGCTTAATTTTACCATTTGCTACCAATCGGTCGGAATAATATATATTCCAACAAGCAACCTTTATAGTGGCCATTTTTTAATCTCCTTTCATAGGCGGCGTCTAGCGACAAGTCACTCAGCCTAATCTAATTTATTTTTTTAATACTGGTTCCACCAAAGACTAAAACCAACTCTCTCAAATTCAGCTACATCAAAGAAGCCCATCCAAAGAATTATGGCGCGGACAGTAGATCTGGCCTTACAGAGCAATACACAAACAAGCAAGTCCTATCCTGAATTAACGTCTTTCTTGAGAGCATCATAAAATTCTAACACCTTAATACTTGGAATATTCAAGTAACCTTTAAGCTTTGCCTTATCGTCATTACTGAGCGAGCCAAGATTTGCTTTGAGCTCGAGAATCCTTTGTATATTTTTCATTGTTGAATAATTTTTTTCAGTCTCCAGAAGTTCCTTCAACACAATAAGGTGGCCGTCTGGTTTGTTTTTCTGACGCTCTATCTCTGCCAGCAGGGTTGCAGCTTTTTGAGAACTAACAAACTGTTGCTCAGCCGGACGCAATTCCCTGTTGGAAATATAAAGTACCGTGTAACAGCGATCCTCAAGTTTGTTGTTCGCACCATCAATTAAGCAGTAGTCATCATTCAACTTCCACTGAGTTATATCAAACGGCGGATCAATTGTTTCACCAGATGGGTAATTGTCCTGAACGCAAATCATATAACACGTAGAGACATGATCGAAAGTAGTGTCTTTCGGTGACCACTTAAGTGATTTACCCTGTTTCAAAAATTCATCATGTTCGATGCTGTCATTATGAAGATTGATAAATGTCTCAAACAATTTCCCCGCACCAAAAATAGCAGCTGAATATGGTAGAAAAATTGCTCCGGCAAGTCCAAAAATGCCACCAATTGCCTCCTTGGTCTCTTCACTTATAAACTCATCTACCTCGTAGATACTTAGCGTTACTTTAACTCTTTGCCCTTCGTAAACCGGGATGTGATGGACCAAAGGGGAGCGGTTGCTTCTGTCCATTTCGGACCTCGTGACGTGCTTGTTCTTGATTTTTAGAACAGAATCATAGTGTAAGTGGCATGTTTTAGGTCGCTTCCATGTTCCATCTATTTGTTTATCTCCGTAAACACATTCGGAGATAATAATCGGCTGTAATGGGAACTTATCTTTGCGTTCTCCCCCTAACCAATCTTTTTTGCTTTCAAGATCTAAATTTGACAATTGAACTGACAGCCATTCGATTGTTAACGGTTTTCCAATACTAATCTGGCGATCTTTGGAGACAAACCTTCTAACGTCCTTAAATTTTGGTCGTAATTTTCCGCCATCTCCTAATATTCCATCCTCATTTTTAATACCTGCAAAGTATATCATTTCAAAAATCTCCTTTCATAATTGGTGTCTAACAACAAGTCAGACAGCCTAACATAGTTTATTTTTCTAATAGCCCGATCAAATAGGCGCAGGTTTCAAATGACCAATGCGCACAACACCTCCTGTAATAATGCCGTCACAGCGAGGGCAAATGATGATAAGAAAATGAAAATAATCTGTATTTTTTCTGACACAAAGAGGCATTGTATAGCATGACATGGCACTAATTGGCTATTGTAAGTGTTGTTATTATCGAGAGTTACAAAGATACAAGGTTGACATTATGCAAAAATAGTGGTAAAATAGGGGTGTAAATTATATTAAGTAAAGACCCAAAAAAAGCCCCGCACCAAACCTTTTGGTGCGGGATCCGGCTTCGTCAGGAGACTACGCCGCGACAAGTCGCCGTGACAGGTATTTTCTTTCGCCCTTTCAGGGCTTTTTTATTTTGGGGTGCTCCTTATTTACCCAGGGCGGCACACTCGGCCGGCGCACTTCGGTCGATGGCGAGAGTGTATATGGCCGTCGGCGAATATGCCAAGGCCCAGCCACTTGCCGAGCAGGCACTCGCTCTGGCCCGGTCGGGAGGTGTCAGCGACTCTGAACTTGGTTTGTGTCTTATTGACCTTGCGTGGCTGTACAGGGACCAGGCCGGGCTCGCTGAGGCCGAGAAGGTGTGTGCCTTGGGGGCCTGGCGCTGCAGGAAAAAGCGTATGGCGAGGAACATACGTACGTGGCGTACACATTGAGGACCCTTGCTTCAATCTATCAGGCCCGCGGTAAATATCGCCTCGCTGCGCCGGTTTTGGACCGGGCGATGACTATCATGCAGGCAAACCACAAACCGGATGATCACCTTATAGCAGGTTTCCAGGTCGATGTCGCCGGCCTGCTTCTGGCACAGGGCAAGTTTGCCGAAGCGGAGGCTTATTATTCGAGGGTGATGGACTTAATCAACAAAAGCTATGGGCCGAATCACCTTTACACAGCAGGCGTACTCGAAAAGATTGCGAGCTTGTATGTTCTTCAGGAAAGGTTCGCCGAAGCGCAAACGCTGGTTGGGGGCGCATTGAAAACGCAGCAAGAAGTTTACGTTCCCGACCATTACGCTATAGTGCCGACGTGGCTGACAACGGCCCGGATGATATCGTCGAAAATAAAAGGGTGCCCCCGAAAGAGGCACCCCTTCTCAAATATCCAAATCAAATGTTACTGAATTTGTTTATTAGCCGCCTAAACCTGCCAATTGCGCTTCGATGTATGCTACGACTGCTGCGTCGGCCTCAGTTGTGGCCGGCGCTACGTACCTGGTCGTAGCGAATGCCACGGAGTCAGCCGTTGACCAGCCTATCTCGGAATTGAGTATCCCGATATATTCGACAAGGGCATCGAGCCATTGAGCGGCTGCGGCATAATGCGTCCCGTCATCGGTGTGAAGTGCTAATGCCTGACCGATAGAGGCCATTTGTTCCTCGGAGATTGGCGCAGGCGGTGCGACAAACTCATTGATTACCACGCCCAGTGCCACAATTTGGGCGCCATCTTCATCTTCGAGAATCGTGGCCGCATCGCGAAGTCTGGCACACATCTCGCACGGCTGCAGGTCCGTGGTATAAACGTACGCATCAGACAGATAGGTCTGAATCCCGCCTTCAAGTCCAAGCTCCTCGGCGGCCCAGGCCACCAAAGCCGGACATTCATCTTCTATTTCAAATGGAGGTCTGTCTTCAAAGTAAGCCATCGCATCCAGATGTGCCGGCTCTGACGGTGGGTCTTCAAGCACCCATGCCCGGCCGTCGTTGATGGCGGGATTGTCAAGACCTGCGCCGCGAAGTACGTAATCATAACCCCCACCAAGGAAAGTGCTCATAAACGAAGGGTTGCCGGCATAAGGAAGAGTCACATTGGCAACGGCATCCTTGAGCCATTCTGTTATCCGGGAGCATACCTGGAGGCTGAACGTTCCTGTTCCGCTGCCAAAAGTCACGAATCCTTCAGGTACAGGCGGAAAACTGACAGTGTCTTTGGCGTCCAAAACCACTGTCGCACCGGTTGACACCACTTCCATACCACCATTGGCTTCTACATTGCCTTCGGTACTTGCTGCATAAATCGCCACATCAATGGGCTGTCCCGGGTCTCTGTCATATCCACCGATACCGGCTGACTCCTTCAGAAAATCAATTGCCGCTCGGTCATCAACATCCTGTCCGTAGTACAATCCTTCCGCCCTCAGGTAACTATTTTCTCCGAGATTCAAATCTTCTTTGCTCATAAGCACTATTGCCGCCTTGCCGGCGACTTCGCCGGACGGGTCCAAGTTAACTCCTGCACCGATTGCATCGTCAGAATAACCTTCTATGGTTGTATTGAGCGCGTACCCTGTGCTGTTGATGCTGTTTCTAAGATTGGGTAAATCACCGCCGTCCTGCAGGTCTTCTGTGTATATCTTGCCGTTTTGTGAGATAATCGACACGCCGCCGGGCTTATGCAGTTCAAAGGGTTCCGGTATCTTGTCACCGTTGCCACCACAAGACGACCGAAGTGTTGTTATCAGGTCAACACCGATTTGTATGTCACTATTTTCGCGATTGCCTTCGATAATTATATTTCCTGCACATGTGCTTACTCCGTTTTCGGGACCTGCATAGTGAAGGTCAACAGCCGGTTTTCCACGATACGGTCCGTCATAACCTCCGCTCAGAGTCAAATCACCCGGAGTTGTTTTGTCCAGCCAGCCATAGGTAGCAAGTGTGCCGTTGTCGGCTTTAACCGATTGGTCCACACTCTGGCCGGTGAAAAAGCCGCCATAAAACTCGGTGTCGGCAAACAAACTTACATCTTCACTGGCAAACAGGTCTGCATACACGTAAAGATTAGCCATGTCCGGGTCGCCCCGGCCGGCGTTGATTGCTTCGATACCGCCTATAATCAAACTGCCGTTATTAACTGTAACATAGTCATCAAGGTATATCTGGCCGCCGGTTCTGTCAACACCTCCAACAGTGATTTTAAGGTCGCCGGGGCTTGTTTTGGTTAGAGTTTCATGAGCGGCTATATAGCCGTTTTCCGAGTGTACCTGCTGGTCGTCGCCGTCAAACTCGCTGGCCCTGAACATCTCCAAATAATCCTGGGCCTTCAAATCACCGGCTGCTGTAAATCCATCCATTATCATCAGGCTGCCTGCCTCGGAAGCCACGTTGCCGTTAAGGTCAATGCCGCTGGTTCTTCCGTATAGTAACATCATGCCGCTTGAAGTTTTTTTCAGGTCTCCGTCGGCTGTTAACTTACCACCGGCATCGATCTTCTGTGTACCGGTTCCGTCAAGCACCGTTTTGTTATTCAGAGTGATGTCACCTTCGGCCTTGACTAAATCACCACCAAGATATGTTGTATTATCCGATGAAGAGATATCGATATTTCCGGCGTTTGTGGTTGTGATATTGCCGTTAGCAATGACGTCGTCTGCAGCATTTAAAGTGAGGTTTCCAGCGGCCCAGACGGCGTCGTCCAGAACGATATTGTAAGCCTGCACATTCAAATTCCCGCTGCCGCTCAGTACTGCCGTTGCGTGCAAATCGCCGCCGGCAATAAGGGTCTTGTCTCCGGCTACAGTAGTTGGGCCGTTCAAATCAAGGTTGTTGGCCGCGTTCACATTGCCGTCAAGAGTAATCGCGGCGCCGGAGAGCGTGAGGTTTCCTGTGGTGTTCTTGTTAATGTCGTCTTCGGCTGTTAATATTCCTGTTTCGGCGTCGAATTTCTGGTCGCCGATGCCGGTTGCGTAAACCTCATTCTCAAATACTATAAAGTTGCCGGCGTCACCTGTCACATCACCGTCAAGGTTTATTCCGCTATCACCGCTAAGTATGAGCTTACCTGCGCCGCTTTTTGTAATATCGCCGGTTACCGCCAATGTCCCTGCTCCGGCGTTTATTCTTCGGTTGAAGGTTCCGAAAGCTTCCACATCACCGTTCATCGCTATATCATCAGCCCTGATATTGGCGTTGAGATTGATAGTTCCACCTGTATTGAGTTGGACTCCTCCGCCGCCTGTAAAACTGATTCCACTGTTATTCTTCAAATTGATGTCGCCGTCGGCATTAACGGTCAACGAGTTGCCGCTGTCTCCGCTGACACCATCTTTCAGGTTTCTGAGTGCTGTGAAAGTAACATTTCCCGCCTCAAATAAACCTGAAGTTGTGCTTATAGTTGTATCTCCAAGGTCCAGATGACCCTCCAGAGTGTCAATGTCTATTTCACTGCCGGTAGTTGTGGGAGCAAAGTCTTCATCCGTCCAGCCCATATCATCGACATCGTTGTCCGTGATGAGGATATTAGTCGGGTCGATAAGTAACATGCCGTTTTCGCCGTTGATTGCCGTCCTGTCAACGGTGCCGTTGACTTCAACGTGCTTCTTACCGGAAACCTCTACAAATCCGCCGTCACCTGATTCGGTTCCACCCTTTACTTCAATCCTCCCGCCTGACCGGAACAATGCCGTATCCGGTGAATATACAACCACCTCACCGCCGTCGCCGTTGGCGCCGCCGTTTGCCGTGGTGACACTTTCGCTGCCCAGAGCAACCACTTCGGTAGCGGTCAGATTAACACTACCACCGCCGGCTTCGATGCCGTCGGTATTGATAGTGCCGAATTGACCCGTGCGAGCGGCTTTGACCGTGATACTGCCGCCGGTGGCGGCCAGAGTACCGAGATTCAGCGCCTTGGAAAATACATCGCCTGCGGCGAGAACTATCACTCCGTCCTGTGCATCGATTGTGCCTTCGTTAGCGACGTCGGCCATATCCGCAAGTGCGCCGTCCGTCGCCTTTGGAACATCAACCGAAGCTAACTCGACAATAACGTTGCTGCCCGGCTGGCCTAAAGTAATCCTGTCTCCCGCCGCCATCACAACATACCCGTTCGGACTTGTTATGGTTCCGGTGTTAAGAACCTTTTTGCCGATAAGTGCGACCTTCTCAGCCGAGATGTTACCCTGGTTTATCACCGCCGCATTGCCCCCGGCAAATATATCGCACCCGTTCAGGAAATTTTCGTGTGACAGGGCCAGACTCGTGGCTACCAGTTGAGTCATGTTTATCACGGCGCCGGGTCCAATCAGGATACCTGCTGCGTCATGAAGGTAAATACTGCCCGTCGCCTCAAACCTGCCGTAGATTTGTGTGCCGTCCACCGAGTGCACCTCAAATAGCGCCCTGGCGTCTGCACCGGGCTGGGCGCAGAAGACCGATTGAACTGAGGCGATATCAAAATCGCAGAACCGCCCGATTGCACCGTCCGAAGCGGTCATATTGGTCGTATTGCCGCCGGAATTGACGGTGATATTGCCGTTTACAACGTCCGTCAGGACCACGTCAGCCAATACGACCGAGGCCGGCACGTTAAAAATCAAACAGCATACCAAAAAGTGTATAACAAGTTGTTTAAAATTCCTTCTATAGAATTTCACAAAATTCATTACCCAACCTCCCGCCGAAATCTAAATCGGCAAATATTGTTTAATCACCCCCATTTTAGAATACACCGGCTGGCGTATACGCGCCGGAACCTTCGACCTTTACACTCCACCCTCCAGATGAGAATAATAGACTTTTATGGTAACATATATAGTCCGATTTGTCAAGCCTTTTCTCCCTCTATAATAGAGGATAATCGTCCGATAATATAAAGACGCCGTTTAAAAAACGGGACTATCAATGAAGTGTGGCAGGAGGCTTTTGTTAAGTCCCGCGTGTGAAAGCCGTTGAACTGCTTGCAAATGATAACTTGGTATTTTTTGCCCGGGGCATCAGATAATATTTAGCCCCGCATTTTACGTGTGGGGTTTTTTGCTATATTTTTTTTGGTACGGGGCCGATGACGGAGTCGTATTCAGTAAAGGCGGATTTGTCGCCGGTGCAGATTGTATCGGCAATTGCAGCGAGCCTCGGAGCGTTCCTGGAAATATAACGGCGGGCAATTTTGGCCTTTCGCTCTTTCATGCCGGTAGTTTTTGGCTCGCCGCCGGAGCCGGTATTTGCAACCGGAACCTGCATATCGACTTTGGTACTTGCCTGGCCACAAAAGAGGTACCCCGTTATCAATGCGATTGCCATATCGACAAGAGGCCGCCCGTACAGGTCCATGTATTCGACTCCCGCTTCCTTTACAAAGGCGATTGCTTTGTTTAAGTGGTCGGTTCCTTCTCTGAGGATGTCGAGCATATCTTTGAGTCGGGGGTCATATTCTGCCTGGGCAAGGTCGGCGAGATACTTTTCACAGGTCCCGCTGGAAACGCCACGGACAGCGGCAACGACCTGCAACTGGCTTGTACCTTCGTAGATGGTTGTAATTCGGGCGTCGCGGGCGTGGCGTTCACAGGCGTAGTCGCGCATGAAGCCGCTGCCGCCCAAGACCTGGATCGAGTCATAAGCGACGGTGTTGCACATCTCGGAGCAATAATATTTGCTCATCGGCGTCAGCATTGCGGCAAGTCTTTTAATCTTGCGGTTCCGGTTCTTAAGTTCTTTTGCAGCGTCCTTATCGGCAGGGGGGTTGGCAAGGGTTTTTTCGGTGCCGATTTGGGTATCGACTACCCGGCTGGTCTCGTAGAGCAGCGCCCGCCCGGCCTCGATAGCGATTTTCATGTCCATAAGCATGTCGCGAACGGCCGGCAGCTTCTCTATGGGGCCGCCGAACTGGACCCTGCTTGCGGCGTAGTCACGCCCGATGCGGTAGGCCGCTTCTGCGATACCCATGGACTGGGCGGCGATGCCGATTCTTGCGCCGTTCATAAGGGCCATGACGTAGGTGACAAGGCCTCGTTGTCTTTCGCCGATTAGCTCGCACGGTGTATTGTCGAAGAACAACTCACAGGTGGGTGAGCCGTGGATGCCTAATTTGTCTTCGATCCTTCGCACCTTGACGTTCGGGCCTCTGTCGCACACAAAGAGGCTGAGGCCTAACCCACCGGCCCTGTCGGGCTCGCTGCGGGCAAGTACCAGTAGAACCTCACCGCAACCGTTGGTGATGAAGCGTTTTACACCGTGCAGGTACCAGTTGCCGTCATCACACTGAAATGCGCGGAGATTGACGGATTGCAGATCGCTACCGGCGTCCGGCTCGGTGAGGACCATAGCGCCGGTAACTTTACCAGCCGCAAATTTTTGCAGATACTTCTGCTTTATTTCTTCAGAGGCGAAGGCATTGATGGTCTCACCGATTCCCTGCAGGCCGAAGATATTCATCAGCGCGGCGTCGGCTCGTGAGACGATTTCGATAGCCATTGAATAGATCAGATTGGGAAAGTTGAGCCCCCCGAACCTGTGCGGCAGTGTAAAACCCATCACATCGGCCTTGGCTAAGGCGTCTAACGATTCGGCGATTCCTTTGGCGTATATTACCGTGCCGTCGGGATTGAGTGTGTTACCTTCTCTGTCTATATCCTCGCTGCGCGGTGCGATGAAATCGCCGCTCAGTTGGCCTAACGAATCGAGAACAAGGTCATAATTTTGCACAGCTTCTTCGGCCGTGGCCGGAGCATAATCGAACTCATTCGCAAAACGAAAGCCCTCTTCCATATAATCGGCGAGCGGCGCAAAGTCTATATGCCTGAACAAGAACTGAATATCGTCATTATCCCTATAAAAATTCGCCATACTAAGCCCAAACTCAAAACTAAAAACTAAGAACCCATAACTAAATTATGCCTTCTCCCGGATTGCCTTTATCATTTTTGGAACTACATCATTAAGGTCGCCGACGATTTTGTAATGGGCAATACCAAAAATAGGAGCGTCCGGGTCGTTGTTGACGGCGACAATTTTTTTGCTTTCACTCATACCAGCCTGGTGTTGTATCGCGCCACTTATGCCGACGGCTATATACAGGCTGGGCCTTACGGTTGTGCCGGTCTGGCCGACCTGGTGGTCGTGGTCGATAAATCCAAGGTCAACCGCCGCCCTTGTTGCACCAGGGGCTGCACCGAGGCAGTGGGCAAGGTCCCATATCAGCTTAAAGTTGGCCTTACTGCCTACCCCTGCGCCGCCGGCTACGATTATCCTCGATGCCTTCAGGTTGACCTTTCTTTCCTGGGTGTGTTCGTCGAGAATCTCAAGCGGCAGGTCGTCGGCGGATACGTGTACGGTCTCGGTAACAATTTCGGCCTTTCTTTTTGTGTCAGCAGCCGGCATAGGCATTACGCCTTCGCGCACCGTTGCCATCTGAGGCCAGCGGTCGTAGTTAATGATTGTGGCGATGATGTTACCGCCGAAGGCAGGGCGAATCTGGAAGAGAAGATTTTTATAGACTGTATCGGTCTTACCGATTTTATGGTCGCCGATTCGCAGATCCGTGCAGTCGGCGGTAAGACCGGCCTTTGCAGCGCTTGCGATACGCGGAGCCAGATCACGCCCGCAGGCGGTTGCACCATAGAGCACAATCTGAGGTTTGTATTTGTGAATCAAATCGTAAATCACCCTGGCGTAGGAGTTTGTCTGGTAACGCCCAAGCAGCCGGTGCTGAGCCAGGTAAACCTTGTCGGCGCCGTAATAGGCCAGCTTATCGGCAAGGACTGTGCAGTTATCACCTAAAAGAATCGCAGCGAGTTTAACGCCGAGCTTATCGGCCAGTTCCCTTCCCTTGCTCAAAAGCTCAATCGGAGTATCCTCGAGTTTGCCTGCATGCTGCTCGGCAAAAACCCAAACTTCACCGGCTGTGTTGACATCAATCATATTCGAATCCTTATATCACAGTCAGTCGTTAAACCGCCCAACCGTTATTATCCAATAGTGTGCTCTTCAATCAATTCGTGGATCATCTCGCTGACTCCATCCATTGTGGGTGCGACTTCCTTACTTTCTTTTGCTTCGAGCACGACGCTTTGAATCCGGTGGACCTTAGTCGGCGAGCCGTCCCGGCCGCACCAGCTAAAATCGGGCTCTAAGAAGTCCAGGTCCCACAGTTTTATGAGCAGTCCCTTTTTTTCGAGTTCCCTGCACCGACTGTCGGCAAGGGCGGCAAGCTTTTTCACCTCGGCCTCGGTGGCCTGCGGGTTCGCTTCGGCCATGACCTCGGCGACTTCTAATTGCGTGCGGGCGTTTTTGTACTTCATAAGTTTCCTTGCAGCCGCGGCCCTTGGTTCATTCGCCTCACCGATAACAGTCAGCAGGATGGGCAGCTTTGCCTTGACTTGCTGCCAGCCGCCGGCGATATTACGGTGGACGGTAATAGCCTGATTTTTAAGCTCGATAAGCTGCTGGACATAGGTAATTTGAGTGATGCCTAACTTTTCAGCTAACTGAGGACCCACCTGAGCTGTGTCACCATCGATGGCCTGCCTGCCGCAAAGGACGATGTCGTAATCGAGCTTCTTGACGGCGCAGCTTAAAATATAGCTTGTGGCCAAGGTATCGCTTGCCGCACAGCGCCTCTCGCTAATAAAAGTCGCATCGTCGGCGCCGCGGTAGAGCGAATCCCGCAGGGCCTCGCTTGCGGCGGGGGGGCCCATAGTAACGACTGTAACAGTGCCTCCAAACTTTTCCCTGATTTGCATAGCTAATTCAAGGGCATTTAGGTCCTCGGGATTAAATATCGCAGGCAGCGCACCGCGGTTTACGGTGCCGTCGGCGTTCATTGCCTCGCCCGTAATCCTTTTAGTATCAGGGACTTGCTTTATCAAAACTACACAATTATAAGGCACGATAAATTCCTGTGAGTCAACAGATTCTTCAATTCGCAATCAGCCAAAGTTGCGACAGTTTAGCCTAAATGCCCGGGTTAGTCAATAGTTCGTTGTTCGTAGTTGGTAGGGTGGGCTTTAGCCCACGCGGGCTCTGGTCAGGACAAGGTTTTCTACGAGGCGACTCCGGCGGTTGGAGAGCCATTTTTGAATTGACAGGGGATAAAAGAGTATGTGTAATAACGAGTCAAAGAGAAAAGAGCTTTTTTAAGGGATTTAACATGACAAAAACCACAATCGTTGGACTCATTATTGTAGCGGTATTTTGTTCGGCTGGATGTGGGGCAGAAGTTACCCGGCCGGAGCGTGGATTCGTAAGCACAAAACCTGCAAGAAACTGGGAAGAGGCCTTAATCAGCGGCAACGGGAAGGTAGGCGCGTTGGTTATGAGCCGTCCTCTGGATGAGACCATTATCTTTAGTCATGAGCGTCTGTTTATGCCCGCTTACCCGAGTAAGCCGCTCGTAGATATGGCGCCACATGTGGATACCATACGCGAAATGATTGACGAAGAGGAATATAGAGATGCAGCCAGGTTTGTGTGGAACCTTGCAAGCAAGCAAGGTTATCCGGAGCTGCGCTGGACCGATCCGCTTATTCCGGCGTTCGATTTGAAGATAACAATGCCTCCGGCAGGAAAGACACGCGATTATGCACGGTCGGTGGATTTTCAGACGGGAGTTGCTTCGGTGCAATGGAAGGACGAGAGGGGTGGATTTTTGCGTCGGCTTTTCGTTTCCCGGGCAGATAACGCAGCGGTGCTATCACTCCGCGGGGAGCGAGGTGGAGTAGTCAACTGCCGGATAGCGCTGGCGACGAGGCCCGGATATAATGATGTCGAAGTCGAAGCTGGAGAGGAAGGACCTTTTGGACCAGGTGTGGAAGACATTAAGATTGCTGCCGATGGCCCGGTCATTACTTATCGTTGCCTGTTCGCCAAGAGACGGCCGGACAGTATCGCCGGGCATGAAGGCACTGCATACGTGAAGACCCGGGGAGGCTCGCTGGAGACGTTGAAAGATGCTATTGCCGTCAAGGGTGCTGACGAAGTCCTCGTTCTCGTGAGCCTGGATGTCCTGAGCGATGCGGATAGATTGATGCTGAGTGACATGCGAGACGACCTCACTGCTCTGAACGCGGATTTTGATGCGCTGCTGGGTCGCCACGCCGCGATTCATGGCGAGATATTCAACCGGACCCGTCTGGACCTCGGCGGTGGTCAGGACCATAAGCTAACTTCTGAAGCTCTATTGAAGAAATCGCGTATTGGCAAGCTGAATCACGCTCTGCTTGAGAAGGAGTTCGATGCCGCGCGCTACGCCATTATCTCGTCTTCGGGCGAGCTTCCGCCTACCTTGCAGGGCGTTTGGTCCGGGAACTGGATCCCGGCCTGGCAAAGCGATTATACCCAAAACGGCAATGTGCCATCCGCCATTGCAAGCATGCTTATGGCAAATATGCCCGAATGTATGGAGGCATACCTGAACTATATAGAATCGATGGTGCCGCACTTTCGTGTAAATGCCCGCACACTTTACGGCTGTCGCGGAATCATGCTGCCATCACGAACCAGCGCTCATGGGTATAATATGCATTTCAACGAGGAGTACATTCATCTGTTCTGGACGCCGGGTGCGGCTTGGGCGGCACATTTTTTCTATGATTACTATCTGTATACGGGTGACAGGGAGTTTCTCGTGAAAAGGGCGCTGCCTTTTATGAAAGAAGCGGCTCTGTTTTTCGAGGACTTTCTGTATGAGGGCCACGAGGGTAAATATGTATTTAATCCTTCCTATTCACCCGAAAACACGCCGTCGAACAGCAATTCGCAGGCTTGTATCAACGCGACGATGGACATCGTCCTCGTCAAGGAGCTGCTGACTAATCTGGTTACGGTGTGCGAGGAACTCGATATAGAGCAGGAAGGTGTTATGCGGTGGAAGTGGATGCTGCAAAAAATGCCCGAGTATCAAATCAATGATGATGGAACTGTAGCGGAATGGACAACGGAAGATCTAATCGACAACCCCCTAATCGACAACCACAAGCATCGTCACATCTCTCACATGTATGCATTGTATGATGGCTTGCCTGACGAGATTGCTGCCGACAAGGCGTTGCGAAACGCATTCAAAAAGGTAATCGAAAATCGTATGGGACCCCGCCGGGCCGATGGTGGCGGCGTCATGTCGTTCGGGCTGGTCCAACTCGGACAATCGGCGGCAAGTCTCGGTGAGGCGGACCTGGCCTACGAGGTTGTTGACATGCTCGCAAATGTCTATTGGTGGCCGAATATGGTCTCAACGCACAACCCGAACAGTATCTTCAACGTTGATATCTGCGGCGGAATGCCCGCGGTCATTATTAAGATGCTCGTTTATTCCGAACCGGGTAAAATTGTCCTTCTGCCGGCCTTGCCGAAGCAGTGGCCGTCGGGTGCAATTGAAGGAGTTTTGTGCCGAGGCCAGGTCGAGATAAAGAGGCTCAAATGGGACCAAAAGCAAGTGGAAGTTAGTTTTGTATCAAAGAAAGCTCAAAATGTGACGATTAAGATTCCGCGGGGCTTTAAGGAAGTAAAGATAACAAAAGGCGACGCGGACATCGTGGAAAAAAGCGAAAAGGACGGCAAATGTGTTATAGCCGTCCCGCCCGGCGAAGTTCTAGAGATTCATTTTGTGCGATAAAGTCTCGGCTGCGATTGGGGTTTTATCTTTTGGATCGCTTGCGGTTTCTGTGCGTATGTAACGAGGTTCAAAACACTGATATTTTTCCCAACCCCGACAGATCTACGAACTTCTTGACGATTTGGTCAATTTCTTCTGTTCCCCGCCATTCTTTTTTCTTGACATTGAAATACACATGAATATTGCCGATCCAAAGCCAGATGTAGTCCTTCATACCGCCGCCCATATCAAGATAATAACGATTATCAAGCATCTTGGCGTTGTCAGGTATAGATGGCTGATTACGTAAAAAGAAAATGGCAGAACAGGCTGTATCACCATTCTTGTCTTTCCAGGAGCATGTTATTTTGGCCTTTAAGAACATTGCACTGGTAGACATTTCACTAAGACCCTCATATCCATCTGCCGGCCTTAGAAAATAGACCTTCATAGCATCATTTAGCAACGGATCCTTCTTCCTGAGTCCGCGTGACATTGCACGCATCTTATCATTGTAAGGTTTTTCTATAGACCTCTTTTCAACCTCAATTTCATCTTTGTCAGCCTGCAATTTTTTCAACAAAGCTGCCCGCTCGGCGGGATTTTCAAGAGTGCCTATTTCAAGACGTATTCGGTAGTCTTGACGTTCTTTCGCCCAAAAATCAATTTGCTCCCTGTGTTTCCGTAGCTGCTCGCTGTCGGCAGGCGGTTTTTGCAATATCGCTTTAAGACCCTTGACTTTCACACGCTCCGCCGTCAGCGGCTTGACGACATCATCTTTCTCATAGATGATTTTGCGATACCTCTTTGAACATGCCAGACTACCCCTTGCCAGTTCATCCAGACGGCCATTGCCGTCGGCAGGATCGATTCGCGCCAAACCATCCAGATCAACAAAATCCCTGATGTACCGGCCCATCTTATCTTTGCCCCATTGCTCAGGGTCTCTAATATTGAAGCTAACGCTACAGTATCCCGCCTGAACTTCGATGCTTTGAGGCCAAAGCTTAACTACATGGAACTTATCATCAAGCATCTCGGCATCGTCCTCTGGAGGCGGACCCTCTTTCAGCTTGATCCACGCGAGACAGAATGCCTGGTGCTTATGTTCGGTATCCCACCATTCGTATGTCACTGACCCTGCATGATACTTCGCTCTTATCTCGGTACGAACAATCGCCGGATAGTCTTCCTTTGGCCAGCGAATATATTCCTTCATCACTTCTTCAAAGATCTTCTGCTTGTCTTCTACTTCCTTCTTTATGGTGTTAATTCTCTTATTAAACGGTTTTGCGGCGCGTAACTCTTCAGCCAGGATTCTTCTCCTTTCCTTTTCGTACTTCTCTGCCAGTTTAGCTCGCTCATTAGAATCGGTGAGTTTGTCGAACTCAATAGCGGCCTTGTGCTTGGCAATCACGTTTTCCGCAAGCGCTATATCGTCTTTGTAATGCCGTATTCTTTCCTCATCAAAAACAGGTCCTTTAAGCAGCTTGATTTTTAAACGAAGAGTATTCAGTCTTTCATCCAATTTTTCGGTGGCCTCTTTCTTCTGTGTCTTTATCTCTTCCAACTTGTTGTAGATGCGCAGGCTGTCAGATAACAACGCCTTGACTTGCTCCTTTTCCCCGGCGGATGTGTTCAGGGCGACCAAAGCAGTGACTACTACGAGCGAGGTTTGTTTAACGAACACTTTACCTGGCATTTCCAATTTAAAAGCTTAAAAAACACAATTTTCTACGTATGATGACAATGATTTTACAAAAGCCGCTTAAAACTATCGAGAAATTTATTTCCTGAGTTTTGCGAGTTTTACAAGGTTACCGGACCCCACGACTGTGCTCAGGACAGGCATAGATAGTTTTGAGTTGTGGAATCCCGGCGCGCCGGGATGGTAATTCGGCGGTTCCCTCCCCTTTTATATCGGTGTTAAACGGGTGCCACAGTTTTCTTGCTATTTGGGTGGAATGGAATATAGTAGTGTTAGTTCGTAGTCTGTGGTTCCCTTCGACTACGCTCAGGGTAAACGTGGTTCGTAGAGAGAGCAGGGAGCAGGTCTGATGGGCGAAGTAAAGCGTTTGAATACGCAGTTGAGTGATGAGGACGTAAAGTTGCTAAAGGCCGGTGATATGGTTGCAATTAGCGGCGTTGTATATACCGCTCGCGATATGGCGCATAAAAGGCTGTGCGAGCTTATCGACGCTGGTAGAAGTTGCCAATTGACCTTACAGGCCGGGTCATTTACTTCGTCGGGCCGACACCGGCAGGGCCCGGCCGGGTGATTGGAGCGGCCGGGCCGACGACATCTTCGAGGATGGATGCCTTCAGCCCCAAGCTAATCGCAGCCGGTCTTAAAGGGATGATTGGCAAAGGCTACCGCGCCGAAGGGGTACGGGACGCACTTAAAGAATATGGGGCAGTTCACTTTTCGACTATCGGCGGGGCGGGGGCACTCTTGAGCAAACACATCACCTCAGCCGAAGTAGTGGCCTATGAAGAATTAGGCGCCGAGGCGATACGAAAGTTGGAAGTTGTGGATTTTCCCTGCTTTGTGGCCTACGATGCGCATGGAGATACAGTTTATGACCGTTAGTAGGAACTGAGCAAATGAAGGTTGCGCTAATCGGGTTAATGCAGTCAGGCAAGAGCACACTTCTTTCGGCTGTCAGTGGCAAGCCGGTCCGGGCCGGCGGGGCAGGTATAGTCGAGGAAGTTGTACCCGTGCCGGATGAGCGATTAGATTGGTTAGCCGCGCATTATGAGCGCACCAAACCGGTCCACGCGACGGTCGATTGCCTTGATTTGCCGGGTCTTTCTTTTGCCGACGAGCACACGCGGGCGGCGGCAAGACGCTTGTTCGAGCAGGTGCGGACGGTCGATATGTTTGTAATCGTCGTAAAAGCGTACGGTGATGGTGCCGAACCTGCGAAGGATTTGACGGAGCTGCGGACGGAGTTTTTATTGGCGGACCTCGAATTAGTGGCTACGCGAGTCGACAAGTTGGAAAAGCAGATTCACAAGCCCACAAAGACACAGTCCCATGATAAGGCCGAGCTTGCTCTGCAATTGAAATTGCAGGATGGTCTGGAGGCGGAAAAGCCGGTCAAGGCTATCATTGAAAATGAACATGAGCTTGAGCTTATAAAGTCATTAGGCCTTTTGACTGCCAAGCCGATGATGGTGGCCGCTAACGTTGGTGAGGGCCGCTTGGGTGAAGAATTCAAATTTGACAATCTGGATGAATCGGTTCAGGTTGTATCCTTGTGTGCGAAGCTGGAAAGTGAGTTGGCCCAGTTGGATGCCGACAGCCGGGACGAGTTCATGGCGGATTTGGGGATAACTGCCCCTGCGGTGACGAGATTTGTTAAGAGCTGCTATGCGACTCTCGGGCTGATAAGCTTTTTGACGGTTGGCAAAAATGAGGTTCGTGCCTGGCCGATAAGACAGGGGACGTGCGCTTTAGACGCGGCGGGCAAGGTTCACACCGATATGAAGAGGGGCTTCATACGAGCAGAGACGATGGCCTTCGCCGACCTGAAGGAATCAGGTGATGAAAAGGCCCTCAAGGCCGCGGGAAAAGTACGGCTCGAAGGCAAGAACTACATCGTCCAGGACGGCGATATCATAAACTTCAGATTCAATGTGTAGGGGTGTAAGTTGATGCGAGCGCAGGTGCTGACAGGTATCAGACAGATGGAGTTGCGGGATGTGGCGAAACCGGTAATAGAAAAGGATACCGATGTTCTGCTGAAGGTCGAGTGGGTGGGTGTCTGCGGCAGCGATGTACACTACTATGAGACGGGCAAAATCGGCACCGATACCGTCCAGTATCCGTGGATAGTCGGCCATGAATGCGCAGCGACCGTTGAACAAACAGGTGGTAAAGTGACAAGGGTAAAACCCGGCGATGAAGTAGTTATAGACCCTGCGATGTCATGCGGGAAGTGCGACCAGTGTGCCGCCGGCAGGGAAAACACGTGCAGGAATTTGAAGTTTTTGGCCTGTCCGGGGCAAGCAGAAGGCTGTCTGTGCGAATATATTGTAATGCCGCAGGATTGCTGCTTTCCGACTGGGGAAAGGATTACACCCGAGCAGGGGGTTGTGTGTGAACCGTTTTCTATCGGTGTATATGCCGTCCAATGCGCGCAAATAGGCCCGGACACGAAGGCGGCGATACTCGGCTCCGGGCCGATAGGCCTTAGCTGCCTTGTTGCCACGCGAACGCAAGGTGTAGAGAAAATTTATATGACGGATAAAATAAAGGAGCGTGTTGATATTGCAAAAAAAGCCGGCGCCGCCTGGTCGGGTAATCCGGATTTGGATGATATTGTTGAAGCAATCAGGCGGCGGGAGCCGGATGGGATGGACGTTGTCTTTGAGTGTGCCGGCGAGCAGGACACCCTCGACGAGGCGATAGAACTGCTTCGGCCGGGCGGTAAGCTGATGGTTCTTGGAATACCGAGAATTGAGCGAGTGTCGTTTATTCCCGACAAGATGCGCAGGAAAGAAATTACCATAATAAATGTTCGCAGGCAGAATAAGTGCACACAGTCGGTGATTGATTTGATAGCATCAGGTAAAGAAAATGTAGATTTCATGCTCACTCACAGCTTTGATTTTGAACAAGCGCAGGAGGCCTTTGATATGGTCGCCGGGTACCGCGATGGGGTGGTTAAGGCGCTAATCAGGGTGGGCGCGCGATGAAAAAGGCGAGTATAATCAGTGTGGGCAATGAGCTTTTGGCGGGGCTGATTGTAAATACCAACGCCGGCTATTTGAGCAGGGAGCTTTTATCGATGGGAATCCCTACCGTCAGTTGTTACACCGTTGGCGACCGGATAGATTCGATAGCCGAAGCAATAGCTCAGGCGGCGCAGCAGGCGGACATCATCCTGATTACAGGGGGGCTTGGGCCTACGGGGGATGATTTAACACGGCAGTCGCTGGCGAGATTCATGGGTGTACAGTTGGAGTTCAACGAGGAACTGTTAGCACAAATGTCGGAATTTTTTACAAAACGCGATATCAAGATGTCGGCCAATAACAAGGTTCAGGCGTATATCCCGGTCGGTGCTGAGGCAATTGCGAATAACGTGGGTACTGCGCCGGGTATTATGACCGAACGCGACGGTAAGATTTTTGTATGTCTGCCCGGTGTGCCGGCCGAAATGAAACAAATGTTTGCTGAGTCTGTTGCCGACCGATTCAGACAGGCCGCTGGCGGGCAGGTTGTTCTCATGCGGAAGATCCGCTGTTTTGGTACAGGCGAATCCGTCATTGCCGAAAAGCTTGGTGATTTGATGCAGCGGGACAGAAATCCGCTCATTAACTGTACGGTCAGCGGCGGTATCATCACCCTGCATATTGTCGCCACGGCCACAGACAGGGCCGGCGCCGAGGAAATGATTGAGAAGGACGCACGTCAGTTGCGGGCGCTTTTGGGTGATCTTGTTTATGGCCGGGATGAGGAGACGTTAGCTGAGGTTGTAGGCGCACAATTGCGTTCCTGCCGAAAGAGGCTTTCCGTGGCTGAGTCGTGTACCGGCGGGCTTATCGGCAAGTTATTGACGGATGTGCCCGGTTCGAGCGATTATTTTACCTATGGGTGGGTAACTTACAGTAATGAAGCCAAGATACGTGAGCTTGGAGTAGACGGGGCCTTGATCAAAAAACACGGCTCTGTCAGTGCAGAAGTGGCTCTTGCGATGGCAAAAGGTGCCCGCGCAAGGGCGGATACGGATTTTGCCATTGCCGTCACAGGAATAGCCGGGCCGGGCGGTGGAACTGAAGAAAAGCCGGTAGGATTGATTTATATCGCTGTGGATTCGAGCGAACTGCGGGATGTCCAGCAGTACATTTTTGCTCATACAAGGGAGCATATTCGTTATCGTGCGGCGCTTATGGCGATAAATATGCTCAGGTTGAGACTGTGAGTTTGACTAAAGATTCGGAATTTGGTATAATACATATTACAAGAAAAATATGCGCTTCACAAACAGGGCCCCGACCGTGAGGGAGGGGTATAATTGAAGCTTCACCTTCAAACTACAGGACAGTCGAGCGCAATTAATTTATAGGGTTGGTAAAGCAAGAATTTTGCGGCCAATTACTTTTAAGTAGTTGAAGACCTATGCCAAGAAAACGAAGACATTTAGGCGAAATACTTTATCGCAGCGGTCTGGTCAAGAAGGAAGCGCTGGTCAAAGCGATAAAGAAGTCTAAGGCCGATAACAAGCGGCTCGGTGAGACCTTGATTGATCTGGGGCTGATTAACGAAGAGGACTTAAGCCGCAAGATTGCAGAACAGTTCGGTCTGGAGTATATCGATCTTGACGAACAGGAGATTCCTCAAAGTGCGAGGAAACTCATCCCGGAGGAGTTGATGCGGAAGCATTTGATCCTGCCTCTGGGGATGGATAACGGCACCCTGAAGCTGATTATCAGTGACCCGCTCGACCTTGATACCCTGGATTTGCTGCGGTTTCGTCTGAACGCGGAGTTGGAATGCTGCTATGCGAATCC
>Ga0114922_10001427_pt1 | contig 22723 bp, 14 predicted proteins | sample AartaG_FD_100975 | JGI IMG/M metagenome (GOLD analysis project Ga0114922, IMG submission 100975) | Deep subsurface microbial communities from Aarhus Bay to uncover new lineages of life (NeLLi) - Aarhus_00045 metaG | ecosystem: Environmental > Aquatic > Marine > Oceanic > Sediment | place... | reverse complement strand
TGCTGGTCGATTCCGACAAACAACATTTTTGGGTTCTCCTGCGAAAAGGATTCTGTTTTGGCGATCCACCGCGGATACGCCGTCCAACGAATTCTGCAGGAGAACCCTCTTTCATGGAATCATTCTTCGCCCTTGGGCGAAGGGTGGGGGACGGAACGTACGGAAGGATGAAGGATGAAGGCGGAAGGATGAATTAGGAATGCTGAATGAAGAATGGAGGGCGGGACCGAGTCTGGGATTTCAGCATTCTGCATTCGACATTCTGCATTCTGCGCGTCCCCCACCCTTTCCTCCGGAAAGAAGGGGCACTCACCGCGCGCCGCGTCGCACGGTATTGCGGAGTATCAGTTTCTGTGGGGAGTGCAGATCGGTGGGGCTTGCCAAAGTGAGGGCACGGTGGTAGTATAATACTAGCGTTTCGGTACCATTCAAAGGGAGGCGGCGATGCCCGGATTACTGATAAAGAACGTACCCGAGGGCCTGCACAAGCGACTCAAGCGTCGTGCGGCACGTAACCACCGCAGCCTAACCAAGGAAGCCTTAGCCATTCTGGAGGCGGCTCTTAGTGAGAGGGTTGACCGCCCCTCTCTGGCCCAGATTGACCGGCGGCGCGTCCGCGGGACCGGACTGCTAAACGACACGGTGATCCGGCGGGGCAAGATGCAGGGACGCCGATGATCGTCGCCGATACGAGTCTATTGAGTTATCTGGTCATCGACGGAGCCCGCACCCCCGCTGCCCGGGCCGTTTACGACCGGGACCCGATCTGGGTGATGCCGCCCCTGTGGCGAAGCGAGTTCCTCAGCGTGCTGGCGGTATCGGTGCGGGCTGGGCTGTTTTCGGAGCAAAAAGCCCGAAGAGCTTGGAAAACCGCCCTGTCTTTGGCCTATGGGGCTGAGCACGAACCCGATTCGTTGGCAGTGCTCCATCTGGCGGTGAGCAAAGACATCTCGGCGTATGACGCCCAATTTGTAGTGCTGGCCCAAATGTTCAGCACCGTTCTGGTGACCGCGGATCGAAAACTGGTGCGGCGCTGCCCCGATTATGCGGTGCTGATTGACCATTACGCGGCGGGTTCCGCCGGATAGAATCAGAGCACCAAGGAAAGCAGTTGCGACGTTGCGTGGGTCCGCTGTGTGGACCGGATCCTGGAGAGGATGTTCGCAATCGGATTCGTCCGCACAGCGGATCCTACGAGTAACCTGGATATCACGCATAACAGAAGTCGAGTCGCAATGTGCGACCCGCACTTTGAGCCCGACACTACCGACGCCTTTGCAGGAGGCATGGAATTACAGCCGATCAGGGCGATTCAACGCGAGGCGTTTTGTCCAAGGGTCGGTCACCGGACCTATGGGTACTGGCCGGGATACTCGCAGCCGGTGCGCTGGTGCGCGGCCTGTACCTCAACGAAATCCGGTCTAATCCCGACTTTGCTTCGCCGGCGGTGGATGCGGGCTTCCATCACTACTGGGCTAGCGCCCTGGCCACCGGAGACTGGACGCCGCCCCACAACAACCCCGATCCCGGAATTTCCAACACGCCCTACCTCAGGCCGCCTGGTTATCCGTATTTTCTTTCATTGATCTACGTCCTGGCCGGGCCGGGCTTCATAGGTCCACGCGTTGTGCAGATGGGTCTGGGACTTCTAAATTGCGCTTTGGCCTTCGTCATCGGCAGAAGGTGGTATGGACGGTCTGTCGGTCTGATCTGGGCCGGCTTCATGTCCCTGTACTGGGCGTTCATCTATTTTGAGGGTGAGCTTCACGCGACCGTTCTGTTGATTTTCCTGTTGTTGTCGATGGTCTACCTGCTCGGCCGGTGGACCGAACGTATGGCGCTGCCCTACGCTGTCTTTGCCGGTGGCCTGACGGGTCTGGCCGCGCTCGTCAGGCCCAACGCGCTTCTGCTGCTGTTGGTCGTGCCGGTATGGATGCTCGTCGCGGCGCAGCGACGGGGTCTGGGTCGCAAGGGGGTCGTCGCGCCATGCGCCTTGATTCTCGGCGCGATCGCCGTCGTCTCACCTGCGACGATCCGCAACTATCTCGTCGCCCGAGACTTCGTGCTCATCTCGGCCAACGGCGGCGTCAATCTTTTCATAGGAAATAATGAAGACGCCACCGGTGTGTGTGCCACGGATATTCCCGGTATCGGGCGGTTCCATACGTGTTTCGACTATCCGGCGCTTGTCGCCTCCCTCGAACGAAAGGAAGGCAGGCCTCTAGAATACTCCGAAGTGTCGTCATATTTTCGGGATAGAGCCGCCTTCTTTATAAAGAACAAGCCGACGGCGTTCTTGAGGCTGACGCTGAGAAAGGCGCTGCTGTTCTGGGGTCCGACTGAGATCGGACACAATAAGGAACTTCATTACGAGCGGCGGTTTTCAAACGTCCTCTCCCGGCTCCCCGGCGATTTCCCCACCGTGCTGGCGACGGCGCTTGCAGGGGGGGTGATGTTTTTCATCATATCGCGCAGACGGCGGAGGGGGGGGCAGCCCGAGACGGACGCGTGGGAACGACATCCTGAAATATCAGTATTGATGATTCTCGTGATCCTGACCCTGTTTTTCTCCGTGCTGCCGTTCTTTGTAGCCGGGCGATACCGTGTGCCGGTCATTCCGTTCCTTCTTGCCTTTGCGGCGTACGGGACCTGCAGCGTTGTTCGGTTCGCCGTGGCGCGGCGTTGGCAACGGGCCGTATGCTGGGTGTCTGCTTGCGCCGTGGGATGTTTCATTCTGCGGTGGCCGGGCTTGTCCATCGAGCCCGACCTTGCCCGGTGGCACTACGAGCAGGGGGCGTCCTACGAGCGCGTCAGGGACCACGAGCGCGCGATGGACGAATACTCCAAGGCAATTGAAATCGTCCCGGATGAGCCGACGTGGCTTCTGGCCGCAGCGCATCTATTGCGCCGCACCGGAAGACTGGAAGAGGCGGCGGGCCACCTTCGAAGGGTCCTCGCGCTGCGTCACGTCCAGTCCTGCATAGCTGATGCACACCTGGCCTTGGCGCGCGTGTCGGCACAGCAGGGGCGCACCGATCAGGCGGTTGTGCATTATCGCGAATCGCTCCGAGCCGATCCGGATGCCGTGGCTGTGCGCATGGAATTGGCTGCGTTCCTGCGTAAATCAGGCCGCGTGGAGGAAGCCATAAACGAATGCGAGTTGGTAGTAACCATTGACCCGCACAACGTGGAGGCACTTTTCGGGATGGGGCTGATGCTGCGCGAAGCCGGCCGGGAGGACGAATCGAACCGACGGCTGCTGGAGGCGGTACGACTGGACCCCAACCGGAGCGTGCTGCTAAAGGCGATGGGGATTCACCTTGCTGCGGAACGTCCTACGGCCCAGGGTGCGAGAAGCCAATCGCCGCAAGCACAATCGGTGGACGAGTTGGACCGCCGCGCGGACCGGTTCGCCCAGGTGGGACGTGCCGACGAGGCGGCGAGCCTTTACCGGCAGGCGCTCTCGCTCGAACCAAATCACCCGATGATCCACTTCAAGCTTGGCAACACGTTGTCCGCCGTCGAGCGGTTTGATGAAGCCGTCGTGCACTACCGCCGCGCGATCGAAGCGAATCCACAGTTCGCACAAGCCCACAACGCCCTTGGGATGGCCTATGGTCGTTTGAACGACGCACAGTCCGCGGCCCGTCATTACCGCGAGGCAGTGCGCATCGACCCTGACATGTACGCCGCTCATTACAATCTCGGCATCGTGCTGGGCGACGGCCTGGGTCGCTACGAGGAAGCGATTGACGCCCTGAGCAAGGCGCTGGCCCTGGTCGAATCCATCGGACGCGTTGATCTGGCTGAACGCATCTCGAACCGGATCGAGGGATTCCGCCGCAAGCACTCGGCGCAGCCGGACGACTGACCGAGGAACACTAAGGCAAGACGGTTGCTCGACCGTCCCGGCGTCGGCTCCGAGCAACCGAAATGCGCCCGGTAATACATTCGTCCTATAAAACTCCACTGTAGTCTGGTCGTCTGTGGAGGAGCGGACCGGGTGTCCGGCATCCGTGATTTTTACTTGATCCGGCTGGCTCGTCGGGCTAGACTGTGAAAACATTGGTATGGACCACGGACGGCAAGGGAAGGCCTTGCCGAAACGGTAAAGGGCCAGTTGGCTGTTGCGTTCCACGGTCAGTGGGGGCGTGAAGCCGTTGTTACCGTGCAAAGAGGATTGGAGGGTTGTTATGAAGCGCCATGTCTGTGTCTGTTTACGTGCCGGCGCGCTGTTCGCTTTCATCCTGTTGTGTAAGCCCGTTGAGGCGGATTTGATTGATATCCCGCTGTTGGACCATCCGGATGTCTTCTCCGGGTTCATCGACGTCACGTATGATGCCGCTACGGACAGGTTTATAGCTGACGGGTTTGCGTTGACGTTCGACGATGACGGGGTTGGCACCCCGGAGAACATCTCCAGTGGCGGTTTCAATATCACCGCCACCATCAACGAATTCGGGAAAGCCACAGGCGGGACGTTGACCATCGAGGGTGACGTTCTTGGCGTTGGGCCGAGCCTTCTCACGGCAGACCTGGCCGATTTCGGCTTCCAGGATCCTCCGGGCGGCGACCTGTTCGATTTCCTGTTTTCCACTACGGGAGGATCGCTGGCAGACGCCTATTTCGGGGGAATCGGAGCGCCCGTCGGTGTCATCCTCGATGCGAACTGCAGCACGTTTAACGGATTCTTCGACCGGGATTTCGATAACCTGATAAACGGTATCCCCGGCACCGGCTTTGGACTTAGCGATACCGGCGTCCCGGTCCCCGAACCCGCTTCAACGATTCTCGGTTTGCTGGGCCTGGGGCTGGTGGCGATGCGCCGGGGCCGTCCCGACGCTGACTGAAATTCCCTTTGAATGACGCCGGTCGTCCACGGCGTTGAAGTTCGCCGAGGTCGTCTGGCGAAGTGTCCGACAAGGCGTCGGTCTTGTGCCGGAGCAGGTGAGTCTTCACAGAAGCCGGTAATCACACTCGGCGGTGATTCGCACTGTGGCGTGCCGTCAAAGACTATCAGCTATTTCTATTTCGGCGATACCGTTTCGGATCCGTCCGAGCGATTGTCTTTTTGAGCGACAGATGAAGTATTCGCATTCACTTCACCGGGGGGCAGTTCTAATGAATAGAAGAGAAGTGGTTTTCATGGTCGCGGCCACAGTGGCTGTGAGCCTCGTGGGCCCGGCGTATGCTGATCTGATCGGTGTTCAACCCGGGTTTCCTGTCTTGGCCTGCCACAACCAGGGGACCCTGAACTACGACTCAGGTTTGGATGTTCTGTCGATCGACGCCATTCCGACAGCTATCCGTTTCTCCGAAGCTCAGCCGCCGACGTTCGTCACCCCCCCCACGACCGTGACCATCAGAGTGTTGGTCGATGAAACCGGCGCCCTTATCGGCGGCGTGTCCGGGGACGATCTAATCGTCACGGGGGAGACCGTCGATCCGCAGGGCAATGTTCTTAAAAGTCCTCTTTTGCTAGGAGAAGTGCTCGAGTTCGGGTACCTCGATTCGGGCGGGCCAACTGACGAATTCGACTTCCGGTTCGAGGTCACCGGCGGTTCCCTCGCCGGCTTCTACGTCGGTAAGGATATCGGCGTGACGCTGATGAGTGAATCCTCCGATTTCACGGAGGACTTCGCCGTCAACTTCAGCGGTGGGGCCAAGGGGATCATCGGCCCCATCGACCAGGCGTGCTTGCTGGATGTAGAAAAGAAAGGATGCGTGATCATACCCCCCCCACCGCCCGACCGCGATTGCGACAAACCCATCGACGAGTTAACGATGATCTGGGACGGTTCCGTCGCGGTCCGCGTGATTGCCTGGAAAGGTTCCGTTGGCAGCACCCAACTGGTCGATATCGACGACATCCAGGTCGGTGACGAGGTGTCGATTGCCGGATTTGCCGGATCGCCCAACGACGTGTACTGGGAGGTTTTCAACGCCGGCACGGCCGACAAGATTGGCGAATCGACATTCCACCTCTCCTGCTCCGACCAGGATATGAATGGGCCGGAGGACTGCGGTCTGTACCAGGGCAACGGCAAGAAGAGCGACCCCGAGCTGATCAACGACTGGATATTTGAGGGCTTCGTGGACGTTAACGGCGCCATCGACTGCACGCCAAACGGCGGTGGTGAACCTCCGGAGTGCATCACCGAGATCCCTCCTGGCGACGGGCCAAGTTGTCCGGAAGGCAAAGAACTGTATTCGTTGCAGGTCGTCTACTCGGGCGCGGATTGCTCGGCCACCATGCACGGGCAGGACCCGAACAGAGTTTCGTGTGAAGACCTTGGCCTGTTGGACGAACCGGTTCGGATCGTAGCCCGCGACAAGGACCACCGAATCTGGCTCGATACCGGTGAACCGGCCGGCGTTCTGATCGGCGACGCGGTCGACATCGTGGCCGCCAACGGCGGCGAAACCAAGCTCAAAGCCGACACGTTCGTGGAAATCTATGACGACGGCGGCGAACTGGTGCAAGCGATCAAGTTCCACACGTCCTGCTCGCAGCCGCTGGTCATCGGCAACCGGTTCGGAAGCATCGAGGTCGTCGCCATGGACACCAAGGAGGCCGGCAACGGCAACGGCAGCGTTGAGGTGGAGTACACCTACACCATCACCAACATCGGTGTGATCACGGTCCACGACGTGTCCGTGATCGATGATGTCTACGGCGAGATTCCCGGCAGCCCGATCGTTGAGATGTTGCCGGGCGAAGAAGTCGTCCTGAGCCTGATCGTAGACGTCAGCGAGGCCGTCACCAACATCGTGACCGTAACCAGCGCGGATCCCGTGTGCCAAGCCGTCGCGGAAGCCATGATCACCAAGGGCAAGTTCCCGCCGTGCACCATCGAAACCGCGGAATCGGTGAAGCTAGACAAGAAAAAGCTCGAGTGGGAGCTTACCAATACCGGCGATCGGCGGGCGACCATCGAAAGCATCGAGATATCCTGGCCGGACGCCAACGGCAAGCTCAAGAAGGTCAAACTCCACAAGGACATCTTCAAGCAGGAGCTTGACCCGCCCTCGGCTACGATCACGACGTTCACCGGGAAACTCTCGGAGCGGCAACTCAAGCCAGGCGAGCGCAGGAAGCTCGCCTTCGAGTTCGAGCACGACGTGCTGAAGAACCCTGGTGAATACACCATCGTGGTCAACTTCGTCGAACAGTGTTCGGTGGAGTTCGACGGCCAGGGAATCCTGTTCTTCGAGTGCAGGAAGCCCATCGACGTCCTGACCATGATCTGGGACGGCGATGAGGCGATCCGCATCCTCGCCTGGAAGGGCGCCCCCGGCACCGTGCTGCTGGCGGACATCGACGGCATCGACATCGGCGACGAGGTAACCGTGAGCGGTTACGCTGGATCGCCCAACGACGTGACCTGGGAAATCCTGCAGGCCGGCAACAACAACAAGCTGGGCGAATCAATGTTCCACCTGTCCTGTTCGGACCGCGACATGAACGGCCCCGAGGACTGCGGCGCCAATCAGGGCGACGGCAAAAAGAACGACCCCGAGCTGATCAACGACTGGATCCTCGAGGGAATGGTCGATTCCCAGAGCACGTTGGACTGCTCGCAGTAACCCTGTCTTTCAGTCGTCGGGGAAAATCCTAAATGACCGTGCGCGATCGCGCGACGTTTTTCCGAACCCGAAGCGCTAGCGAGGGATGTTTGCCCGATCGCTTTCGTTCTCGGTTGGGATCAGCGCCGGACGGCACAATCTGCGAGGACAAGGCCGAAGCTACGATCACCAAGCCCGATCCGCCGCCGCCGGATCAGTGCGAGACAAAGATCCAGGCGATGCTGCTTAAGCATACCGGCCCGGACATCTTCGGGGCGACTCACCGGGGAACACGCGATCTTCAGGATACTCGATTGCAACCCCTACTTTTCTGCATTGACAAGCAGTCACACCGATCGCGGAGACATCGCAATAAGGCAGGCCACGAACGTTCGTAGGTCGCCGCGCGAGGCCGAAAAACGTTCGTCATCCTACGGACCAATGGCTCACCTCCGGTTGCTCTCCACCACGCCTGGCGGCGACGCAGTTACCTTCGGTTGCAGGCCCCAGAGCGCATGCCTAACGCGCGCCGGACTGCGGAGACGCCGACGGCTGCATTGTCCTGCGGATGAAATCCACCATCGTTCGACGGTAATGTGCGCCCCAAATCCCGTGACCGGATTCGGGGTAGATCATCATCTCGAAGTCTTTATCCGCCTTCTGCAACTTGCGCACCATCTGAAGGGTGTTCTGCATGTGTACGTTGTCGTCCATCGCCCCGTGGATCAGAAGCAATCGGCCGTGCAGGTCTTCTGCGGCCTTAAGAGCTGATGCAACACGGTATCCTTCCGGGTTTTCCTGCGGGGTGTTCATATAGCGTTCGGTGTAGATCGTGTCATAGTTTCGCCAGTCGGTCAGCGGGGATGCGGCAATGCCGGCGGCAAACATCTTGCTGTGCGTCAGCGCGTAGGCCGTCATGAACCCACCGTAGCTGTGCCCGCTGATGCCGATACGCGACGCGTCCACATAGGGATGCTCATCGATGAGCCATTGCAGCGCTTCCTCGATGTCTTTGAGTTCCTGCACCCCGAGTTGCCGGTAGGCCGTCCAGGCGGATTGCCCGCCCTTGCCGCTGGCGCTGCGCGGATCGCAGCGAAACACGACGATCCCCATCTGAGCGAGCATCTGATCCCAAGTGCCCGTCGCCCGCCATGAATCGCGGACCGTCGGAGCGTGAGGCCCGGCATAAGTCATAAACCACACCGGGTACTTGCGGCCCGGGTCCAAACCCGGTGGGAGCAACAGGCTGCCCTCCAGCTTGAACCCGTCCTTCGTTTCGATCTGAACCAGCTCGAATTCTCCAAACCGGTATTCTTCGATCGCATAGACCGGGTTGGTGTCGATGGTGCGCGCGTGCGATCCGTCCGTGCGATACAGATTGACCGTCCGCGGCCTTTGATGACTGCTGGAGCTGTCGATGAAGTGTTTGCCGTTGGGCGAGACGCTGACGCTGTGCGTTCCCTCGGAGGTCGTCAGCCGCTCCAGGCCCGTCCCGTCGAGTCGAACACGGTAAAGATTGCCGGCAATGTGGCTGTCTTTCGTGCCGGAAAAGTAGACCCAGCCCCCCCCCTCATCGACGAGGTTCACACGGCGCACCTCCCACTCGCCGGAGGTGACCGCCCCCTTCAGCTTGCCGTTGGCATCGAAATGGTAAAGGTGGTTCCAGCCGGTGCGCTCGCTGGTCAGCAGGAACGTGCCGTCTTTGAGAAAATGCGCGTCGCCGGGGTTGTCCACCCAGGCTTGTGTAGTCTCGCGGAACAACCGGGTCGCCCTGCCGCCCTGCGCCGGCACCGTGTTGAAATCAAGCCAGGTCTGGGCCCGATCCTGCACGTAGAAATAGACCGTCCGCCCGTCCGGATTCCATCCGACGTGCGTAATCAAGAAGTCGCCTTGGTTGTACTCGCCCAGGTCAGCCCAGCGTGACTGCGATCCGGCGATGGACACGATGCCGAGCCTGATGTCCGGATTCGGATCGCCGGCTTTGGGATAGCGCGTGACTTCCTCCCGCCCACGGGTTGGCATATGGTCTACGATCGTGAACTCGCGAACGGGCGTGTCATCGATCTGCAACAGCGCGATGTGTGATGAGTTCGGGCTCCACCAGTAGGTGCGCCATCGCCGATTGAACACCTCCTCATAGTAGACCCAGTCCGCACGCCCGTAGCGGATCAGCTCGCTGCCGCCGGTGGTCAGAGCCCGCTCGTTTTGCGTCGCAACCTCCACCACGTAAACATCGTAATCACGGGTGAACGCCACAAACCGCCCATCAGGGCTGAATGAGTAATCGAATTCCCTCTGTGGCGTGCTGGTCAGCCGAACTGCCTTTGAGCCGTCGAACCGGGCGTAGTAGAGATCGTTTTCATGCTCGAACAGGGCCGCGGTTCGATCCGCGTTCATGGAGAAAGACCGCCGCTGGGCCATTCGCTTCGCCGTCGCCTTTGCCATCGTCGGCAAAACGCCCAGCGCCTGGGCCATCTTGTCGGGATCATGAAACGGCTCCGATCGACCGGTTAGGGCGTCAACCCTGCGAAGTCGCCCGTCCTTGACTTGCAGAAAATGTTCGCCGTCTTCGAGCCAGGTCAGCCCCGACACAGACGAACCCCGAAGGTTGGGTCCTGTGCGCTGCCCGAACAACACGTCATACGTAAACGGCTTGTCGAACGTCCGATCGCGCTTCAGCGGTCGCACCGGCCCGTGCGTGATCGGCACAGGCGACATCAACCGCATCACCGGAAAATCGCCCCCCTCCGCCAGGGCGTCGTCAAAGAAGTTCCACGTCACCAGGCCGTCTTCGGATTGCGGCTCCAACAGACAGACAGCCAGCGACCCCTGCGGTTGACCGGTGCGAACCATGACCGTCCCGGCCTCGACCCGACGGGGTTCCTTGCTGGCGGAGACCTCGACGGTGACAAGGTGGTGTCCTTGAAACGCTCGCTGTGCGCGCTTCAGTTCGTCAACGCGATAGACCTCCACGTCAAGCTCGATGTCCTCACGCAGCTCGTCGACCTTTATGCCGTGCTGCTGCAGCTTCTCGACCACAGCCGACATCGATGCCGGCAGCAGATAGGCAAAGGGCCGCCGCACACTCAGGGCGGGCTCAAACAGACCGTGATGCTCGAGCTCGTAATCGCGCGTCTTGTCAGTAGCGACCCACCGCCCATTGCGCTGCTCCTCCACATATCCCTTGATGACGACCGGCTTGTCGAACGGGACCGCCGCGGTCCGCACAGCGACGAGGTCGTCGTCGCGCGGGTTTTTCCCGGCTTCGGTCGTGGCTTTGTCCGCGCTCTTGATCAACTTGACGATCTGCTTTCGGTTTTCGGCTGCGTACTCGAGGCAGATGCGAACGAAGTCTCTTGTGGCCAGAACACGGTCGCGGTATGTCGCGTAGGCATAGCCCTCCGACAAGATGCCGATCCGATTGCGCAATCCGACGTAGGGGATGCTGTATCGTGGACATGGCGGGTACGTCTCCCAGCGCGTACGGTCGGCGCGGTTGAAGTTGCCGTAGAAGAACGACATATAGCCGGTCTGGGCCTGTAAGCGGCGGGAGACCTCCGGCAGCATCGTGTCGCGCGTGAACTCGATCACGTTTGAGTCACCGGCAGGGTGACGCGGGGCGTCGTAGGTGATGGTGTACTGATGATTCGAGCCGTTGGTGGTGTGGGTGTCGATGACGACCGCGGGATCCCACTTGCTGTAGAACCAGGCCAACGCCTGAACTTCGGGGCTTTCCAGTTTGACATGATCGCGATTCAGATCGAGGTTCTGCGCGTTGTACCGCCGGCCCATGCCCTCCTGGGGCCCGACCTGGCCGGGGCGGTTGTCTTTGGAGACGCGCTCATTGCCGTCGGCGTTGAAGATCGGCGCGAACACGATGATCAGGTCTTTCAGCAGCGGATGGCTTGGCGTCAGCGCGATCCGGCGGGCGAGCATCAGCAGGGCCTCCTTGCCGCACACCTCGCCCGCGTGAATGTTGCCCAACGCAAAAACTATCAACTTGCCGCCGGCCCGCGCCTCCTCGGCCGAGCTGATCGGCGGGTCGGACAGGATCAGCAGCGGGATTCTTCGACCCTCGACGGTCTTGCCCATCTCGCCCACGCGAACGACATCGGCCAACTCCGCAAGGGATGCGCAAAACGCTACGACCTCTTCGTGCCGGGCTGTCGCGCGATAATCGCTCTTCTCCGCCACGGTAGGCAGGATTTCAGCCGGCGGAGCTGATTCCGGCACCGGCTGCACCAATCCAACAAGAAAAACCAGCAAGTGCGCCATGAATGGATTTCCTTCTGAAAACCCGGGCCTGAAGATGCCGGGTTAACGCATAAGAGGGTGTATGAGAAGTCTTATCCGAGCCGCGCCCGTAAGGAAGCGGTGCGATATCATCCGCGGAAAACCGCTCCCTCACGGTCGCGGCTCGGTTTCCCGTCCCGCTTCTCATACACCCTACTAAGAGACTATCTCAAGAATGTGGGGCAGGTTTTCCAACCTGACATTCGACCGGCTGGAAAGCCGGTCCCACAGCCTGAATCCTCGCCTTGGCTCCCCCCAAAACGCCTGGACTATACAGGAATCGGGCGTTGGATGTGACACGTCACCGGCCCTGAAGCGCGATTGCCCCTTCCGGGAATCCACCGTCGGGACGAATTAAACTGATGCTTGAAGACTTGTCGTAAGCCTGCTCTAATCAAGCTTGATTCTTTTTTCGGATCCGGTTATTCTGGTCACAGTGGTCGAGTTTGTCCGGGTATGGATCGCGTCCCGAGGAACGCGCGGGTGTAAGGACTTGTCGCGGGCGAAGGGTTGGGTTGTGCCAGCCCCAAGAGAGAGAAAGGGTGGTCATATGTGGAGTAAAGCAAGGTTCTGTGTTGTCCTGGTCGTATTGGCGGCGATAGGAAGCGGCGCGGCGGTTTACGGACAACAAACGCTGGATTATCCCCGAGGGGAAATCAGCGACTACTTCCTCGACAGCGGCAAACACGCCAATAACAGCGACGAATTGCAGCTCGTCTACAGCGACTCGGTGGCGGTCGATTCGGCGGTGTGGCTGCGTCTGTACTTCGGTCAGGTCTCGCTGCCGGAGGGCAGCTTCGTTCGCGTAACCTCCGTGTTTGACGAAGATTACCAGGAACTCGACGGGGACATGATGATCGAGTGGAGCGACTCGACGGCCTACTTCAACGGCGACACGCTACTTGTGGACATGTTTGCCGCGCCGCACACCGTGGGGAATCAGATCGTTTTGGAACGGGTCGGCTTCGAGCTCGGCGATATGGAAGGACTCGACTACCAGCATTGCGGTATCTGCAACGGGGATGACCGGTCGCCGTCGAATGAGGACTTCTCGGCCCGTCTGATGCCCGTCGGTTGCAGCGGATCGATCTACCACCGGGATAGCTGTATGCTTTCGGCGGGCCACTGTGCGCGGAGCGGTCTGACTGCTCAGTTCCGCGTGCCGCCTTCGTCCAGCGGCGGCTCACCCCGCCATCCCCCTGCCTCGGAACAGTTTCCGGTACGACAGTATCGATACACCAACGGGGGGGTCGGCAACGATTGGATGGTGATGACCACAGGCACCAACCACTTGGGCGAGACGGCCTATGAACGATACGGAGAGTTGCGGGACATCGCCGAGGCTCTGCCCGCTTCCGGGTCAAGCGATATCTGGGGCTACGGCCAGAGCTGGATCTATCCCACGCGCAGCCAGACGCAGCAACACAGCCCGGGCAGCATTATGAGCCGCCTCGGCAGCTACTACACCATGATGAACGACGCGACCTTTGGGCAGTCAGGCTCGGGTTACCTGCAAAGCGATGAACTCATCGGCATCATCACACACTGCAACGAGAGCGGTTGCGGAAACATCGCCACGCGCATTGATAATCACGGGTTGCAAAACGCGATCGAGAGTCTGTGCCCCGTCTCTACCCTGACCTGCAATTACATCAAAAAGCACAAGAGCAAGTGCAAACGTGGGGGCATCAAGGGCAAGGTGAAGCTGTGGACCGACGACTTCGACGGCTTCACCGTCACAATCACGATCAACCACACTGAGAAGGTCCAGACGGAGATCGAGGGCAGAAAGGCCAAGTACAACAACTACTTCTGGCCTCCCGGCCGCTACCCGGTAGAGATCACAAAGCCCAATTGTCCGGAGCATACTAAGACCGTGAAATGCGAGTGACGTTGCCGGGTTATCCCGGATGAGCTTTGGGGCAGCGCCAAGTTGGCCGGTGCCGGACAAGCCGTAGCGATCGTCGCCGACCTGCGCGCAGCACCGCGGCGCAGGCGGGACGCATGAAGTTGGGTTACTGAATGACACGCGGCCGAAGCCGTAATTACGGCTTCGGCCGTTTTCTTTGTGTACACCGCAACCCGGGGCTATAGCGTTCTTTGTATTCGTGTAGCGTCACCCCCCTGGTGGGTAACGTAGTGATCCGCCAAGCGCTACCTACGATGAACGGCGTTACATCCACTACACGAAAACGGGGCTTGCTCTAAGCGAAAAAACGGAACCGGATGATTGCAAAGATGGCGGCGATCGCGTCTTTCCAGCCGATTTTCTTTCCTTCCTCGTAGGTGCGGCCTGAATAGCTGATCCCGACCTCGTAGATTCGCCAGCGACCCCTGGCAACCTTGGCGGTCAGCTCCGGCTCCACCGTGAACCGATTGCTCCTGATCTCGATGCCGCGTAGCACCTCGCGGCGGAAGACCTTGTAGCAGGTCTCCATGTCCGTCAGATTCAGGTTCGTCAACATGTTCGACAGGTTTGTGATCAGCCTATTGCCGATCATGTGCCAGTAGTAAAGCACGCGGTGGGCTTTGCTGCCGACGAACCGTGAGCCGTAGACGACGTCGGCCTTGCCCTCGATAATCGGCGCCAGAAGCGCCGGGTAGTCGCCTGGATCATACTCGAGGTCCGCATCCTGAATAAGAACGATGTCCCCTTCGGCCAGCTTGAACCCCTCGCGCAGGGCCGCCCCCTTGCCGCGGTTGACATCCATGAGTTTGATCGCGAAGTCGGCGTCTGCCCAGCGCCGCTCGAGCTTGGGGTAAACATCGCGCGTGCCGTCGGTGCTGCCGTCATCGACCAGCACGATTTGACGCTCCATTCCGACATCGACGGCCAGCACGCGCGAGATGAGCTCCTCGATCGTGGCCACCTCATTATAAACCGGAATAATGATGGACAGGCGCATCTAGACAACGAACCCCCGAACGACCAGGTCCTGAATGTCGATCATTCCGACCAGGCGGATGTTATCATCGACGACCGGGAGCTCGTCGATGGCGTAATGCTGCATGATACGCAGCGCTTCGACCGCACGCTCGCCACTGTGGATAGACTTGCATGGCCGGGTCATAACGTCGGCCACTGGCATGTCGAACCGACCTTCGGTGTTCTTGAACATGCGGAAGAAATCGCCTTGCGTCACGATGCCAACCAGTTTGCACGACGAATCGACGATGATGGCCGCCCCCGCGCGACGCGGGGCCGCTTGGATCGCCTCCCAACAATTCCCCAGCGTGGCCGTATCCGAAGCTGTGGGGCAGTCAGCACCGGTGCGCATCACCTCGCCAGCCTTCATCAAGAGCCTGCCCAGCGCCCCACCGGGATGGTTCCTGGCGTATTGCTCCGGTTGGACCTCGTTGCATTCCATCACTGTCAGCGCCAGCGCGTCACCGAGGGCAAGCATGGCCGAGGCTGAAGAACTGGGGGCCAAACCCAGCGGACATGCTTCTTCCGTTTGCCCGATATCCAAAACGACGTCTGCGTGCTCGGCGGCGGGAGAATCGAGCCTGGCCGTCAGCAGGATGACTCTGCAGCCGTTCTTGCGGAGCATTGGCAGCAGTTCGATCAGTTCGGAGCCGCCGCTCTTGCTCAACGCGAGGATCACATCGTCGGCATGGATCATTCCTATGTCGCCGTGCAATGCCTCCACCGGATGAAATCGGTAGGCCAACGTGCCGGTGCTGGCCAGCGTAGCCTGGATTTTGTTGCCGATCAGCCCCGCTTTGCCCACCCCGGTCACACCGATGCGCCCGGAGCAGCTCATGATCAGCTCAACCGCGTCGATGAACGCCTCGTCAAGCCGGCGGTCGGCGTCCAGGATCGCGTCGGCCTCGCTTCGCATGACGGCGTGGCCTCGCGCCAGGATTCGTGCTCGTCGCGCCGCGACAAGGTCGCCCGCGGCGAGATCCGTCTTAACGGCATTGACGTCCATGGGCGAACATTGTGCTCACCGTGCGGTTAATGATCAACCTCCCCGAATAGGGACTCACAGTGGAAGGTGGACCGCGCAGGATCGTCCTTCCAGCCCATCGACCGCTTCCAGGGTCGTTTAGACCGGCTGGAAACCGGTGCCAGACGGGCTGTGGAACCACAGAGCGTGGGAGGATCTCGGATGCCTTGGCTACGCGCCACACGAAACCTCCCCATCTTCACCGGCAGTAACGCACTTGCACAAATATTCCGGGCAATTTGCCCCTGCGCGACTTGAAACGTGTAGCGATTTTGGTACAATTATGTAAGAAAACGTGTAGCGATCTATACGAACTGGGATTGGTCGTCCAGTTTGAGGAGGAAATGCAGGTCGGGTGAGCAGAAGGAGTACCCGACCTGCATCGCTTTTTTGCCGTTGCGTCAAGCCGGCGTGGTTGTCGGTACGAGAGTTCGTCCTCAACGGCTGCGGCAAGGCTCGCACCCGACAGCCCGCACGCAGCACTTCCCCCCGTCCCACCGTACGGGTCCACCGATGTGTTCGACAACCTGTACCGTCACGGTCGTATGACGGGCTGCGACTGCCGTTGTTATGTTCGCAGACGGCGACGAAGAATTGGCCGCCTTGCGGTCATAGAATATGTAGAAATCCGTCAGTCTGCCGTGGTGGTGCATCGGGAGCAACTGCCGCCGACCACCGCGCGGTCGTCTTGCGACACCGCTGCGAGATCGGCAGTCGGCCTGCGTCCGGTGCGTGGGTGATTCAAAGCGCCGTAAGCCTGGGCGAATTCGCAGGTTACGATCGCTCCCGACACTGCGGGCGCCTGGTATACTGATGGGTTGTTGCCGTTATCGTTCCTCTTGAGGAAGTGCCTTTTGTGACACGCACGCGGAGTAGTCTACTCGAACGGGTTCGCGACCTTGACGACGACGCGGGCTGGGAGGAGTTCAATCGGCTTTATCGGCCCTTGTTGATGAAGTACGCGCAAAGGCGCGGGCTAAAGGGCGACGAAGCGGAGGAGATCGCACAGCAGTGCCTCGAGGTGATCGTCACACGGATTCGCGAGTTCCAGCGGCGCAAGAGCTTTCGCGGCTGGCTTCGGCAAATGGCCGAGAACAAGATCAAGCACCACCTCGGTCGTAAACACGCAGTAGAGCAGCCCGGTATGCAGGCGGCGCTTGCGGCAAAAGACCGCGATCTGACGCCGGCACAGATCTGGGAGCAGCAGTGGAACCGCACGCATCTGCTTTATTGCGTCGCCAGTCTGCGCAACGACTTCGCCCCGCACACACTGCAGGCGTTCGAGCTGTACGTGCTGCACGGCATGCCGGTGGAGCAGATCTCCCAAGCGCTGGGCATGAGTCGCAACCAGATTTACGTCGCCAAGAGCCGCGTCATACGCCGGATCAAGGACCGGTTTGCCGACATGCTCGAAGCGCTATACGGGGTCTCAAGATGAAAGAATGCCCCGACAAAGATGCCCTCGCCGCCTATGAGAACGGCGACTTCGACGAGGATCAGGCCGCACGTCTGGAAGATCACTTGCTCAAATGCGAGGCCTGCCGGGCAGCCGTGGAACGCATTCGGCAGGCCAACACGGACGCGGCGGTCTTGCGCGATGTTTTCGAGGAATCTCTCGGGGACTCGACACTTGGATCATGGTCCGGCATCGAAGCCGGCACGGAGCTGGGCACGGCGGACCCAACACGCGGCGGTCCCGCAGCCGTCGGCGATGGGGGTGTGGCGGGCGGACGGACGGCGGCGCACATCCTCGGCCAAAAGGCCCCCGTGCTCTTTCGCGACAGGGCGGGAGATCCCTCATTCGACGACAGAGTCGAAGCGGACCCACATTGGACCGTGCCGGACTACGAGCGGATTCAGTTGTGCGGAGAGGGGGCGTACGGGGCTGTGTGGGCGGTTCGTGACCGCGTCGGCGTCTACCGCGCACTGAAGATCCTCGACATGAACCGTATGCGCGAGGCGAAGGTAAGTTGTCGAGAGAGCACCGCCCTCGAAACGTACTGCCGAAAGGTCGGCAGGCACCCCTACTTGATCGACGTGTACCACGTCGGCGTCGTTGGTGAGCAGATCTACTACACGATGGAGCTTGCAGACGAAGCCGCGACCAAGGCCCCGGTCAGCGGCGGGAAGTTCCCCGCATCCTACCGGCCTTTAACGCTCTACTCCATCATTCGCCGGCGGCGAATCCAGGTTGACACGGCCATCGAAATCATCCGCAGGCTGCTGCGAGGGCTGGCCAAGCTGCACAGCCTCGACCTGGTCCACCGTGACATCAAGCCCGGCAACATCATCTTCGTCAAACATCGGCCCAAGCTGGCCGACATCGGGATGATCGCGCTGGGGCCTGCCGAAAACGTGGTGATCGGCACGCCGCGATACATGCCGCCCGACCGGATCATGGATAAGACAGCCGACACGTTCGCCGTCGGCAAGGTGCTGCATAACATGATCGCCGGCCAACACCCCGCAACCTTTCCGGCGCTGCCCGGCGAGTTTCGCACCGACAGCCGCAAGTGGGACATGAGCAAGGTCAACGAGGTGCTCATCCGCGCCTGCTCGCCAGACGCACCGAACCGGTATCAAACCGGCGGTGACATGCTCGACGACCTCGAGGCGTGCGCGGATTTCCCGTTCCGGTCCCTCTTTGAAGACCTTGACTCATCGAGCACCAGCCTGGAACCGGCCGGGCGGCCTTCCCGCATGGGGGCTAAGATCCTTCTGGCTGCGATCCGGGCGATTCCGTGGATCCTGGCTTTTGCCGCTCTGGTGATTCTGCTGGCATGGTGGAAGCGTTGAAGCGTCTACCGCGTTCCTCGTTTTCGTGTAGCGTCATCCCTCGTGGGTGACGTAATGATCCGCAGTGCGTCACCCACAAGGGGCGACGCTACATCCAGAGGCTCCTGATCACGTCTCTATGAAATCCCGCATCAACGGCACGATGCGCTCGTGCGCGTCTTCGACCACGTAATGGCCGGCGTCTTCGAACCGGTGAACGCTGGCGCTGGGGAAACGCCGGACCCAGCCGTTCAGGAAGATTTCATTGAAACAAAAATCTTTCATGCCCCAACAGATCAACATCGGGTGATCGCGAAATTGCCGCAGGGATGCGTCGATTCTTTGAATCAATTCATAGGTCGGATGGGAGGGTCGTGTGGGGACGTCCTGGACAAAACGCATGATCGCGATCCGGTTGGCGTAGGAATCATACGGGGCGAGATAACCGGCCCGCACCGCGGGTGTCATACGCTCATGGTTCTTGCAAGCCATCCGTCCGGCAAGGCCGGCGAAGCCGTTCAGCCCTCGGATGACCAGCGGCCCGAAGATCGGCAGGCGACAGAGTGCGATCCGAGACGGCACAGGCCCGAAAAACGCTGCGGTGTTGAAAACAACAAAACGTCGAAAACACTGCGGCCGGCGCATGGCCAGACCGAAACCCACACCTCCACCCCAGTCGTGAACGACCAGAGTGGCATCGGACAGATCGAGATGTTCCACGAGCCGTTCGACGTTGTCGATGTGGTTAGTCAATCGATACGGATAGTTCTTTGGTTTATCTGATTTTCCACAGCCAATGTAATCGGGGGCGATGACGCGGTGCGTGCCGCGAAACGCTGTAATCAAGTGACGAAAATAGAACGACCAAGTCGGATTCCCGTGCAGCATGAGCATCGGCGGGGCGTCGCGGTCGCCTTCATCAACATAGTGTATCCGATGACCGCCGTGCTCCATATAGTGCGGATCGAAGGGATACAGCGTCGCCAAGACCGTACGGTTAAGGTTCATAGCTCATCAATAGAAGCCGAGGACCGCCGCAGCGGATCAACGACCGGCGGAGCACATTCCACGATCTCTGCCTTCGCTCCTGTGAATTCCTCAATCCGCACCCCGCCATTCGCCGTTTGCCATCCGCTATTCGCTATTCAACATTCGTTATTCGCCCTTCTCCTACCATTGTACGCCGAGCATGATGCAGTTCAATCCGCTGCCGATGCCGAGCATGGCCATTCGTTCACCGGGTGACGTGCGGTTCTTATCAATACCGATGGCCATCGTGATCGGCAGCGACGCCGAGCCGACGTTGCCGAGGAATTCCAGCGTGGGAAAATCAAGCGACGGATCCAGGTCGAGGAGTTCGTAGAGCCGGTCGCGGTGGGCGACGCCCACCTGATGCGTGAAGCATCGGTCGACGCTGTCGTTGGTCCAGCCGAGTTCCTCTTTGGTCAGGGTCCAGGTTTCGGCAGCCAGTCGGCAGCCGGCGACCAGGAGCGTCTCCGAATCCGTGTTCATGGCCATTGTGGCGTCGCGGGAGAAACCCGTATCCACGGTGCCGCGACACAGGTGGTTGTCGTCGGAACAGGCCCGCACAGCGCCGCCCAGCAGGCGATGACCGGTTTGTGACACCGACGCATGAGCCATCACCAGCGCCACGGCTGCGGACCCGATGGTCAACGATGCAAATGCCTTCTTGAAGTCCTTTTTCGTCAAGGTATCGTCGGCGAGCAACTGCCTGATGGTGGTTTCGACGAGTTGGCGGCTGCTTTCGCCCGCCACGATCAGACCTCTGTTGACCTGCCCCAATTCGATCATGTTGGCCAGGACGAGCATACCGTTTAGAAAGCCCAGACAGGCGTTCGAGATGTCGAACATGGCGACGTGCGGCATCAGCCCGAGCTTTTCATGGACGAATGATGCCGTGGCCGGTTCGAGGCAGTCGCGCGAGACCGATGTGTGCAGCAGGCACTCGGTCTGTTCAGCCGGGGTTCCCGACGCCTGAAGCGCTCGTCGTCCGGCTTCGGCGCTGACGTCGCTGGGCACGGCGCCTGGCCTCCAGAACCGACGCTGGCGGATGCCGGACATCAGTTCCAACCGGCCCTGGTGCAAGCCGAATCGCTCGTAGAGTGGGGCGAGTTGCTGCTCGATCTCCAGCGAGGTCACGACCTGCTCGGGCAGGACGTATCCGAAGGCTTCGAGGCGTACGTGCTCGAACGTCATGGATGGTCACCGGTAACGCCTGTCCGATTCAGAACAGGCATCCATGCAAACAAGGGGAGCGCGAAGTCGCGACCTCGCACAGATTCCAACCACTACCACACGCACCCGGCCTCCGCTCACGCCCGCGCCGGACAGAATTGATAATTGTAGCAAACGAGGCCGCATACGGCGAGCCGCCAGGGATGCCCCGTGGATGTGGATTCGGTCCCGTCTGCCACCCACTTCAACTGAGCGGATCGTCCCGGTCACCCCCGGCGCGAGTCCGTGACTCCCGTGCCCGGTCTTCTTTCGCTTTGGTCCGGCAGTTCGGTTTGGTATAATGGCTCACGTTCCGGGGTTGGAGTCGTCGGGATGTCTTTGCGTGAGCCATGTCAGTGCGATCCGGCGTCCGCCGGCGCAGGAGGAATCGCGATGGAGCGGATGACCGCAGGATCGGCCGTACTGGGTTTGGCTGTGGCGTTGTGCTCCGGCAACCCCATCGTCGAGTTGCGTGGGTCGCTCACGTGACGTGTTTTCGTGTTGAACTCGGCACCGTGAAGGACGGCGTCGAGGAATGGTCTTTTTTTGGTGGCGTCGGCATCGAGACCGACGGAAATGGAGGAGTGATCATGAACATGGTGAAAGTTGGATCGGTGGGGCTGGCTTTGCTGGCGTTCCTGTGGATCGGGAGTTCGGTTGCCGCTCAGACGATCGACTTCCAGGTGCTGGAGTGTTCGGGAGCTGGAGGCCTGGATGTCGGAGAGGTCTATGAAGAGGACGGTTTCAGATTCACCAAGGGACCGGGAGAACCCCACGTCTACAAACGCTTCTGTACCGGCGCACCCCGCTATCCCGGGTCAACCGCCCTGTACAACAACACGGCCAACGGTCAGATTATCCTGGCCAAGATCGACGGCGGGGCGTTCACCGTGACCGAGATCAAGGCCGTGGCTCTCAACGGCCCGGCAGCAGTCCCAATCAACTTCGTCGGCACCAAGAGTGGCGGGGGAGAGGTCCGACACGGGGTCGTGACGGACGGGCGCGGCCCGTCTGGCGGACTGGAGACCTTCGTCTTTCCACCCGATTTCAATGACGTAGTCAAGCTCGAGTGGGTTCAAGAGTCGGGGTTCCACCAGTTTGACGATGTTGTGCTCGAAGCCGGCGGCGGTTGCGGCGAGAAGGCAAAGCTGAAAGCCAAGTGCAAGAAAGGCGGCACCAAGGTCAAGGGCAAGCTGAAGAAGGCGAATCCGAACGTGGCCGTGACTTTCCGCCTGGATGGCGGCCAGGAACGGCCCGGGCAGACCGACAATAAGGGCAAGGCCAAGGCCTCTTGGAAGCATCAAGACCCCGGCGGCCACACCGTCACCGTTTGCGACCTTGAAACACGGTGCTAGCAATTGCGCAGGCGACGGTGTAAGATCAGACGGGTTGGAGTTTGCCCCACGTTTTTTCTCCGCCCATCGCCGGGCTGCGTGGGTCGCTCACGTGACGTGTTTTCGCGTTGAACTCGGCACCGTGAAATACGGCGTCGAGGGAGGGTTTTTGGGGTAGCGGCGGCTTTTTTGAGCCGTTGGGGAGGGTCTGGCGGTTCGGGGGCGCAGGTCCACCGGCCACTACGATGGCGGGAACACTGCCAGGACCCTCCAGGTGACCGATTCGCCAGGAGGGTTCTTTCCGTCGCGAGCACTGCCCGGATCCAGGATAGGTGCAACGAATCGTCGGCCGGAGGCTACGTTGCGGCGACTTCAACGAACCATGCCTTTTCGTCGCACTGGCGCGTTGTGATCCTGACATCAAGGAACTGCTTCAAGACCTCGATGTTAGTACCTCATAAACCCACGGCCTCTGGCCGTGGACCGGAATAGGTTCGGACCGTTCCGGCGAGTATCTTAAGCGCGTAGGTTTTCCCTCCAGGAAGGCCCGTTGGGGCGGGAAGGAGAACC
>Ga0114922_10001426_pt1 | contig 22725 bp, 18 predicted proteins | sample AartaG_FD_100975 | JGI IMG/M metagenome (GOLD analysis project Ga0114922, IMG submission 100975) | Deep subsurface microbial communities from Aarhus Bay to uncover new lineages of life (NeLLi) - Aarhus_00045 metaG | ecosystem: Environmental > Aquatic > Marine > Oceanic > Sediment | place... | reverse complement strand
CGTGAGGGGTCCTTGACGGCATCAATAAAGGGCAGGTTCACTTCCCGATAAAACAATGGCGCTGCGACAGGGTCTGCGGACGTTTTGATAGAGATTTGTCCTGCCGAGAGGATTTTTCCCCGGCTGCGGCGATTGACACCCAGTATGGTCACCAATGCCTGCTTTTCCATAGAGCGTTTTTTTATCGTTTCCCAATCTTCCGTTTTGGGCGTCCACCGGGATTCATGGACGATAAAATTCATGCGATTGTTGTCGTGACCGGCAGAAGCCTGTGTATCCGCATCCTGGAACTTGATTGTGAGAAGCCATGTATCAGATGTGGAGTTGGCATCTTCCCAATGAAAAGCAGGGGGGATAATTTCCGGCGGGAAAAGTGTATCGTTAAGTGGATAGCCGATAGCCAGGCTGCTGTATTGTGCATCATCCCGATAAAGTGCTAATATATCCTCAATCTGAGGTCTAGACTCATAAAGAGTGATTATTGCGATTGCGGCAATGGACGCTATACTAATACCTATAACAAGATATAGGGCTGGCTTGTGCATATATTTTATTACTATTCACTGATTACCATTTGAACCGCTCAAAGCTCGTGTCAGTTTATGTAAGTCAAGAAAAATACGAATTTTAGATATCGTAGATGGGTGTATTAAGGCTTAATCCCATTAGAGAACACAAGGCGAGAAAGTTCTCTAATAAGATATCGAAAAAAGTCTCTAACGGTCTTAACTGCAAAACCGGGTTTTCTATGAAAAAAAGACTTTTCTTTTGGAATTATAATATTATCGGTCTAAAGCAGCGGGCTAATTAGCTTGTTATTCGCGTCCGATCAGCCACGGCTCAGTGGTTTCCGGGAGTGGCCCGGCTTTAGGTGTAGCCATAGTTACAGGTATCTGGCCGGGTATTTTTCGAGAGCCGCGAACAACCCGGCCCAGCGTTTCTTTTATTAGGCCAACAGGCTCCTGTATTAATTCGGGGACGCTGTAAGTCCACAGGCAGGAGTCGTAGTAAGCCGGGTCTTTCTGCGGCAGCAGCAGGGGATTATATACCCTGCCCTGCCGGTCAACGTAGCTAATATAGGTTCGTGTAAATACTCCGCTTTGCCCTTTACTGCTAAAAGCTATCCACCTTCCGTTGCTTGACCAGCTATGCCAGGATTCGCTTTTGTTGCTGTTTATTTCAAGCCGGCGGTATTCATACTTTCCGGTTCGCTGTGCGGATTCGAGGTCTATCATGTACAGGTCGCTGCTTTCCTGGTAAACAGGGAAACAGCCATAATCGCACATACAGAACAGCAACCAGCGCCCGTCGGGACTGATTCGCGGCAGAAGAATGCTCAGACCTGTATCCTGAGCGGAAAGTACGGTTTCCAGCTCGCCCCAGGTATCGCTGTCAATGTCGTAACTTATTCGGACCAGGTCGTACTTGATTTCGTAAAAGTTGCTGGGAATTATATCTCGGGCCGACCATGTTAATGGTGCGCTGCAGAAATACAAATAACGGCCGTCAGGCGACCAGGCTGGATATGTTTCAAGGCGGTCCTTTTTAGAAATTTGAGGCGAAGTCTTTATCGTTTTAGAGTCAACTACGTAGTAGGCCAGCAGGGAATCAAGGTCAATCACATCACGAACCTCACTTGCGGCCGTATGGAAGAACTGATGCACCTTGTTGATAGAATATGCCGCGACCCGGCCGGATGGATGCCACGAGGTATAACTGAATTTTGTACCAATCTTGTTGACATCGTCATCTTCGATAAGCAGGACGGAGCTGCCATATAACGCACTGCGGATGCCGATAAACATTTTGTCGGTCCGATTGTTGCAAAATGTGTGGCAGTTCAGGCAGCCGCCTTTGAAATAATCGTTTTCCAGAATGAGTGATTCGTCGAATCGATGTAAATTTCGCTGATAAATACCCATCTTTCTCCAAAAACCATGGCCTGGATGGATTCTTCTATATACCAGGAAACCATCTATGTCTTCATTGGCGATTTGATTGGTAATGGAAGAAAAACGGTTCCATTGTGCCGTTGCAGCCGTCGGATTTTCTGTTTTTACGTAGACATCAAAACTTAACTGCTCTCCACGGTTGGCGTTAAGCAGTTTATGCCACCGGCCCTGGGGAATTGTAATTTTCGGTGACCGGCTGAAGATTTGGATAGTGCTGCCTTTATTAGAGTGTATTATTACACAAAACTGTGAGCCGCTTTCTTCCACCCAAAAATTCAAAGGTGCAATATTTGGCGGAATGACGGTTTGACAATAGTCGGGGTGTATTTGGGGTGGTCGGTCAATAGAGCTATAATTCTCGATGTTCCTTTCTGCCAATAAAAATAGTCCTGTCCCGGCCCAGCGATGAAGGGCATAAACCACTACTGCGGCGGATAATATTACGAGCATTAACAGTGTGAAAAAATATCGGTAATGTTTGCTCATTGCTCCGTTCCCTGACGTCCATAAACGTAGTATAAGAAATAGCTGTTCCAGTAATCTTGCGTCAATTTATTGAAGGCGGCCTGTTGGTTTTTTCCGTAGTCGTTCAAGACCTGATTAAAGCCGTCAAAACGCTGACGTGATTCGGCGCTGAGCCGGCGACCTCGCAGGTTAACTGGTTTTCTGACGCTGAAAACATATACTAACATTGCCTCTTCGTACAATCGGGGGAACTGAAAAACACCGAAATCATCTAATCGGTCAAGGTTCTGCACAAATTTATCCAGCCGACCATTCAACAAATACCAGCTCATAAGGTATTCGAAGGCCATACGGTTTTGCCTGTTCTTTTCCAAAAGCTGCAATAAAGTAAGCTCAATATTATGAAGGGAGGTAAATCCGTAATCTTTCTCCATACATACCGAACGTAGTCGCTGAATCTCCTGGTCATGTGACAGGTCAGGGTCCGACTTTAAAAGCTCCAGATAATTATTGGCCCAGTCGTCGTAAAACAATGTTTTGCTCAGTGCACCGAGATAAATCCGTGCGGAGTCATAGTTGGCCTTAACCATGTTTATTAAAGCCAGCCCTTTTAGAATTGAGGGGCGTTCTCCGAGTCCTTCCAAAGATTCTGTCAGAGCATTTTCAGCCATATTCACAAGACCAATGTCAAGATATATGCCGGATTTCTTGCAGGATGCGTGTTCGTATTTTTTAGTGCTCAGAAAAAGTGTGGCGGGATTCTGCGGCCAGGAAAACATATCGCAGCCGAGTCGGCCGGTATGATATAAAGCCTTGTTGACTGCATGAACTACGAAATAGTTGTTAGGATAGCGTCGAGCTGCTCTGAGCAGTTGCGGCCACATTCTCTGGTGGGCATAAAAATCAGTCAAAAATACAGTTTTTTTCTCTTTATCATAGGAAAAGAATGCGGCAATAAAGGCAATTGCGAACAAAACCAATGATTCGATAATCCATTTCAGCACCGGCGGGTTGATGTTGAATTTCATTTTTGTTAGCAACGGATTGAGTCGATTTTTTATTTTCGAATTACGAATTATTTGCCAAAACCCACAGGCAAGTATAGTTAAAGGCGGGAGCGAATAAAGAATATAGATTACAGCTATTAACTTTCTGCGATTATCAAAGGACAGAATTTTCCATGATGAAGGTGATAAATCGCTAAAGGCATCGATAATACTTACGCCGAAGACAAGAACCCCCTCAACGTATGGAATGACCGCCGCTGATAAGAGATATAAAAACCCCAACAGGTATTGGCGCCTGAAAAGTAATTCGTACATCGCACAGAGCACCGCAAAGAGCAAATACGCTCCGGCGGCTATCGTGTACAGAATGACGGACAGAACCAGAGAAACAATCAGACGAGAGGTGTTCGAAGTCAGGGAGCGTGTAATCCTTAAGTATAAACATACGAAAACCAGTGTTACTAAAAATGCCATCGTGGTAATGAAGTGATACGTATATTGAGTGTAAATAATGAGCAAGAGAATGGGTGGGATGAAACGAAGCAGGCGAAGGCGAGATAAGTTTGCGGATTTTAAGATGCAGCCGAAACATACGGAAATCAGCCATGCCTGAATAGTTGCTACCAGTGCTCCGGCCCAGCCAATGTAGAACGACTGAGACAGGAACGCTCCGGTGTATTCGACAAGTCCGCCCGGATGTGATAAGAACCCGCGAAAGAAAGCCCAGCCTTTATAAAAGACAGGGAAATTTGTAATAACCTCTGTAAAATGATAAATCAGGCGCAAATCAACGACAAACCAGAGGTACAGATAGAACAGGACGAAAAAGACAAGACTTCGGCTCGTTCTGCCAATATCCTGACTCAATAATTTCCGAAGTGAACCTGGCACAACTACTATCTCGAAAATTTCATTCGTAAATTTTTCAAATGTTCCCAACCGTATCGAGGAGCATTTGCGAAGGCACCCATTGCTATGTATTTAATACGGCGAAAAGAACAGGAATATTTAAAGAAATTATACTGAATCCGGTTTTAAATGCACCTGCTTTGTAGATTTCTATTTTTCAATACATCGAAAAAAATAACAAAACCGTAATAAAAGGGTAACATTTAGTCAGCATAATTGCTACTGTTAAAGCGACCGTTTTTTGTTTTTCCATTTGATGCGAAATTTAACAAGGAAGGACCACGAAAAATGATTAAGATTGACGAATTAACAAAAAGGTATGAGGACGGCGTTTTGGCCCTGGACCATGTCAGTTATGCTGTTGAGCCGGGTGAGATTTTTTGCCTTCTGGGTGCAAATGGTGCCGGCAAGACAACCACAATCAACATCCTGCTGGATTTTATCCCGCCGACCAGCGGCTCGGCCAGTATCAACGGACATGACTGCAATAAGTTTCCGCTGGAGGCCAAGAAATATGTCTCTTATGTCTCCGAGAATGTCCAGCTTTACGGGATGTTCACGGCGCGGCAGAACCTGGCGTTCTTCGCAGAGCTGGCAGGCAAAACGGGCCTTAAAAAGAAGGATTATGACGGTGTGATGCGCACCGTGGGTTTGCCGGAAAAGGCACTGAGGATGCGGCTCAAGCATTTTTCCAAGGGTATGCGCCAAAAGCTGGGCATTGCTATTGCGCTGCTGAAAGACCCCCCGGCTATCCTGATGGACGAGCCAACCAGCGGGCTTGACCCCACAAGCGCCCAGGAGTTCCTGGCTCAACTGCGCCGATTGAAGGAGCAGGACAAAGCGATTTTGATGACTACCCATGATATATTCAGGGCCAAGCTCATAGCAGACAGAGTGGGCATTATGAAGCAGGGCCGTCTGGTTGCCATCCGTAAGAAACAGGACTTCAAACATGCCGACCTCGAGGAAATCTATATGCACGAAATGCAGGCGGCAGAGACTTCAAAAGTACAACAAGATGGTGGCTGATAATGAGGCGGAACTGCGAAAGGTCAAAGTGTACAAGAATATTACGCCTACCCTGTACAGGCCACCGACTCTGCTGTCTGTATTTAACGCGGGGCTGGAGAAAGGACTGGGTGATTCTTCCAGAATTGAGCTGGAGAGTATTCCCAAGGTCAACGCCGCTCCGACTGGCGACAATCACTATATGTCCATCTTTCCGGTTCTCGATGCATCCCTCATTCTGAAGATCGTGTTGAGTCTCCTGGCCATCCTCATCTCGTATGATCGCATATCGGGCGAGAAGGAGCGTGGGACGTTGAGGCTGATACTGGCAAACAGGACAGCACGCCATGAGGTGCTATTGGGCAAGCTCCTGGCAGGAATCGTGACCTTGGCTGTGCCTGCCACAATCGCCTTTGTGGTGGGGCTGTTGGTTGTTGAACTTTCTCCCATGGCTGATTTGGATTGGTCGGATTGGATTCGTATTGGACTAATGTACCTTGCTTCGCTGATTTTCATCTCAGCGATGTACAATATCGGCCTTTTGTTCTCCTGCCTGGCGAACAGGTCGGCGATCTCTTTAATCCTCGGCTTGTTCTTTTGGGTCGTGTGTGTTGCCGTGATTCCAAACGGAAGTGCTTATGTGGCAACCCGAATTCGACCGCTGGAGCCAAAGGAAAAGACAGACAGGCAGGTCATGTTGCTTAAAAGTGAATTAGAGAAGCAATGGTGGGACATAATGCGTGCCGTCACTAAGGGCTGGAGCCGGAGCACGTCTCAGAGTGATGCTGAAGGCGCGTTTGGGAATGGGTATACTAAACGATTTAACATAGATTATTTCGAATGCCAGCAAGGACTACATCCCGCGATGGAACCCCTTAAGAACAAATAAGCCGACAGAATCTGGGAGGTGGAAAAGGGCTATCTCAAGAGCGTCTGGAAGCAGCGGCAGCTTGCCGACAACCTCTCGCGAATCTCGCTGATATTCTCGTACGAGAATGCCACATCCGTTTTGGCGGGAACGGATTTATCCAGTTTTCAGTACTTTGTCGGCAGGGCGAAGGCATACAGAAGCCAAATCATAGAGTACATCCGTTCCAGAACTGAAAACTTCCGTTCTCCATCCTATTGGACACCATTCAGCAAGGAGTATGCATCGGATTACGGTGAAAGCAAGAAGGAGGCCCCGGACATTGCCGATCATCCTCGTCTTAATCTGGAGGACTTGCCACCATGTAAGTACCGGCTCGACCTGTCAGAAAGCGTTCGGAGAGCGATTCCGGATTTGGCACTTCTGGTCTTTGCAAATGTGTTGTTTTTCGCTTTATCTTTTGTGGCATTCATGAAGGGCGACGTACGCTAATGCCGAACAAAATAAATTGAACCATCCCTCAGATGTGATATTTGAGATAGGTGCTATGACTTGGCGTGTTATATTCAGGGAGATTTTGGAGAACCTTTTGAGTCTGCGTTTTGTCTTATCGCTGGTCTTAGTAATCTGTCTTTTTGCGGCCAGCGGTTTTGTGTTCGTGGTCAAACTTGCAGAGCAAATGGAAGACTACTGGGCAGAGACGAACAAGAACCTTTCAGCTTTGAGAGAAGAATGTTCAGGCGCCCTTTACAAGGCAGCATTCTACAAACAGACAATCTGGCGAAAACCAAAACCGCTTTCTTTTTGCACCGAAGGATTCGAGAAATCCCTTCCAAATTGTTTCATAACCGATGCATTTACGAGAGATTTACCACAAGTCAAAGGCCGAGGCAATTTTGCGCTTCCTCATTTCAGCGATATCGATTGGGTGTTCATTCATTTCCACGGTTCTGAGCTTTGTGGCACTGGTCCTCGCCTACGACAGCATAAGCGGCGAGAGAGAAGCCGGAACACTGCGTCTGATGCTGGCAAACACAATCCCAAGGTATAAGTTGCTCCTGGGCAAATATTCTGGGTCCATGCTCACATTAGCCATACCTCTGATTGTAGGGCTGCTCGTGAGTCTAATCATAGTGATTCCTTCCAAAGATGTGGCCATCGACGCTGCCGCATGGTTGAAAATTCTCGTTATTACACTTTTGTCTTTGCTTTATCTTTCCATCTTTGTGTTGCTGGGCTTGACTTTATGGACAGGATAAAGAAACAGAGTAAAAATAAAAATCGCAAAAATATTAAAAAAAGTACAAAATCGTAACAAAAGGGTAACATATAGTTGTCATAATTGCTCCTGTTAATGTAACCGTTTTTTTGTTAATCTATTTGAAAGGAGCACAATTATGGAAAAGTGGAAGAACATCACAATCATTTTCCTGTTGGCGGTTGGGATGCTTGGCACAGTTGCTTTTGCCAAGTCTTCGAGCACACTGCTGCAGGAAGGGCTGTACGCCGAGGAGGTCGATGGTGACATCGATGCGGCCATCAGAATCTATGAGAAGATAATCAAGGACGGTTCCGCTCAGAGGTCTCACATCGCCCAGGCTTTGTACCGCCAGGGTATGTGTTATCTAAAGAAGCAGAATGAGGGGCAGGCCAAGATAGTTTTTGGCAAAGTGGTCGAAGACTACAGTGACCAGACTAAAGTTGTTAACAAGGTCAAGCCTCTTTTGGAAGAGCTGGGTAATGCCGACCCGGCGGCCCTGATGCCGCCTGAGACCTTAATCTACGTGGAAACCGGCAGTCCCGGCAGGCAAATCGAAACTATTCTAAACATGCTAAAAGGAACACCGCTTGAAAATCCTCTTGCAGTTTTCGGCGGCGATAAATCTAAGAGGTCACCCGGAGATATGTTAGCTACCCTTATGAATCCGGCTATGATGGCTGAATTCAAGAAAATACGGGGGATGGGAGTTGGTGTTACCGGTGTCGCTCAAAATAATCCTCCGGTCGTAATCGTGTTGTTTCCGGGAAAGAGCGATGCCCTGAGGGGTTTAATCTTGGCCGGACTCGGTTTTTTAGGAAACCCCGGTGACCCTATAGAAGGTATGCAAAGTGTAGTATTTAATGACGGAGGGGGCGCTGCATACGACGATACAACGATAATACTTGTAAGTCCATCTGCAGACTGGGCCGAGCAATTGAACTGGTGTGTAAAACAATACAAGGGTGTAACCAGTAAGCCTACACTTGCTTCGAGTAACAAATCCTTTGCAAAGGTCAGCAAAAAAGCACGTCAGGAAAATGCTCTAACGCTATGGGCGAACGTTGATGAAGTATTCGCACATCTTTCAGAAATAATTCCGGCAGAACATTTTCCCAAAGAAATACGTATTGCAGACGGCATTGCCGATTTTAAGAATATCGACGATTTGATTGTCTTTTTCAACATTCAGGAAAACGGAATTGCTTTTGAACAAAACATAGCTTTTAAGGATGGGCACCGTTGTATTGCATACAATATGATTCGTACTCCGAATCTCACGAAGGCCGGCTTCGAGGCCGTTCCATCCGGGGCGGTTGGTCTTCTCAGCATCGCTCTTGGTGAGGCTGGAAGCGCACAGAGTCTGGTTGCAGGTAAAAGCATTAAAAATTTGACGGGCCTTGACATCGGCAGGGAAATCTTTGCCAATATTGAACAGATAAACCTGTTTGCTTTACCTCCGGATGGTTCTTCAAACGAAGGTAATATGGCTTTCCCCCCGGTAGCGGCCAATCTTGGACTGGCAATAACCAGCCATAATCCACAACAGACTCGCCAGATTCTGACTCAATTATTGACGGTGGCCAATTTAGTAACCGGCCAAAGCGACATCGGGCAGATCGAGCAGGGTACCGGCAAGTACCAAATTGGACTTGTTAACGAGCAGAAACTCCACTGTTATATGAACCAGATGAACAAGACGACTGTTCTATCGTTAAATCCTGATGTTGTTGAGAATTCAGTTTCGGCAATCACCAGACGCAGGTCGGTTTGTACCGCCGGGCCCTTAAACGAAGCAGTAAACAAATTGTCGCCATCTACCAGCAAACTGGTGCTGGTTAACGTAGGCGGGGGTTTGCGTGTTGCCGATGCTTATCTAAAAGCGACACACAATAATCCCCAAAATCCGGCACATAAAATGTATGCTCAATTGGCACAGGCCTTTGATAAAACCAGCATCCAGTTAGGCACCGATGAGAGGGTTAACAACTTTAATATGCGTTTGAGTATAGACCAGCTTCCGCCGTTGGATAACTTGTTCCCAGTGCTGATGCAGCTATCTCAGACTGATCCCACAGCAAAGGCCATGGCTACAAAGCCCCAGCCGCGTAACGGAGCGACGGTTGGTTTAGAATCTGTATCAAAACTAAAGTGGAAGCCAGGGGTTAATGCTAAATTGCACAAAATATATTTTGGTACTCAGGCCGACCAGCTTCCGCTATTAGCCGAAGTGAAAAGTACCGGTCTTGACGAATTACCGGAACTGGAAGAGGGCGCCAGGTATTACTGGCGTGTTGACGAGGTTTGGGCCGATGGTACTGTTATAACCGGAGATGTTTGGAGCTTTACTACGGGCTCTCAGGTAGCCTTGTGGAAACTGGATGAGACCAGTGGTAATGTTGCGAAAGATTCCGCCGGCAGCAATAACGGCACACTTGTTGGCAATCCGCAGTGGCAGCCATCCGCCGGTAAAATAGGCGGGGCGCTGGAGCTCGACGGCGATGGTGACTTTGTGAAGATTGGCAGAGAATCAGACTTTGATATCACTGAGCAGATTACCATTTCAGCCTGGATAAAGGTCAATCAATTCGATAAAGAGTGGCAGGCAGTCATAGCCAAGGGCGATAGTGCCTGGAGGATGCAGCGCAACCAGAATGAAGATTCTCTCGAATTTGCCTGCTCAGGGCTGAAAATTCCGAGCGGTGCTCCCTGGGGGAATTTATTTGGAAAAAAGAGCGTAAATGATGGACAATGGCACCATGTTGTTTGTATATACGATGGAAGTAAAATGTACATAATCATAGATGGTAATGAGGACAGTTCGCAATCTGCATCGGGCGGAATAAACACAAATAATGAGCCGGTCTATATTGGTGAAAATTCGGAAAATACAGGACGTTGCTGGAACGGCTTGATAGACGACGTTCGCGTTTACAACTATGCTCTGACGAAAGAAGAGGTTACGGCGCTTTCCAATTAATAAAGGTAATAGTAACAGCAAGTGAGAACCACTGGTAATATCAGTACGGGTAATCAACTGCGGTGGGTAGTATTACTGCTTGCGATAGCGGTAATACTGCCCACTGTGTGTTTGCTTTGGTTTATGAGCCAGGCGGTCAGAAACCAGCGTCTGGCGGTCAGACAAAATCTGAGCGTCGTTTACCAGAAGCATCTGAAGACATTAAGTAAAGAGATAGATGACCTTTGGTCGGCTCGAATAGGTATTATCGAACAGGAAACAGCGGCACAGCGTCAGCCTATTGAGATTTTTGATCGGCTTGCAGGCCGAGGCGACAAGGTAAGTGATCCGAACATATGTAATGCAGTTATTATCTTTGACAGGAGCGGAAGATTAGTTTATCCGGTCACGGGAGGTGACGATTTTTCCGGCGAATTTCCGGAAGAATTTAATCTGGCATGGAATGCTGAATTCACGGATGAGGATTTTGCCCTGGCGTTAAGGATGTATGAACAATTCATAGATTCGCCCGATGACGACTATATCAGTTACAGTGCTTTATTGGGCAAAATCCGTTGCCTGAGAAAGTCAGGAGAAATTGAAAAAGCTGTTACTCTTTGCCAAAAGATGGCTTATGGGCCAACTCCCGAGAGTGTAAGTGTATCTTCTGTAGCACTGATTGCAAAGGCAAGAATCCTGCTTGTGAATCTCAAGAGTGAAACCGAGGAAGGCTTAAGGCGCCTGGATTTGGAAAATCTGATTAATTCTGCTATAAATTATACTCCAGACAGTGGGTATGGTTTTTTACTAATGCCATCTGGGACAAGGATTTTTCTGTTGCGCAAAGCTCTTGAGATTGTAGGTGAGAGAGACTTTTCTGAAGAGCTTAAAACGCAGGTTCTAAGAGCTATGGAGTTGTTATCTGCCGAAGAATTATCCGCGGCGGCAATTGAGAGATATTATACAGGCTCGGTAGCGGAATCCTGGTCAGAAGAAGATGCACTCAAGCTCGTATCATTGCTGAGTGCAACCCAGGAAATGATTGAAGGGTTTGAATTGAGTGGTGTGACCGGACAACTCTCTGATGAAGTGAAACGACAAATATCTACGGTGTTAGATGCGTATAAGAACAGGAATGTAGGCGCTGCTGCGTTTGGCCGGTCTGCGTTTACCACATTTGAGTCCTGGTCAGAAGACAGCTTTCGCAGACTGGAATTGCCGGAAGATGCCTTTGGAATGTATCACAACTCCGGCGGCAGAACGTACTTGCTATTAAAAAAGGCAAAAGATTTCAGTTCGGATTTCGATACATGTGGATCCGAGCTCGAAGAGCTTGGTGTTTCCTACAGAATTACAGACAATTTAGGCACGTATGCCAGTGGTTTGGAAAATCCGGAAAAGACAGCTTTCCTGACGACCCCATTGGGCAAATTGTTTCCAAGTTGGAACATTGAGATTCATTTTAAGGATATCGATATCTTTGAAACAACAGCCGACAAGCAAAAAGTGATATATCTCTGGACCGGCCTGTTGGCCATTGCCGTAATGATTGCAGCCGGCTTGCTGGCCGCCAGGGTTGTAGGAAAACAGATAAGGATAAACAAGCTAAAGAACGATTTCATTGCCACCGTTTCACACGAATTGAAAACACCCCTGGCCTCTATGCGCGTACTTGTAGATACACTGCTGGAAGGCAGCTACCGGGACCAGCAGCAGGTTACCGAATATCTGCAGCTTGTTTCAAAAGAAAACGAAAGGCTTAGCGGATTGATAGATAACTTTCTTACGTTTTCAAGGATGGAGCGCAATAAGCAGGCATTTGCGATGGCCAGGACAAGTCCGGCTGCAATTGCCCGTGATGCTGCCCAGGCGGTTAAGACCAAATTCAGCCTTGGTCAATGCAGGTTTGAAGTGAATGTCCGGGAGGATTTGCCGGAAGTGTCGGCCGACCGTGATGCGATGGTAACGGTACTTATAAACCTGCTGGACAATGCGTACAAGTATTCTTATGATAACAAGCAGATTGAGCTTAGAGTTTCTCCTGAAAACTTTTTGGTATGTTTTTATGTTTCTGATAAAGGCAGAGGTATGTCTCGCCGGTCCGTCAGGAAAATATTTAACAGGTTTTATCAGGCCGATCGCAGTCTTTCACGGCATGCCGAAGGTTGTGGATTGGGTCTCAGCATCGCTAAATTTATCGTAGATGCCCACAAAGGCACAATTTCTGTTGAGAGTAAACCCGGCAAAGGAAGCACTTTCACCGTGAAATTACCGGCTTGTAATTAAACCTTAACAGGGAAGGAATAATAAATGAGAAAGGTGCTGATTATTGAAGACAACTCGGCTATGCTGCGGGGCCTCAAGGACAATTTCGAGTTAAAAGGCTACCGCGTCAAGACCGCCCAGGATGGTGAGAAGGGACTCAAGGCAGCACTGACTGAAAATCCCGATTTGATTATACTCGATATTATGCTGCCCAAAATCAATGGCTATGAAATATGCAGCGAAGTCCGTAAAAAGAATTTCGATATGCCCATAATCATGCTCACCGCCAAGGATCAGGAGGCCGACATTATACTTGGATTGAATCTTGGCGCGGACGACTACGTGACAAAGCCGTTCAGTATAAAAGAATTAATGGCCCGGGCCGAAGCGTTTATGCGGCGCAGAGGCCGGGAGGAACCGGATGTTTATGAATTCGACAATTACCGGCTTGATACTGTCGCGGGTACTCTTAAAAAAAACGGTAAGGAAATTGAGCTTACGCCCGGGGAATTCAAGATGCTGCATCTTTTCCTTCAGAAGACCGGATGCACTCTTACATCCGATGAGGTTCGTAATGCCGTATGGGGTTATTCACGCTTTATAACTTTACAGGACATCGACCAGGCGGTTGTTGCCCTGAGAAACAAGGTCGAACCGGACCCGAATAATCCGACGTTTATTCACACAGTAGAACTTATTGGTTACAAATTTAAACTGCCGGAACCAAATGGAAACGATACTGATAATTGAAGATGATGCTGCAATGCTGCGGGGCTTGAAGGACAACTTCGAGTTCAAGGGATATGGTGTACTTACTGCGGCCGATGGTGAGGAAGGATTAAATACCGCTCTTAATAAGAAGCCTGATTTAATTCTTCTTGATATTATGCTGCCCAAGATAAACGGCTATGAGATATGCAGGCTGATACGTAAGGAAAATCTTACTATGCCGATTATAATGCTGACCGCCAAGGGTGAGGAGTCGGATATAATATTAGGATTGAATCTCGGAGCCGATGATTATGTTACCAAGCCTTTCAGTATAAAAGAGCTTCTTGCCCGCGCGGAGGCGTTTCTTCGACGAAGCAGACAAACCGAGCAGGATGTTTACGAGTTCGGAGACTGCCGGCTTGATATTCCCGCCAGAAAACTTACATGCAAGTCAGATGAAATTAAACTCTCACCGAAGGAGTTCGGATTATTGGAATATTTTGTCAAGAAGCCCGGCCGGGCACTTACCCGTGACGAGATACTGAATATGGTTTGGGGTTATGACAGCTTTATAGGCTCACGCAGCATCGACCGTTTTGTTACTACATTGCGGAACAAAATCGAGCCCGATCCTCACAATCCAATTTTTATTCATACTATCAGGGAAATCGGCTACAAATTCGACCCCCCCGAGCGAAGTGGTTGAATCATCCATACGGTGACTAGGTGGGCTGACAATCAATCAGGTGAAGGTGGGTTATTTTTCTGCTGCTTTAATTGCGTCCGAGAGTTCGAGAGTGCCCTCGTATAGACTTCGGCCGATTATTGCCGCCGCGGCGCCGATTTCGACAAGTTTCGGAATGTCACCCAGCTCCTTTACCCCTCCGGATGCAACGATGGGCATATCTACCGTCTCGATAAGTGCTTTTGTTCTTTCGAGGTTCGGGCCCGTCATCATACCGTCTTTGGTGATATCGGTATATATAATCGCGCCTAAAGGCAATTTGGCAGCTTCGACGGCAAACTCCAGCAAATTGTAGGGGCTGTCCTGCGTCCAGCCGTGAGTGGCTACTTTTGAACCCCGAGCGTCGAGGCCGAGTACAATTTTTCCGCTGAATTTCTCGGCCATTTCGCTGAACCATTCGAAGTCACTTACCGCATTGGTGCCGATTATTACCCTTTCGAGACCGATGTCGAGCAGTTGTTTTATCGATGCTTCATCCCGCAGTCCGCCTCCGACTTCAATCTTAAACAGATCCAAAGCTGCTATCGCTGATATTGTCGCGGTGTTGACCGGCCTGCCGAGTTTGGCTCCATCCAAATCTACAATATGCAGCCATTTTGCCCCCGTTGAGCTGAATTCCCGTGCCTGTTTCACAGGGTCGTCCTCGTAGTTTATCTGGCGGTTGTACTGACCCTGTATAAGTCTGACACATTTTCCATCTCTCAGGTCGATAGCTGGTATGATATACATTTCAGGCCCTTAATAAATCTTTGATAACTGATAGCCCCGGTACGCGATAGAATTTTTTACCCGGTCTTATCACCGATGAGCGGCCGGGACTTTTCTATCGTGAAATATACCAAATGTTTATGTGTTTCCTCAGGACTGTAGGTTTTTGAATGCTGCTTTTTAATCTCGTTGATACGTTCAGGATCTTTTTCTTCACCGATTTTGGTCAGGTATAATCTTGTACCTGAATATCCCTGACCCTGCTCGATGAACATATAGGCTGCTTTGGGATTGGATTGAACGTTTGCGTAGCTTAGCCGTTCTAACATGCTGAAGGCGACTTTCTTTTCATCGATAATGTAAGGCCGGGAGTAAATGGCGATATCGACATTGCCATCCGAATCGCTCGTAGCTAATACACCGGTACCTTTGGCATCTTGAAAATATTCAGACAGATTCATGATTTTCTCCTTTGAGATTTTATGTCCTTTAAGGCTTTTTTAACTTCGATATGCTTAAATTCGAAGCCTGCTTCCAGTAAACGTTTCGGCAGGGCCCTTTGTCCGGATAAAAGCACCTCATCGGCCATTTCTCCTAAAGCCAGCCGCATGATGAATCCGGGGAAAAACAGCCATGAGGGTCTTCTTATCACCCATCCCAGTTTTCTACAGAATCTTTTCATGGTTATCGGCTTTGGCGATGTGAGGTTAAAAATACCCTTCAGATTTTCATTTTCCATGAGAAATTTTATTGCAGCGACTTCATCATCAAGACTTATCCACGAAAACCATTGCCTGCCGCTGCCGGGATGGCCGCCGAGAAAAAACCGGAACGGCTGCATTATTCTTGGCAGGGCCCCGCCGCCGTTCCCTAAAACCACGCCTGTACGAACGATTACACATCTGACACCCAGCGACTCTATCTGGCCTGCTATTATTTCAGAATTGCGGCATACATCAGCGAGAAATCCCTTGCCGGCGGTGGAGTTCTCATCCAGCCTTTCAATACCACGAGAGCCGTAATAGCCGATAGCTGATGCCTGAATTACCACCTTTGGCTTTTTATTTACCTGCTTGATGGCCTCGATTACCGCCCGGGAGCTATCAAGTCTGCTGTGAAGTATGCCCGCCTTTTTTGCCTTGTTCCACCGGCCGGATGCAACGTTGTCGCCTGCCAGATTAATTATAGCCAATGCTCCATCCGCCTGCTGAATCCAGCTTCCGGTCGTTCTTCCGTCCCATTCGACAGCTTTAGCCCAGCCTCCTATAGATTTGGCGGCCCTGTTTGAATCACGAGACAATGCGATTACTTCATAATCTTTATGCAGCTCTCTGCACAAAGCCCTGCCTATAAAGCCGGTTGCACCTGTTATTACTACACGCATAGCATACCTTTATGATTTTTTATCAAGAGACTGGATTTTATTGACATAAGCTTCGATGTCAAATTTTCTTTTCAGTCCCGCGGCGTTCATATAACGGATTTTACCAAAAACCTTCCTTTCTCCCCATGCCCTGTCGTGTTTTCCAAAGCACCAGGCAACACCCGCGAAGGCGTTCGGGTCCCTGCCGTCGAGCTCGTATTTGTTGTTAAGATACAAAGCTATGTTAAATCCGGTTTTAGGATCTTTACTCCATTCGAGGATTTTTTTGCCCCAGTACATTCTCATATAACCGTGCATTTTTCCCGTGACGACCATTTCTTTTTGTGCGGCGTTCCAGTATGGATCATGGGTCTGGGCCTTCTCGAACTGTTCGAGCGAATATAAATACTCTCTTTTATCTCGGCCGTGGAAATTAAGGGTCCTCAGTGCCCAGGGCGGCAGACAATCAAAAGTGTCGTAACCGTCATTATAGAAAACGAAGTTGTGACTGAGCTCTCTGCGGACTATAAGCTCCTCAAGATATGCATTTTTGCCGCCGCTGTTAGTTTCGAGGACTTTCAGCGCAATATACAACGGGCAAATCTGGCCGAAATGCAGATAGGGACTCATATTCGATACACAATTTTCATTCGGGTCGTTGCGAAACCTGGCGAAGTTATCGAGTTTATTTATTAGAAAGTTATCTAAAAGACGTCTGGCTTGCTTTGAACCGCCGTGGAAGCTTTCAACTTTACCTACACTTCGGTCTATATTGAGTCGTGATGCGGCTTTATCTATGTCATCGATATCGAAAGAGGCGAACTTAAGATGCAGAGAATCCAGTTTTGGTTTTTTGTGCTTGAGGGGAACCATGTAATAATCGAGCTTCTTGGTTATTCTCGGTCGAAACGTACCGGCTGAAAAGTTCTCTTTGGATGAAGCTTGTTCAACGGGAACAATTAAATTTGTTTCAACTTCATACAAAGGGCAGGGATTTTTTTTTGCTGCGTTCCTTCGCCATTTTCTCTGGATTCTTAACTGGCCGCCATCGACAACAACCAGAGCGGCATCTTTTGCTAATTTTATTGTGCTCGAATCGGGTGATTCGTGCTGGATTACCATTTGAATACCTTTCGACCGGAGGTTTCTTTTGGTCTCCCTGAGGCCTTCCAGCATAAAATAGTAATGACGCAGGTTTGCTTCCGGCCAGTTCTCGGTTATGCCGAATGATACTAAGACAGGCTTTTTCAGTTCGTTGGCTCTGCGAATTGCGTATTCGAGCGCATGGTTATATTCGGCCCTCTGTGCGGCCTGCATCCAGTACAATATATATTTTCCGTCACACAGGACTTTGTTATTAAGGGCCTTTATTCTTTCCGGCTGAATCATTTTTAATTTCGGTCCTTACAGTATTTATCATCTCCGGCTTTGCCGCCCCATACACATCCGGTAAAATTCCGCGACCAGCCTGAATATTCATACGGGGCCTGCTTTGTAAATGCAACTAAAATATCGACATACAATTATCGAAAAAATCAAGTTGCTTTGACAAAATCCGGCGTTACACTATATTTGCAAATGTTATCGAAACAAGAACTTTTTTTAAAATAAGGAGGTTTAACCATGAGTAGGCCAAAGCTTTTAACTGTAGACGGAGGATTCAGGGCTGTAACTGTTTCGATTAAACCTGTCAGGCTCTTTATATGGGGGATTCTGGCCATGATTTTAGTGACATCAAGCTCCTGCGCTTTGGATAACAATCCGTCCTCCTCTCAAGGAGGGAAAATACCCGTCATTTTCGATACGGACATCTGTGACGACATTGACGATACGTGGGCGCTGGCTCTGCTGCTTCAATCGCCCGAATTCGATGTTAAATTGATTACAACCGCGGTCCGTAACACTCCTTCGAAGGCAAAGGTTGTAGCTAAGTTCCTGCAAACCGTCGGCAGGACGGATATACCTGTTGGAATAGGAGTGCGGCATAACCAGGCCGGCCATAGGCAGCAGGAATGGATAAAAGATTACGAGCTATCATCATATCCCGGCACTATCTATGAAGATGGTGTGCAGGCATTGATTGATACTGTTATGAACTCTCGCAAACCGATAAAAGTAGTTGCCGTAGGGCCTTTGCCTAATATCGCGGCCGCACTTGAGCGCGAGCCGCGGATAGCTGAGAAAGCGGAATTTGTAGGAATGCACGGCAGTGTTTACCGTGGATACGGCGGCAATCCAAAACCCAGCGCCGAATATAATGTGGTGGCTTTCGTAAAAGAGTCACAGAAGGTCTTTACTGCGCCCTGGAATATGACAATTACACCCCTTGATACCTGCGGCTTAGTCAATCTTAAAGGCCAAAAATATCAAAAAGTACTGAACAGGAACAGCCCTTTAACGCGGGCCTTGATTGAAAACTATCGTGCATGGTACAGACAGGGAATACTGAATCAGGAAAAGGACATAAGCGACTCGGAGTTGACAAAAAGAGTCGATAAAAAGCTTAATTCGAGCAGCACAACACTCTTCGATACGGTCGGCATTTATTTAGCCATGTCAACAGACCTGGTTAAGATGGAAAAGCTGGGAATTAAAGTCACTGACGATGGTTACACAAGAATAGAGAAAGACGCCAAAGTGATTAACTGTGCCACCGAATGGAAAGATTTAGGTGCCTTCGAGGATTTTCTGGTTAGCAGGTTAACGAAGTAGGAGAATTTTTGCCAAGTTGCTCTGAAGAAAAATATTCAATATGAGGGCGTAAGATTAAAAGAGGCAAACCAAAAATAATAGTGGTCGGCAGCTCCAATATGGACCTGGTGGTTAAATCTCCGAGGATACCTGCCGTGGGGGAGACTATTTTGGGCGGAAATTTCATAATGACACCCGGAGGCAAAGGTGCAAACCAGGCGGTGGCCGCTGCAAAATTGGGGGCTGATGTGTACTTCATAGCAAGGTTAGGTAACGATATATTTGCACAGCAGTCTTTAAGCAATTTCAAAACAGAGGGGGTAAACACTAAATATATTATCCAAACCAAAGAAGCTCCCTCCGGAGTGGCTCTGATTACCGTTGATGATATGGGTAATAATGTAATTGTAGTGGCTCCTGGGGCGAACCAGAAGCTGGCCCCCGATGATGTTAAAAGAGCCGAGCCTGATATTGCTTTGTCGGGAGCGTTGGTTGCCCAGCTCGAAATTCCGTTGGAAACGGTTGAATTTGCTGCCCAGTTGGCAAATAATTGTGGAGTGCTTTTTATTCTGGATCCCGCCCCGGCCCAAAAGCTCAGTCCGAAACTTCTTAAAATGGTGGATGTATTAACACCAAACGAAACAGAAGCTCAGATTCTCACAGGCATCGAAGTAACGGATGAGGAATCAGCCCGCACGGCGGCTAAGAAGCTGTTAGAGTATGGAATCAAGTCGGTTATTTTAACTATGGGCGCGAAGGGCTTTGTGTTAGCCGATAATGATAGAATGGAATCTGTTCCTGCTGTGAAGGTGGATGCTGTCGATACTACGGCCGCGGGAGATGCTTTTACCGGGTCTTTGGCGGTCGGCCTGGCTCAGGGAAAAACATTATATGATGCCGCCTTATTTGCTAATTACGTGGCGGCTCTTTCCGTAACCGAAATGGGGGCACAATCTTCTATGCCTGCCGGAGAGGCGGTAGATAGTTTTATAAAGGATATCGTTAATCAAGGAGTAAACGATGAGAAAGCATAAAAGGGCAATTAATATTAATGTTCTTATCTTTTGTACTGTGATTTTATCTGTCCTTGCAGTTGGTTGTAAACAGCGCAAGTCCGACAAGCCGAGAATTGCGTTGATAATGAAATCTCTGGCCAACGAGTTTTTTAAGACGATGGAGGAAGGCGCCCGCTCGCATCACAAAGAGCACGAGGATGAATACGAGCTTACGGTTGTTGGCATTAAAGACGAACAGGATGTAGGCAGGCAAATCGATTATGTCGAGCTGATGATGGCACAGGGGATGGATGCTATAGTGATTGCTCCGGCTGATTCCAAGGCTTTGGTTCCGGTTTGCAAGCGGGCGATGGACGCAGGTATTATCGTCGTAAATATCGACAATAAATTCGACGTTGCCGTGCTGGAAGACAAGGGCGTCAAGATCCCCTTTGTCGGGCCGGATAATCGCAAAGGTGCAAGACTGGCCGGTGAATACCTGGCGAACAAACTCAAGCCGGGGGACAAAGTGGCGATTATCGAAGGAGTGCCCAACGCGTTCAATGGAATTCAGCGCAAGCTTGGTTTCGAGGATGCAATGAAAGCGGGCCGAATGAATATTGTCAGCTCACAGTCGGGATACTGGGAAACGGCGAAAGCCGAACCGATTGTATCAGCGTTAACTACGGAGTATGCGGATTTGAAAGCCGTCCTTTGTGCCAATGACAGTATGGCCCTCGGTGCGATAGCGGCGATTAGGACAGCAGGCAAGTCCGATGACATCTTCGTCATCGGCTTCGACAATATCACAGCGGTACAAAAATTACTTAAAGATGGAAAGATTTTGTGTACGGTTGACCAGCATGCGGACAAATTAGCCTTGTTCGGTATTGAATACGCCCTCGAGATGCTCACAGGAAAGGGCACACCATTAGACAGGGAAACCCCTGTTGATCTTATTACGGTAGAAAACCTCGAATGAAGGCTGCGACGGGTAAAACAGTATTCAAAGCTTGTGGCATTAACAAGTCATTTCCCGGTGTGCAGGCGCTTTCTACTGTCGATTTTGAGTTGATGTCAGGAGAAGTCCATGCCCTGGTTGGTGAAAACGGTGCCGGCAAGAGTACACTGACGCGCATCATAGCAGGTGTCGAGACAGCCGACTCGGGCCGGATGGAGCTTTATGGACGGCACTACCGGCCGAATGGAAGAGCTGATGCCGAAGCACATGGTATCCGGATGGTAATGCAGGAACTTCACCTTATTTCCAACCTGAGCATTGCGGAAAACATCTTCATCGAGAAATTGCCGAACAGGTTCGGATTTATTGATTATAACAAGCTTAATCGAAATGCAAATGAAATTATGGAACAGGTGGGTCTTGGTGACATTACCCCTGATATACCTGTAAGGCTGCTGGGGGTTGGGCAGCAGCAGATGGTTGAGATAGCGGCAGGATTATCTCGGCGGTGCCGGATACTGGCGCTTGACGAGCCGACTGCGTCACTTACCGACCGTGAGATAGAGCTTCTTTTCGTTCAAATCAATAAGCTTAGGGCCGAAGGCGTTGGCATCATCTATATCTCACACCGCATAGAGGAAGTTACTCGTATAGCTGACCGTGTTACGGTGCTGCGGGATGGAAAGGTTATTTCAACTAATCCAACGAGTGAGCTGTGCGTGGATGATATTATCCGTAAGATGGTAGGTTGTGACTTGGCGCATGAAGAATTGCGGTATGACTCGAATGTCGGCCTGGTAGCGCTTCGTGTTGTTGGGCTTAAGCGGGGCCGAAAAGTTAAGGATGTTAGCTTTGAAGTTCGTCGGGGTGAGGTTCTTGGTGTCGCAGGGCTGATGGGCTCAGGCCGGACTGAGACAATGCGTGCGGTTTTCGGTGCTGACCTGCCTGACAGCGGCGATATATATCTGTATGGAGCAAGCGAACCAACTGAAATCCGAACGCCACGTGATGCAGTGCGCAATGGTATAGCTTTCCTTACCGAGGACCGCAAGGAGCAGGGATTGCTCTCGGAATTGGCTGTGCGTGTTAATATCTCGTTGACACGGTTAAAGGGTGTTAGTCAATTTGGGTGGATGAATATAGCCGATGAGCGGGCCGTAGCGAATAGATATATTGCTGCTCTGGGTGTACGCTGTTCGTCTAATGAGCAAACAGTCGGGCAGTTGAGCGGAGGCAATCAGCAGAAAGTAGTCATCGCGAAATGGATGTACAGGGACTGTGATGTTCTTATTTTCGATGAGCCTACCAGAGGTATTGATATTGGGGCCAAATTCGAAATATACCGTATGCTCGAGGAGCTGGCGGAAAAAGGTAAAGCCATTATTTTGGTTTCGTCCGACAACAAAGAGCTTATGGCTGTTTGCCACCGCATTATGGTTATGTCGGCGGGTTTGGTTGCGGCAACATTCGGCCCGAGAGAATGGAGCCAGGAAAAGATAATGTCTGCCGCTTTTAGTGAGTATGTGCGCGTCTGAGCAAAAGCAAGAGAAGATTATGCGAAAGATAAATAATAAGGGCTTTGTGGGCCTGCCGACTTTTGTTACAGATTATATTGGTATGGCATTGGCACTGGCCTTGCTGTTAGTTATATTCGGCCTTTCCGCTCAAAACTTTTTTACCATCGCGACTTTCAGAACAATTGCCAACCAGGTACCGGATATAACCATCGTAGCTGTTGGGATGACCTTCGTGTTAATAATTGCGGGGATAGATTTGTCGGTAGGGTCGGTTATGGCTTTGGCCGGTGCGGTGTTAGGTCTTTTTCTGGTTAAATTCAATCTTCCACTTCCGGCAGCGATT
>Ga0114922_10001425_pt1 | contig 22757 bp, 12 predicted proteins | sample AartaG_FD_100975 | JGI IMG/M metagenome (GOLD analysis project Ga0114922, IMG submission 100975) | Deep subsurface microbial communities from Aarhus Bay to uncover new lineages of life (NeLLi) - Aarhus_00045 metaG | ecosystem: Environmental > Aquatic > Marine > Oceanic > Sediment | place... | reverse complement strand
GTGCTTACCTTTGGCGCCGATCCCCCGCCTAGCGGCGGGGGCTTTTTATATTACCTGAACGGTTACAAAAATTTACTTTTTATGGTTTTATGCGTTTGACAGGCAGTAGTAGATAGTATAATATGACCGTCGTTATGTTTGAGCGTGCATATCGGACAATAGGTTTTGTCCAGGGAGCGGCAAGTTTCGTAAGTCGCAAAGGAGAGTTGTAAGTCTTTGTTTTATAAGGTTTTGTGCTTCATCAACGAAAGGAGGATGGCAAAATGAGTAAATGTCAGAGTAGGTTTTATTTTGTGGGATTGGTATTGCTTTCGGCGGTCGTTTCGGCGGAGGGGGCGTTTGTGCCCTGGGATGCCCTGGTGTATGATGATGTCGAGGGCAGTTCCTGGACTGCTGAAGACCCGACGCCGGCGAAAATTTATTCGGTGAATGGGACCGGTTACGATATGGCGTTCAAGCATACGTTCAGTGCGGCAGGGGGTATGAATGCGTTGCTATTTCGCGATGGCGGGGGTAGCTCGACCGGTCATTTGAAGACGAACGCGCTGACAGGATCCTTTGATGTTTTGAACACCGGCGATAAAAATGATCTGGGCAACATACTGATTATGGTGGCGATAGATGCAGACAGCTTGCCGCAGGATTTTTCCCTGTCGCTGGGTGAGCAGGGGCAGAGTCCGTATGTGTTCGATACGACGGAGGATTTTTGTGCGTATGATCCTGTGGATTACACGACGTATCGACCTTCGGGGTATCACTGGAGCACCAATCCGACGCAAGAGGGCATCGGCTATGATTTTGATACGGGCTTGTTGACGATCTACGAACTGCCGGACGTAACAATTCCGAAAGAAGGAGGCTCGGTAACGGTGGAGTATGCGTTTACGGACCTTCCCGGGCGAGCGGTGTTCAGCGTATATGGCTCACAGGACGGAACCACGGTGAAACATACCAATCGAGCGATTTCGGATTTGATCGATCCTACGCTGACGGTTTCTACCTTTGAAGTGACGCCGGAACCTTGCAGTATAGGTTTGCTGCTTCTGGGTACGGGGATTTTATTTCGAAGAAGAAGAGTATAAATCAAATGATCGTAGGTTCTAATTTAAAAGGCAGCCGATACGGTGTATTAAGGCATTCTAACAAAACTACCGTGTCGCGTGTTTGTCATTCTGAGCGCAGCGAAGAATCTCATTCCGTATGCCAAGCAGTGACCCTTCGCTTCACTCAGGGTGACATCCCAGAGGTTTTGTTAGAATGTCTAAGGCACTTTGGGACGGGGCGGGGGATCCGCGCCTTTACGATAGTGGAACTGCTGGTAGTGATGGCCGTCATTGCCCTTTTGATGTCGATTCTGATTCCGGCGCTGGGCAGGGCCAAGGATCATGCAAGATTGGTATCCTGTAAGTCGCATCTGCGGTGTATCAGCAGCGGCGCCTTGATGTATGCGGACGAGCACGGGAGTTTGCTGCCTTTCGACGATATGCTCGGGCCTGGTTATACCGGCGCCGGCGGCGTGTGGGTGGAGAATCCACACGATGAGATCCTCCAGGCGTTAGAGAAATACGTTCATGATCCAAAGACGTTTTATTGTCCCAGCGAGACGAATCCGGAGTATGGTTATTCACGGGGCAACTTTGAGAAAGGAACGATTGGCTACTTTTATTTTTCCGTCAAGAATAATCCGATCGACAACGGTGAACTGAGTCGGTTTTTGCGCTGGGAGGAAGAGGGCGTAATCGAATATCCGCGTCAGTTAACGAATCTCATGGATACCGCTACGTGGGTGGTAAGCGACATGTGGTTCAGCGGGCAGCCGACACCGCACCGGTGGTACGATAAGGGCGTAAATTACGCCACCCTTGACGCGTCCGTGCATATGGTGTATAGGAGTCCCCGGAAAGAATTTCGCTAATACTAAAAGAAGCCCTAATATTAAAAGAAGCCCCCGCCGCCAGGCGGGGGATTAACTTTGATACGTAATAATTTCGCAATGGATCCCCCTCCTGGCGGAGGGGGCTTACCGTCAAGGTATTTGAGGATTTTATGTCCGTTGTTTTTATAGGCCTGGATGATACGGATAATGAGACCAGCAGGGGAACGGGTCATTTGGCGCGGCTGTTGGCGGCGGAGTGTGTCCGGCGGGGTATGAACATGCGGGGAGTGACCCGGCATCAGTTTTTACGGGATCCGGCGATTCCCTTTACCTCCCATAACAGCGGCGCCTGTATTGCCTTAGAGACAGGCAACGGGATTTCGCAGGCGGAGTTTGTGTTTGATTATGTTCAGCAGCGTGCGGCGAAGGGTTCCGATCCCGGAGTGTGTTTAGCGGAGGCGGAGCAGATCACCGGGGAGATGGAACAATTTGGTCAGGCGGCTACGGCCCGGATCGTGACGATGGAGGAAGCGTACGAACTGGCCAAACAGGCAGGCGTGGCTTTGCGGGGATTGGGGGGGGATAATCTGGGGGTGATCGGCGCCCTGGGGTCCGTGGGGCTGCGGGCGGAGGGCAATGAGGGGCGGTATATCGATCTGCCGGGCCTGCGGGAGTTGCCGGATCGCGTGGAGGCGGAAACTTTTTGCTGTATGGGGATAAACCTTCATTATAGAATAGCAGAACGTCAGCCTCGGCCGGCGGATTCCTATGAGACGCTTGGCTGGGTTCGGCCGCGGCTGGAAAACGGTAAACCGGTATTGTGGGTGGAATGGAGTGCAGCTAATCATGCGTGGATTCCTGTGGATCGGAAAAAGCGGCACGTGGAGGCATAATCCCGCGGTTCGTCAGCAGGTCCGTATGCTGATCGCGAGTATTTCTGTCGGCGTTATCGCGGGTGTGTTTGTCGCGTATGTGAAATTGGGATTGGGCCTGTCGGGTCATAAGGCTCTATTCTGGATGACGCCGGTACTCCTGGCGCGATTGCTCGGCAAATGTAAAGCCGGTACGACGGCCGGGGCGTTAGTGGCGGCGTTTACCTGTTATACCCTGGGCGGGCGTATGGGCGGCGGCTTACTGGGACTGCCTTTAATAGGGGGAGTGGGGATTTTATTCGATGTCGTGATTGGGTATGCCGAAAGCCACAAGCTCTCACGGGTAAGTGTAATACCGCTGCTAGGATGCACGGCCATGCTGGGCAATCTGATCATGTTTTTCAAACGGTTGCTCAATCCCGCCGGTTCTTCCCATGCGTTTCTGGGAATCTACTACGGTTTCTGGTTCGATTTGTTTACGTATGCGTTATTTGGATTGTTGGCCGGTACGATCGCCGCCGCGGGCGCCTGGTTGTATCATCGGTCCCAACGATCCCGTCCTGCGTAAGTAAGATAGTTTCAATCTTTTCTATACTTGTAACGGGAAGATGCGCCGTAATTATGGACGTGAAGAAAGAGCCTTTCGGTAAGACCAAAGACGGACAACGTGTGGATATGTATTCGCTGGCCAACGCGAACGATATGCGGGCCAAGGTCATGACCTACGGGGCGATCCTGGTGTCGCTGGAGGTTCCGGATCGTCAAGGCAATCCGGGCGAGGTGACGCTGGGGTTTGATTCGTTAGACGGATACCTGAAAGGTCATCCGTATTTCGGGGCGATTGTGGGTCGGTATGCGAACCGGATCGGCAAGGGTAAATTTACGATTGACGGAAAGGAATATACGCTGGCGACCAACAACGGACCGAACCATCTGCACGGCGGGCTGGTGGGATTCGACAAAGTCGTCTGGAATGCGGAACTCTTGGAATCGACGGATGGCGTGGCAGTGAAGTTTACCTATCTCAGCAAGGACGGCGAGGAAGGATATCCGGGCAATTTGAACTGCACGGTGATTTATACCCTGACTTCTGATGGGCTGCGGATCGAGTACGAAGCCCGGACGGATAAGACCACGCCGGTAAACCTGACGAATCATGCGTATTTCAATTTTGCCGGCAAGGGAGATATCCTCGGCCATGAGATTACCCTCAATGCCGGCGATTATACGACGGTGGACGAGGGCCTGATTCCGACGGGCGAGATCAGGGCCGTCAAAGGGACGGCGCTTGATATGACGAAACCGACGGCGATCGGCGACGGCATCAAGAAACTGGGCCAGGGGTACGATCATAACTTTGTGCTCAATAAGAAAAATGAAAACGAGCTGTCTCTGGCAGCAACGGTGTATGAGCCGACGACCGGAAGAAAAATGGAGGTCTTCACCACGCAGCCGGGGATGCAATTTTATACCGGTAATTTCCTCGATGGTTCGGTCATCGGTCGAGGCGGGCAGGCGTATCAGAAACACAGCGGATTCTGCCTGGAGACGCAGCATTTCCCGGATTCGCCGAACAAGCCCAACTTCCCGACGGTCTTTTTGAAACCGGGCGAATTGTATCAATCGACCACGATTCATAAGTTTTCAACGAAGTAGATTCCTTCCAAGCCCCGACCGTGAGGGAGGGGATAGAAGGAAATGACGAATGACGAAACCCGAATGTTGAATCAATGACGAATTAACGAATGACGAATAAAGATAATCTTGGCGCGGCCTTTGGCCGCAACCAAAAAAAATTGAAACTACAGATTTCACAGATGATACGGATTTTTCAAAGCATGCCCACGCAAACGTGGGCATGGCACCCATGCACAAGGATAAGCCTGAAAGGAGCGAAGGATCTCACCGTCTTCTGGGGATTGAGATTCTTCGCTTTGCTCAGAATGACAAGCAAACATGCCCATGCAAGGGCGTGGGCATGACACTCATGCATGACAATGCAGGAGGGACGTATGGCCAAGCAGACAAGTCGCGAGCGGGTAGGATCTCCCCTGACGCCGGAGATGTTGTTGAAAATGGGTATGTTCCGCGGATTTCCACCGACGCCGCAGGATTTCGATCCGAAGGGGAACTGGATCAATACCTATCGCATCTGGGGCTGTCACGGGTATCTGAACAGCGGCAATCGCGATGTCGGATATCTGCAAATCGAAAAAAGTCTCAAGGACGATCCGGTAGAGTATTCCATAACCGTTACCCAGGAATTGATACAAACACATGGAATCGTCAATCAAATTCAGGCGGAGATCACATGCAATCTTGATCCTTTGGCGGCGCCGGTTTCGTGGAATTTGATCAGTCGGTTTATAGGGCCGGACGGCAAAGAAAAGAAAGAGCTTACCCTCAAAGAAAAGGTGGTTTATATTTCTAAGGGGGACCTCTTGGAGGTACATACCGGGGCAAAACAATTTACAAGAAAGGTCAAGTCCCCTTTGACCTCGGATTGGACGTTATTCGCAGCCGTACAGGAATTGCCATACTTACCGGAGGAATCGAAACACGAGTTTCATGTGCTGGAGGGATTGAGTCTTTTGAAAGAGGATCATCGACTTTCCTTTCAGGGGATACACGAGGTGAAGATCGCAGATCAGGACGTGCCGTTGAATCAGTTTGAGCAGACCGGGCGCGGGGTGCTGCCGTATGCATACTGGCTGGACGATCAGCACCGATTGGTAATGGTCGTAACGATGAGTCGGGTGTATGTGCTGGATGAGAAGGCGAAAGAGACGGCGGAAACGTACAAAACGAGTAAGCAGCGAGCGTAGGGGAGACAGGCAGGTAGAAATAGAGGGATGAAATAATGGTTGCAAAAAAAGATACGAATTCATCGTCGGTACATCTCACGCGTCGGGATTTCGTCAAGGTCTCCGGTGCGGCCGTCTTGACGGCGGGGCGAGTGGTATCACCGTCGATAGCGAGTGCGCGATCGCGTAGGGTGCGGTCAAAACCGAATGTGTTGTTGATTATTACCGATCAACAACATATCGATACGATCGCGGCGGGCGGCTGTCCGCATGTCTATACGCCGGCGCTGGATCGGCTGTTGAAATCGGGGGTGAGTTTTACAAATTCCTATAGTCCGAATCCGGTATGCTCGCCGGCGCGGAGTGCAATCTTTACGAGCCGGACCAGCAGCGAAACGGGCGTGTATGTCAACGGGCGGCCGATTCTCTCCGGTATTCCTAATGCCGGGCAGTGGTTCCGGCAGGAGACGGATTACGAAACAGTGTATGCGGGTAAGTGGCATCTGCCGCATACGTACACAACCTCGATACCCGGGTTTACGGTGATCAACACGGGGATCGGCGGCTTCGGGAACATGTGCGATACGGCAGTGTCGCGGGCGTGTGAGGGGTATCTGCGGAACCGGTTAAAGTCGAAGCCGTTTTTGATGGTGGCGTCGTTTATGCAGCCGCATGATATTTGTGAATGGCTGCGCTTAAATACGGAGAATTCCCAGCGGCTGCGCTATCCCGAATTAAAGAATGTATTGCCGGAACTGCCGAACAATTTTGAATTTGATCCTAACGAGCCGGAAACAGTCAGGAAAAGGCGTCTGAGGGATGATCCGGCTATCGGCGGCTGGGAGAAGGAGCAGTGGCGGTATTATCGCTGGAGCTACTATCGGCATATTGAGATGGTCGATGCCGAAATCGGACGGGTATTACAGGCGCTGGAGGAAACCGGGCACGCGAAAAATACCCTGGTCATTTTTATCAGCGATCACGGGGAGGGAATGGGCCACCATCAGATGGTGCGGAAAAATTCCCTGTATGAGGAGGCGGTGGCAGTACCGTTGATTTTTTCACTGCCGGAGCAGATTCAGCAGGAACACATCGACCGGAAGCATCTGGTGAGCGGTCTGGATATCCTGCCGACGATTTGTGATTACCTGGAAATCCGAACGCCGAAAAATATTCGCGGTCGCAGTGTTCGGCGAATCCTGGAAGGAAAATCGGGGCGCGCAAATGAATTTGTGATTTCCGAGGTGTCGAGCAATTCGGGGCGGATGGTGCGGACGGATCAGTATAAATATGTCGTGTATAAAGATGATTCTCTGGAACAGTTGTTCGATATGAGGGACGATCCCGGCGAGACGCGCAATCTGGCTCCCGAGGCGCAGTTTGCTTCGACGTTGAAAAATCACCGAGAATGTTTGCAGAAGTGGGAGCAAAAACTCGAAACGCCAAAGGGCGTTCCGAATACGGACGCTTGGTGGTATAAGAGTTGACCGGGTACGAGAGAACTCAGGTGTACCGCATGGCAGGCAAAACCGAGGTTGTTCGTCTAGCGATTTGTCTTATATAGCTGACCGCTGACCGCTGATAGCTGACCGCTTATTATAGCATAATCAATTGGATCGATTCGGCAGCCCGGCCGCCGAAGCGTTCAGATCGATACCGCCGGCCTGGTAGTAACGAACCGCCCGGATCAGATTTTGGATTTCGTCGGCCAGACGCTCTTTTTTTACTGGATCCACCGTCCCCGCCGCCTCGGAGCAGCGCTCGCATTTCACTTCGCCATACCCTTGGCAGCTTGAGCACTGGATCTGCCCAAGTCTCTTGCAGGCGGGACAAGGCGCCATGGGGATTTTTCCCCGATACCCGGGCGGACGGGTCTTAAAATTAGGATGGCGAAGTTCGCCGCGACCTTTACAATCGGGACACAGAATAAATCCCGTACCCTTGCAGGTACTGCAATCGGCCTTATGCGTTCCCCCGCAAACCGGACACAGGGCCTGAGTGTTCATTCGATGACAGGTTGCCCGGATCTGCTCCAGGGTTTCCGTGGTAAGATGGATTCGGGCCAGATCGAGGATTTTAGGAGATTGGATGGCTTTCTCCAGCCACCGGGACGCGGCGATGTAGCGATCCGCCTGATAGGCCTGTAATCCCAGGATCAGTGCCTTCAGAGCCGATTGCTGATCCCGCTGCTGTTGCTCGCGCAATCGAGAAAGCTCCTGTGCGGTCTTGATATCCAGCGGATCGTTACGCAATGTTTGGCCCAGTTCAAAAATCCGGCGCTGCCGCTCCAGCGGGGCATACAATGGAGATTCCAGAATTTTTCTCGCATTCGGATCGTCAACGCCGATCGTGTCGATCACCTGGTCATTCACGGTAAAGGTCTGCGTGACAATCGGCCGATCTCCTGCAAACCGAATTTCAAATCCTCCCTGCGAAATCGGGTCGGACCGGTCGCGGGAAAGATAGAAATAAATGGGTTTCAGCTTCGCCGGGTCGCTGAAGGAGTTTTTATTAAATGACGGATCGAAGGGCGCCCACCCATACTTGCTAAGATAGGCTTCCGCCCACGCATGGCGCGGGGTGTTCGTCCAGGACGTACTATAACCGAATACCGGACGTGCCGGGATTCGTTTGGCCCGACACAGGGCCACAAACAGCGACGAATACTCATTGCAGTCCCCCCGGCCGCTCCGTGCCGCCCACAACGCGCCGCGGGTATCCTCAATAAATACATATTTCAAATGCGCGGTGACGTTTTGATGGATCTGTTTCACCAGTTCAATCTGATTTCCCGCCGATATTTGGGCGGCCATCTGCTGGATCGGCTCCGAGTCGCTCTCCAGACCCGGCTCCGATACCAGATATTTCTCCAAATCCGGATTTACCGGCAATGCCCTGGATCCCTGCAAGATCGCGGTGGCTAGATCGTAGCGGTAGATGTCCACTTTACCGGATATCCGTAGGGTGTGCTGCTGTTTCGTGTTGTCGAACCGGAAATCTGCGTAGGTGATTTCATTGTTTTGCCAGGTTCGCTCCGGCGGCTGCGAGTATTGCACCTCATATACCTTTTGACGATCCGCCAGCGAGCCGGGAATCGAGAGGATCACATTGACATGTTCGGTACGATTACCCAGGAAAATAGCGTAATGGATCTGAAAATCCACCTCATTAATCTGCCCCCGTAACGAATCGGCCAGATTAAAATTTCGGGATTGCAATCGGATTTCCGGGTTCGCCCCTCGCGGATTTCCAGGTACAGCGGCAATCCATGACCCGGCGATCATATGGATCCCTGTCCATACTAAAAACAATTTTACTACGATGTTGCCTGAACGTTTCATGTTCTTACTATTTTTCCTTTGCTGAAAACAAAGGTGTTCTATTACTCGCTTCGCGAACTTCATTATACGAACCGTAGCGGGGATAGTCAATGAGTGTTTACGCTGAGCCGGCTGGAATTATATTGACATTGAGGTGAAAATTGTGTATTATAGTAATTGCATAGGAGTGTTTCATAAAAAGTGTCGAACCGTGTAGGAGCGACGTTTTGGAAGGCAAAGGGGAAAAAGAGGGAGCAATTTCGAGTAGCCCGCCCTGTTTTGTTAAAAGTTTATTTTGATTGTGTGGTATTAAGATGAAAAAACTGAGGATGTTGAGTTTAATTGTGGCATTGTGTGCCACAGGCAGTGTGCAGGCCGCCGTCATAACCTGGGGAACCGTAATGGATTACTCCTCTGCGAGTGATGTATCTACGGAGGGCGCCTTGATTGAGGCGGTCAATGCCTGTGGGACTAGCTGTATGATCAGTCCTTCTATTAATGGTGTACAGTTTACGGCAAGCTCTACTTTGATGACCGGTGATTCTTGCACTACGTTCTTCTACGGTGATACCGGGGACAGCGGGTATAATGACCTTCTGAATACATTGGATTACGGTTCGCAGCCGATTGAAGTGGGAGTTGACCTTCTGGAAGTCGACAAGAGTTATCTGATACAGATATGGTATGTTGATGAACGCGGAAGTTATGACAGTCGCACAATGTCCTATGGCGACGGACTCGGCAATAACAGCAACCCCCTCAACGATCAGTATGTGGTTGGCGAATTTACTGCCGATGACGACTCCCAGACAATCCAGGTCATTGGAGGCGGCACTGGCACTCCCCATATAAATGCCTACCAGATTCGCTTACTTGGCCCTGTCCCCACCCTGTCCACCACTGCCGACGATCCCGTTTCCGGAAATTTTACGGTGGATATCGACTTTACTGAAGCCGTGACCGGACTGGACGAAACCGATTTTTCGGTTGTCAACGGCACGGTCCAGCCTTCCAGCCTCAGCGGCGCCGGCGCAAACTGGTCGGTGGTCATCATCCCTGCTGCCAATGGAGATGTTTCAGTAACACTGCCGGCTGATAAAGTGGTAGATACGGATGGTGATAATCATACAAATTCAAAATCAAATACCTTGGTGGTGACCTATGTTTCGTCGGATAGCGACCAGCCCGTTCCTACGCTGAGCACCCCGCTCGACGAGGTCTATGGCCCCTATACGGTTGACATCGACTTCACTTCGTCTGTCGACGGCTCGGAGGAGCCTGTCACCGGTTTGGAACTGAGCGACTTCCTCATCTCTTACAATGGAACGCTTTCCGGTTTATCAGGCTCTGGCGCGAGCTACTCGGTTGTAGTCACCCCGACCGCCGGGGGCATTGTTACGCTCAGTCTGCCGGAAAATTCTGTTATGGATACCGACGGGGATAACCTTCAAAATTCCGCCTCCAACGACTTGGAGACTTTTGCACACGTTCTGACCACCGTCTATTCACCGGAAGATATTCTGGATTATCTGGACAAGGACGATGTCAATATTAAACTGGCGCCGGGAACCTATACCATTAACGCAGCGGAGGTTGTCAGTACGTTTGGGACGCCTCGTTTCGAATTTTGGGGAAACAATAGCACCTATGATTTCACCGGGGTCACCATTAATTTTGCTGCAGATATTTATACGTCTGGACACAGTATGAGCCATATCCAAATTTTTGGAAACAATAATATCCTGTTGAATCTCACCATGGTTGATCTGTGCGACAAATATGGTATAGCAGGCAAAGAAGGGGGAACCAATATCATCATAGATGGTCAAAATAACCGTGTCGAGGGCTTCCACATGACCATCAGCGGTTCCTATCCCTATGGCTATGGTGATTGCTTTGGCAAAGGAGCAACCTATACCATTAAACACTATAAACATTGTGGCTTGCTGGTTCGCGGTGAGTCGAATCATGTGAAGAATTGCACACTGATTCAGACGTCTTATGGCCATTGCATCTTTATGCAGGCTGCCAGTAATCCTACGATTGAGGGGTGCTATGTGGAAGGGGAAATGCGGACAACCGATGATATGCTGGCCGAAACTTCCGGCCCGGCTTATGACATTGGCTTTATGACCGTTTGGGGGTATACACTTCCGGCGGGCTATATCAAGGCTACCTCGGAAGAAGGGATTCGTGCATACAATGGCGGGGATACGTATATTGATGGCGTATGGTATGAGAGAGGTACTTCCAATGCCACTATCCTGAACAATACCCTCGTCAATGTGAGATCTGGAGTTACACTGACCCATTCTTCCGGATACAACTACGTTGAAGGTTGTACGACCATCGGCTGTGAAAGAGGATATGCTGTCGGTTCCGGGGATGATATCGTCAACTGCAGCGGCGATGCCCAATACGGTCCTCTCTATGGCGTTGATTATGAGTCTAATAACAATATTACCGCCGATTTCACTGTATTGCCTTACGCCGGCAGCCATTATAACGGCAGTAGGCATTTTGCCTACATTTTTGGAAGTGGTCACAATTTAACATTTAGGGGCACGGAGGACAATCCGGATCAGTCCTTGGAGATTAATGTAGGAGGTGATAAGAGGATTATTGGCATGCTTGCCGAAATTGAAGACTACTCAGCCAATAATATTGTGATTAACAATCTAACAGGCTACCCACTTGTTCTGGATGACGCCAGTTCAGACATCACGGGCCAATCTTGCGGAACGATCACGGATAATGGTTCTGATAATGATGTTGAACAGATCGTCTGTAATCTATCCTGGGTCAATGTTGCACTCAACGGTACTGCCACGCAAAGTTCCACGGACTATGAAGGCGTTGCTTCCAGAGCCATTGATGACAATACCAGTGGTGTATGGTCACAGGGCTCCGTGACGCATACTGATCCTGATCTACCGCCACACTGGTGGCAGGTCGATTTGGGCGCGCCGTATGAAATCGAAGAAATCCAGATATACGGCCGCACTGACAGTTGCTGCCGGGACAGGCTCAGCGACTACGATGTCTATATCCTTAACTGCAGCGGTGATGTCGTCTGGTCGAACTATCAAGCCGACTATCCCGATCCTGTTGTGTTTTTAGATGCGGATGGCGCCGTCGGCCGGTTTGTGATGATTCAACTAAGAAATCCTGAGAACGCTCTGAGTCTGGCCGAAGTGCGCGTACTATCAGAGACGCCGGCCGGATACTGCGGCGACCTGACTCTCGACGGAAAAGTGAACCTGGAGGATTTCGCCGTGCTTTCTGCAGGGTGGCTCTCCGCCTATTCAATGGAGGACTTGCTTAATATCGCTAACGACTGGCTCGCCGGTACCGAATAGCTAAGTGACTTTGATATATGTTTGCACTGTGCGTTGGGTGCCATGCCCACGCTTGCGTGGGCATGCTCGTCTTTTTATATATAACTGTGCATTCATTTAGTAAAATAGCTTAGGGAGCTATTCCCTGCTAATGTACTCAACCTGACTGACTTTTGTGATGTCATACTGAGCGAAGCGAAGTATCAGTGAAGCGAAGTATCTGGCCTGAGAATAAGGATTATGCCCTGTCTGGAGTTTGAGATTCTTCGCTACGCTCAGAATGACAAGTTACGTACTATATTGTCAACGCTATGGTTATGTGAAAATCAGTCAAGTTGAGGAACGTAAAAGGAAATGGTATGAGAAATCGTGTCTTGTCTGTCTGTTTACTGGTTATTTGTCAGATTTTTATCGTCAGCGCAGAAGCGGTTGTCGAAAACAACCGCAACTACGGTTATGTCTATTGGGAATACGGTATGCCAACCGAGTTGAGTGGGCGGCGACCTCAGAGTCAAGCGAATGTAGTCGCTCGCGCCAATCCCAATGTCATCATCCAAACCGGCTATTACTCCCTGAGGCTTGATTGTGATGACATGGAACTCACGGGCTATGATGCCTTATCTGGTTCCGATTACATGACGGCCTTGCATGAGGATGTGACCGCCTTTTCGTCTGCCCAACTGAACCTATATGTTTACAAGGACGGAACCCGATATACGTGTACGTCAGGGGTTGTGCAGGACAGCGATACGACCTATGTGCGTCTGATTGAAAACGGTCAGTTCGTACAGCGTATTGACCACCTGGGACTTGTTTTTGAGGACGCCGGTGGTAATGACCTCGATGTGTATGGCCGTTTAGAAATTACGGCCTGGCCGGATCGGGTCTGCTTTCTGTTGGATTTTAGAGCGCAAGATGGCAGTCCGCTTACCACGGGTATCACGCGAACCACTATCCAGTTGATATCGCCTGCTTCGCAGGAACATTTGGCCGATACGATGGCCGATCATGTGCGTCTGGCGGTGCAGCCGCATCTTGACACGACGCATGGCAACTGGACCGCGTCTTCTTATATTACCGAGGCCGTAAACAACACGACCCAAGCCGCCCTGGCCTATAGCTTTGACCTGGATGAGCATGCGTTGAAAGTGGACGTTCCTGCCGATTCCGTTTCATTCCCCGCCGATGTGGATCGGGTGGATGAATATCTGATCGAACTGACCAATCCCCAGGCTTCACCAGTCAATATCCCCATCGTTTTTGATGCCGTGAATCATCGTGCTATTACGGGAGGCGTGATGGTCCTGTGCGAGGAAGATAACGGCGCTCCCACGGGGATCCCGGTTCAGGTGTCTAAGAACTGGCACGGCGGTTCCACGGACATCATTCATAAAGGATCATGGGTCCGTGGCTCGACCGCGTTTACCTTGGCTGCCGGAGAAAGCAAACGCCTGGTATTAAAGCTTATTTATGGTCACTGGGCCGGGGTTCCGGCGGCATCCCATGCCTCGCTTAGCATCATTGGCTGGGGGACCAGAGATAACTGGAAATGGGAGGAAAGTGCGCTCGGGGCCTGGGGAGAAGGAATGACCTTTGATCCCGCCCTGCATGCCGGCGAGTCTTTCTTGAGTGATATTAGACCTTCCTATACCCTGGGCTATACATCCGGGACCGCGTATAGCTGGACGGAAAATTCGGGTGGCGGCGATTTCCTGATTTACTACGACAACGCCAATACCTACCGCTGGGTTAAATGTGTGAAAACCGCCTTTCGATGGACCGGTCCGAATCTGACGGAGGTTCACTATTCCGGGATCACCGATGATGACAAGATTCGTGTGACCTACTCCTCCCAACTACCCCGAACCTATGATTATCATCGACGCTTCCAGAGTTTTAAATACGAGTTTTTGCAGAATGTGACGTCGCCGCAGAGACTTGTCTTCTACCAAATGGCGGCCGATTACTACATCGGACCGGACTTTACCAATTACTATAGAGGAGACGACGGCGGACTCATGTCCTCTTATGTTGCGGATCCGGGCGGAAATACCTATAAAGGTTCCTTCGATTTTTATGATCGTTGGTTGGCCATCGACGACGCCACCACCGGTAGCTATGACTGCTTTTCAAGACGCGGTATGCTCTGGCGAAAATCGACCTTGAATGGCAGTGACTTCACACCCTGGTTTCATACCTATGGACGAACATGGGGCAGTGATAAATTGCTCTTTGATCTGAGTGCGGATTCGGTCAGCCGTTCCTATTCAGCAGGCGATGTGGTGGAAGGCCAAATCGAATTCATTATGCCGGCGAAATCGACCGATTTGTATTGGGGCGAAGATAGCGAATTCAATGGCCGTTTAGGCTCTTATACCAACCCCTGGCAAGCGGCCTACGACGAGTACCGGTACAATCAATTGAGTGTGACCGCTCATAGCGGAACTTTGGTGAATTGCTATCCGGTGGAAATTGACGCGGCCGATGACCCTGTGCTGGCTGATTTTACCATCAATAGCGGGGGGATCGGGCATGTGCCGATTATTATTACCAATGTCCCCAGGGGAAATGCCGTCAGTGTCCAACGCTATATCGACGGCGAGTGGTCTTGGCTCGAGTCCGTGAGTATTAGCGGCAATGATTACTATCAGGGCTACCAGAACGCCAATGGCAAGATGGACTATGCCTTCACCGTCAATCGTCCCTCCGCAAACTTGAATGAAAGCTGGAGAATTCGAATCTTAAACTACGTCCCGATCTTTGAAAACGTTGCACTCAACGGCACGGCCACCCAAAGTTCCACGGATCATGGGGGCGTTGCTTCCAGGGCCATTGATGGCAATACCAGTGGGGTATGGTCTCAGGGCTCTGTGACTCATACGGATGCTGACCAACCGCCACACTGGTGGCAGGTCGATTTGGGCGACCCTTATGAAATCGAAGAAATCCAGATATACAACCGAACCGACTGCTGTATGGACAGGCTCAGCGACTTCGATGTCTATATCCTTAACTGCAACGGTAACGAAGTCTGGACGAATTATCAAACCGACTATCCCGATCCTTCTGTCTTTTTAGATGCCGAAGGCGCCGCCGGCCGGTTTGTGATGATTCAACTAAGAAATCCTGAGAACGCTCTGAGTCTGGCAGAAGTGCGCGTCCTATCAGTAAATCCAGCCCGATACTGTGGCGATCTGACGCTCGACGGAAAAGTGAATCTCGAAGATTTCGCCGCGCTTTCTGCTGGGTGGCTCTCCACCTATACAATGGAGGAACTGCGTGATATCGCAAACGACTGGCTCGCCGGTACGACTCAATAGCGATAAAAAGAATCGGCCTCATAGTGAATAAGACAAGTGAGGTATTTCGTGCTGGTTTCGAAGTGGTTGTAATTGAAATAAAAAACAAGATTGTTTTTTGTAAAGGCTTTGTGTTATGCGAAACGTTCTATGTATTTTAATGGTTCTGTGTGCCTCAGGCAGCGTCCAGGCCGTGGTTAGTGTTAATTGGCAATCTGAAGGGGTTGCAGGCCCGGCTGCTGGTTCTACTGACGAGTCATCAGTGGTTACTGACGGGACGCTGGTGTACGCCTATAACTTCGGTGCGGCTGATACGCTCGCAGCAAATGGAGTGACGTTTGAAGGAACCGCCGCGGGCGCTGTTGCAAGCGTGGGTGGTGGTAATATCACATTTGTCAATATTGATAACGGAGGGAACCATGGATTCAATACCCTCGGTGGGAATCTGGGAACTCTGCTTGACTCAGCTCGCTGGGCACCGAGAACGGCTGCGGGGGAGACGGTTCAGCTAAACAACCTGACTGCTGGTAAGTCGTATCTTGTCCAGCTTTACTCTTCAGATACCCGCGAGGGCAAGAATTTTTTCCTTACGCTGGATGATGGCACAGCTAACGAGTACACTACTACAATTGGCAATGGTTCGGGTGGCACCGGTACAGGTATATGTATCATTGGAATGTTCGTTGCGGACGCCACTGGAACGGCTCAGTTTACCTACGCTCATTCTGTGGTTGCTGGCAACGCAAATATGAATATTCTTCAAGTCCGCGAGCTGACCGGTGACCCCATAGCGATCCTGTCCACCACTGCCGGTAACCCCGTTTACGGAAATTTCACTGTGGATATCGACTTTACAGAAGCTGTGACCGGACTGGAAGAATCTGACTTTTATGTTGATAACGGCACGGTTCAGGCCTCCAGTCTCAGTGGTTCCGACGCGCACTGGTCGGTGGTGATCATCCCAACCACCAGTGGAGCTGTTTCGGTCACGCTTCTGGCCGGTTCTGTGATCGATGGTGAAGGTAATCCAAATCCCGAATCCAACACATTGGTAATGACCTATGTGTTGCCGAGAACGTTTGTTCACCCGGGGATAGCGCTGTCCGTTGAGGATCTGGATGCCATCAAAGCGAACCTGAACGTTGAACCGTGGAAGACGGGCTATGATGACATGGTGGCAAGCTCGCTTTCTTCTTTAAGTTATGTTATGAAGGGGCCGTTTGCTGAGGTGGGTCGCCAAACAAACAATGGAGCGTGGAATGATGACATGGAGGCGGTTCATAATATGGCGCGCCTGTGGTATTTTACGGGGTATGCAGCCTATGCCCAGAAGGCGCGCGATATCCTGATCGCCTGGGCGACAACCCATACGCTATGGAACAACGAGTCGGGGACTTACCTATCCATGGGCTACGAATGCATGCACGTCTTCGAAGGTGCGGACATTCTGCGCGGCACCTGGCCGGGCTGGACGCAAAGTGACACCGATATCGTAAAAGCCTATTTTGAGAATGTATGGTGGGATGAGTACCACATTTCCGTGCCCCATCCGCTTCGGTCGGCGAACCAGGGCATGGCCCAGTTTACCGCCGCTCTGGGGGTTGCCATCTTTAATGACGATCAGCAAAAGTTTGATCAGTGTCTTCAGTCCTTCCTGACAGATGCAGCTGCCGCATTGGGAAGTACGCTGCCCAATGGCCAGGTCGGTGATACCGGTCGCGATGCCCATGACCAGGGTCAGCTCATGCTGATGGTCTGGGCCGCCGAAGCATTCTGGAAGCAGGGGGTGGATGTATATTCAGCATTCGACAACCGGTTGTTGGCCGCCGCTGAGTATATTTCGCGATACAATCTATTAGTGGACACACCGTTTATTCAGGCCGGTACGGTTTACGATATTTATCCCGAGGCTCATTTCCTGGAAGGAGAGTATGCCAATTATTCGATTGAAACGAAAATGCTCACGCTGCTCCATGGCGCTTACGTGGTGCGGAACGGGATGCGTGTGCCTTATCTCGAAAAATACTTTACATGCACGACACAAAATAAGGACTCATATTGTTACCTGAAAGCGGCCGATACCTCCACGGCAGCGCCTCCTGCACCGGTGACCGGCCCGGCAGGTGTTGCTTCGGTAACGAGCCTGTATCAAGCCGATATGGGCGATTGCGACGACGGCAGCGCGACGTACAATGCCGTGACCAAGACATGGACGGTTACCGGAGAGGGGCCGAGTCTTTCGGCCAGCTCATCCGATTATCGTTTTGCCTACCTGCCTGTGACCGGGGATGCCACCATTATCGCGAAGCTTACTTCCCTTTCGGGGAGCGATAACAACGCCCGGGCCGGAGTGGTTATCACCGAGTACCTGAGCGAAAGTTCCAAAATGCAGGCCATGGTCATCACCAATCCGAGTGGCAATGAGGAGCTGTATTCCTTCAGGCGGGGACCCGTGTTTAGTAGTCATGATCCCGATGGAGGCTCAGGCTCTCGGTCCTATCCCAACCAGCCAGAACCAAAGGTGCCGTATTGGCTCAAAATCGAGCGCATCGGAAATCGGATTAATTGCTACAGCTCGCCCGACGGAGCCAGCTGGAGTTGCGGCGAGAGTGCCGATTACGTCCTCGGAAGTAATGCCTACGTCGGGTTGGCGGTCAGTTCGAATAATAATGGTTCGCTGGCCACCGCCACCTTTACCGATGTTCGGATCACCGGCGGCGACGGCGGTGAAGCGTCTGAAGTGCCGGTTGCGCCCTTTGCCATCTATGCGTCACCGGGTAGTAGCGAGATTCCCTTGCGCTGGCTGGAATCGTTCGAGGCGGACAGCTATAGAATCTGGCGATCTTCAAAATCCGGCGGCCCCTACACATTAATTACAGAGGAAATCGGAACCAGCTTTATCGATACCGATGTCCTTTACGGGACGCACTATTACTATGCGGTAAGCGGGGTCAATGACGAGGGCGAAGGTCCGCTCTCACCGGAAAGTACGTTTACGATTCCAGATTTGACGTTTTATGAAGCCGAAGATTATGATGCTCAAAGCGGCATCCAAACGGAAGATACCCGGGATTTTTTCGGGGGTGAAAACGTGGGCTATATTCATGATGGGGATTGGTGCCGTTATGACGACATCACAATCGATTCGGGATCCGTCTTCAAGGCCCGGTGCGCAGGTTACGGCGACCCACTCGGTTACATTGAAGTGCGTCTGAATAGTACCAGCGGAACGCTCGTTGGTGTGATTGATCCGGTTTATACCGGTGGCACGCAGTACTGGGCAACGGCTGAAACAAACCTGTCAGAGGCGGCGGTCGGAACGCATGATATTTATCTGGTGTTTAAAGGCGCCGGCTTTAATATCAACTGGTTTGACATTACATACCCCCATATCACCGAAGTTGATCTTGGGATGGATGTAACGATCACGTACGATGCGGCGACGCATGCCCTGATCAATCCCAGCTCGATCACGGCATGGGATTCCGCGTCTACCCATCTGAACCTCGCAGACGGAAGCGACCTGAGTACTTTGGATTTGACTCAACTGGGAGTTGCGTCCTGGACAACCCTGGATTTTGATGACGTTGCGAAAGCTACGATCTGGGGTGGGGCTAATCTGAGTGGAATTACGCTGTATTCGGACGGTAACTTCGGCGCCGGCGACAACTTCAAAGGTGCCGACTTCTCGAATATCCTCTGGGGCGAACCCACAACCACAGCGGACCCCGGTCTGTTCTTCAGTGGCGGTTCGGGGACAACGTCTGCCGCCGACAAAGATGATGCCGTTACCTTTGCCGGAGCGGATCTATCCCTGATTTCAGGCGATGCGCGAACAGTTATGATAAATAATCTCGGCGGTTTTGACGGAGCAACGCCCATCGGTGCAAAATGTGATCATGCGTTTATAACAAACTCTGGCTGGGATAAAACTGCTCTGATTGTTGCCGGTTGGCAAACCCCATTTCCGTTTGTTGGCGGCGATCTGACACTCGACGGAAAAGTGGACTTGGAGGATTTCGCCATGCTTTCTGAAGGGTGGCTCTCCACCTATGCAATGGAAGACTTGCTTAATATCGCAAACGACTGGCTCGCCGGAACAGGAGAATTAGGAGATATGGGAAAATAAGGGGACTGGGGAAGATAAGGCTGAGGGGGAAAAATATGGAAGATAAGGGGATAGGAAGATAAGGCTACTTTTTTGAATAACGTAATTGAACGTGTGGGAAATCGGAACAGCCTTTGTCATGTATTTAGCCCGCGCCATGCCTCCCAATATTATATGGTTTGAATCTCGACGCCTAAATCGCTTCCGCCGACGTTTGGGCCAACAGGGACAATAAAACGTCCCACAATAACAAATTATAGTAGGCGCTTTGACGCGCCGCTACAGCGCCGTCGGGGTGTTTTGATTGTTTTTGGAGGCGAATCTGGTTTAAAATCACGGGAGATTGCCCGGTTTCGTCGATCTCTTTTATTAAAATCTCTAATAATTGCCCGATTATTTCCAAATTCACTACTATTCGCTGCAAATTGTTTTCCGAAAGTAAGGAATTAGTCTGTTTTTGTATCTCAATATTGTCAATTTTCCGGGTAAAATTTTGAGCTCGCCGATGGGAGCGTACCAGGTGCAGGTGAGCGGCGGTGAGTTTATGTAGCGAATCCTGTAACTGCTGTGTGACATTGGTTTTAGCGAAAATGGTTTGGGGGTCGTCGAGGCCCATAGCAGGAGGTTTTTCATCGTTCCAGTTCAGTTGATCGAGGGAGTCGGTGGCGGAGGCGGCACTATGGGCGATCAGGGCGGTGAGTTTGAGTACTATGGCGTCTTGAGGGATAAATTCCTGCGATAGGGGAACTGCAGAGCCGGCAGGGGAGGTGGAGCCCGGATAGTACCGGCCGGAGGAGGCGGGATTCTGGTTTTGTGTGATATAGGGGTGACGCCGGATGAAGTATTCTCCCCACCATTGTGCACACTCCTTACGCTTCTGGGTGGTATGCACGAATGGCAGGATCGCGTTGCGTTCGTTGAGGATGGAATTCGAGCGGCCACTCAGCTTGATTAACGTCAATAAAATCGGTTGGACAAACGAGCGGTGAGGAGGATTCTCCAGGAGGTCCACCAGACGTAGTGGGATCAGCGGATCGTCCATATTTTCGAGTGCCCTAAGGATTCGGGAGATCAACGGTTCATCGAGTTTGTCAATACTCTCCAACGTATTCAAGAGGATATCGGCCGCCTGGGCCGAGCCGTCCACGGCCAATTCTTCGATAGCCCGATATTGCACGGATTTCGGTTGATCCGGAGCCAGCATTTTCGTAAGGGTTTTGAGCCATTCGGGGTCCGGCGGGTCGTGTGAAGTTTTCGAGGTGGAAACATCCACGGGCAACGGAACATTTTCAGTTAAAATAGCCGCCCGCTCGGAATGATCTTGCGCATCCAGGATACGGTTCAGGCGATCCCAGGAGGCGGGTCGGCTGCCGGCAAAGCTATAGGCATATTCGCGGCAGGCCAACATAGAGACCGCCAGATCGGTTAAAAGCTGGTCTCTCGCTCCGGTGGACGAAAAAGATTGTTGTATTCGAGTCACTATTTCGGAGGGCGTAAAAGAAGAGTTTATTGACGTATTGGTCGTCGAAGCCGGCGGAGTCGTCGTAGGGGCAAGGGTATTATTTATGGTTTCCTGCGTTTCGGCGGAAGAAGAGTCAGAGGATTGAGAGGTTTGCGAGTCGGATCGAGTCTGTCGTCGGGCCTTGGGGACGATGGGATGTTTCAGATTAATGACGAGAAACGCGATAAACCCACCGGAGACCAATAAGGGCGCCAGGATTTTCAAGACCCGATGCCATCGTTTTTTCGGTGGGGTTATTGGCAGCGCAAAGCGGTCCGGCGCCGCGTCAACTGTAGGGCCTTTTCCCGGTTGGGCCGTTGGGGGCGCCGGATAGGCCGGCGGCGCGGGTTCTTCCGTATCGACGAGTTCGGTAACGACAAATACCTGAGAATCTTCGCCGGTCTCTATCGCAGGGAAGGTGTCTTTTTGCGGGCTGCTATCGTGGATTTCGGATTGTTCTTCGCTGGATTTGGCCGGGCCGGCGGCGGTTTGAGATAGTTGTTTTTGGATTAAGTCCTGAGCCTGGGCGGGATCGATCCCCAGGTGATCGGCCAGGTTCATAAGTCGAGACTCGTCATCATCCGACAAGCGGCCATCGGAAATCGCCATTTCGACGGCGTTGCTTAAGAATTCAATTTCCCGTTCCGTCGAAGTCGCGGCCTCGGCAGCGGGCGTGGGAATTCCTTCGAACAGTACGCGGACGTCGCCCGGGGAGAATCCCAACCGGATGAGTTTTTCCGCCAGGAGCGGTCGCTGTTCCTCGTCGAGAGTGCCGTCGTCGTTACTATGTTCGAGAACTAATTTTCGCGCCTTTTGAATCACGAGATTTCGTTCGGCTTTTACCCAGTCGGCGGTTCCCCGGCGTGCCTGTTCTTTCAATTGTTCGTTATACTCGGCGCGTTTTTGGGGATCGACGAGGACCTCGGCGGCAGGATCGAGTTGTTCGGTTTCAAACCGTAAGACCAGGGGGATAAACTGGGGGCCGGGGATATTTTGTCGTAATCGTTTTTTTCGTTCCTGCAGGGCGTTTTGCACCGCTTCGGCGGTACAGGAGTGCGGTTTCAGGCCCAACAGGTGATAATAAGTGGGCGACGCGACATCGTCAGGCAGATTCAGTAAACGATAAAAGATCGTCCACTCGAACATGGCGGCACCTATCTAATTCTACAACGCCACTTGACGCCGATAAAACGGTATTTACACAAACATCCAAAGTACTATATCCTAAATCAGAAACAATATCAAATAAGACGCGTGTCCAGTTTAACGCATACTAATAAATAGGTGACTGTCTCGAATGGCACTGCCGTGCATTTTCGGCTTTGTCTGCGCAGACATTTAAACAAAGTCTTATGAGAAAACTTCAATCTTTTTCCGGTGTTTACCTCTTGCTCCGAACCACCGGATTATTATAATGTTGTAGGCCATCCTTGGCCGATGGTTATTATGCCCTCCTTGGCTTGTCATCCAAACTATAAGCCAGGGAGGGCTATATCATGGCTAGGATAGCCACACCACCAACGGATTTCCAGAACCATTTTGACATAATTGCCAATCCCTTTTTACAAGAAACCGGTCTGCCTTTCGCTTCGGTTTTGGATGCCAAATCGATCCAGCAGGTCTTTTGTGAAGAAGAAGC
>Ga0114922_10001424_pt1 | contig 22764 bp, 17 predicted proteins | sample AartaG_FD_100975 | JGI IMG/M metagenome (GOLD analysis project Ga0114922, IMG submission 100975) | Deep subsurface microbial communities from Aarhus Bay to uncover new lineages of life (NeLLi) - Aarhus_00045 metaG | ecosystem: Environmental > Aquatic > Marine > Oceanic > Sediment | place... | reverse complement strand
TGGTATCCTCCAGTATTTTGTTGCTACTGGAAGATACTAAATAACATATGTAATGTCAAGCTAATTATTGAACATACGTTATTAAAATTTGGAAACGTCCAAACTTGAGACTCTCCCCCAGAGGGGGAGAGGACTATTTACCATAATCGTCAATCATTCTCAAATTTTTTATTCTGCAACACCCTGTCAATGGGGGAATTTAGCATCATATATTGTTAAGTTGACGCCCATGCGCACATGCGGGAATCGCCCTGGGTTTGTGTATAAAATAAAACTGAGCCCTTGTATATTGAAAGCACACCTTTGAAGTTCCCGATTTATCGGGGCTCGCAGAGACATCGTTGAGTAAATTGCAAAGTCATCTTGAGGCCCGATCGAAGATAGGCTTATGGCTAACGGCATTAACAGAACGAAGTATATCCCTTATATCCCATATTTCCATTATTTCCCTTATATCCCCTATTTCCCTTATTTCCCATATTTCCAGTCAATCACGTAATCGCTTTTCTCACCTTCTCGAACTTCTCATATTCCTTCGCATCGATGATCTGCTTCAAATACTGTACAATCTGCCAGACTTCATGATATGTATTGTAAAGGGCCACCGGAGCGATTCGTATAATATTGGGAGGTCTAAAATCGGGCAGAATACCTCCGGATTTTAATGCCTCACATATCCTCCAGGCCTCTTCATCTCTCTCAATGGCCACATGACCACCTCTTTTTTCGGGATCCCTTGGCGACCCGATCCTGAAAAGGTACGGCGCACCAGAGAGTAGTCGATCGACAAGATGAACGAAATAGGACGTTATCTTCTTTGATTTCTCTCTGATATTCTCTATTCCGGCTTCACAGATAATCTTTAGTGACCCTTCCAGAGGAGAAGAGCCTAAAATACCTGGCGAAGATATTTGCCACCCCCCGGCACTCTTTTGATGCTCAAAATCGAGGAGCAAATCAAATTGTTTCTCTTTCACATAACCGAACCAACCCGTCATTCGCGGTTCTCGATAAAAATGTTCCTTATTGATGTAGAGAAAAGCCGAACATCCCGGCCCGCCGTTTAAGTATTTGTAACTACACCACAGAGCAAAGTCCACTCCCCAGGAATCGAAGTGATGGGGAACAGCGCCAACAGAATGGGAGCAGTCAAAGCCAATAGGAATATCCCGTTCATGGGCCTCCCTGGTTAGAAAAGCCATATCCAGAAGCTGACCGCTCCGGTAAAGGACCGAAGGCAGGAAAATCAAGGCAATCTCATCAGACATATGTTCGACGATAGCCTCTTCCTCCAATACTCTGTTGTCGCGACTCTTAACTAAAACCAGGTTTCTCTCGGGATGATGCCCCCTGAGGGCTAATTGACTCTCCAGGGCATAAATATCGGAAGGAAAGTTGAGTTCATCTGCAAGAATTTTCTTTCTTTTCCCTTCAGGATGGTAGAAACTGCTGACCAAAGAATGAATATTCACAGTCGTCGTGCCCGTAGCCACGACTTCTTCGGATTCTGCACCTACCAACTTCGAAGCCATGGCTCCCAGTCGTTCGGCAAAGGTGAACCAGGGATTCTCCGCTTCCAGCCATCCCCGAATACCCAAATGCCTCCACTCATTTAAGACTCTCAGTAATGCCATCTCAGATTCGTCTGAGAGGAGTCCCAAAGAATTTCCATCAACATAAATCGTGTTATCAGGAATCTGAAATCGATTACGAAATTCTCGTAATGGATCATCGCGATCCAATTGGAGGGCACAGTCTTCACTCACATCAAACCGGGGCAGGTTCACCCTATTTCCTCCTCTGTGGAATTTTTTTCTCCGAACAGATGCAGCCACTCATCCAATTCATTCTGGCTCATGGGAAAATCGAATTTTTTTTCCACTTCATTTTTTGGCTTGACCAACATCTCATGCGCAAATTGATTGGAGGAAATCGTCTTCACACTGTACAGCCGGGCATAATTCACAATCTCACGATCCGATGTAACAATAACGATATCCTTATCATGATCTTTCTCGATCATCTTTTTGATCACCGGATCGGCCTTTTCCGGAGGTCTGGAATAAACAACTTTAACTTCAGGCCTCTTCTCCGGCTCGGTCATCACCCGACCGTCACCATCAAAGACCACCACGGCCCGAACATGCTTTTCACTCGCATACAATCCGATACGGTCCAAGAGTCCTTGTCGTGCTGTATCCAAATCCCTCTCTAAAATCCTTCTCAATTCGGGAAATTGGTATATCAGGTTGTACCCATCAACAATAACCGTCAGCATCACTCAAGCTCCTTCTTATCAAGATTCCTTCATAGACAATCTCCACAGGTCCGATGAGGAATATATTTTCCCATGCCTCGTCGAATTGAACCGTCAGACGACCACCATGCGCGAGAACCGTTACAGGAGAAGTATATCCATGATGATTCGATGCAATCAATGAGGATGCCACACATCCGGTACCACATGAGAGGGTCTCTTCCTCGACACCTCTCTCATAGGTCCGTACCCGAATTCGACTCTTTCCGAGAAGTTGAACAAAGTTTACATTGGTTCCCTGGACAAATGTATCGTGATTTCGATAAAAAGATCCTAGATTATCAACATCTACCTTTTCCACATCCTGAACAAAAACAACATAATGGGGAACACCTGTATCGATGAAACCGCCTTCGGTAAATTCAGATTCCCTGAGAATGCCAGGCTTCGACCGGAACCCATGGGGCCGGGCCATTTCCAAAGTGATCCGTTCTCCCTCCACAATCACCCGATGAACACCATCCAGGGCTTCCAACAAAAGGGATCGGTCAGGGACCATTCGTTTTTTCCATGCGAAGTATGCAGCGCACCGTGCACCATTCCCACACATGGTCGATTCAAATCCATCACTGTTGAAGTACCGCATCCGGACGGGTGCAGAATCCCCTTTTTCCACTAAGAGTATCCCATCTGCACCTATGGAAGTCCGTCTTTGACAGATTTCATGAAAAAATGTCGATTCCTCCCCGGAAAAGAGCCTGGGACGGTTATCAAATACGATGAAATCATTCCCCGTCCCTGTCATCTTCGTGAAGGCTATTTCTTCCGATTTTGCACCCATTTCGAGTATAAATCCGCTTTTATACTTCTCTCTTTTTCTACCTGTTGATAATACCCCGAATCGTATCCACGTCCCAGAGTTGTTTGAGTCCCTCGTAGAATTTTGTCAGTGGAAAACCCACGACATTGTAGAAGCACCCTTCGATGCGATCCACGAAAAGGCCACTCCGATCCTGAATTCCGTATCCTCCCGCTTTGTCCATGGGGCCACCCGTTGCCACATAGTCATCGACCTCCCAGGTTTCCAGATCCCTGAATGTCACTGCAGTTCTCTCCATATCGGAGATTTGTTTACCGCCAACCTGTAGGATAGTGAATCCGGTAAAGACCTCATGGGTCCTCCCTGCCAATTTCATCAGCATATGACGGGCTTCTTCTTTATCCACGGGCTTACCAAAAATCTCACCGTCGAGATAGACGATTGTATCCGCACCAATGATCAGACCCTCCTCTACGCTTTCCAGAACGGCCTCGGCTTTTCGTCTGGACAGATCAATAACCCGTTCTATTGGATTTGACAAACGACATGTTTCTTCAGGTATATCACGCGATATAATCTCGAAGGAAAATCCCATCTTTCTCAATAAATCTGCGCGGCGAGGAGAACGGGAAGCTAAAATGATCCGGGGAAGATTCTTCATCTTACAGATTCGACTATCAGTGTCACGGGTCCTTCGTTGTGGATCTCTACCTCCATTCTGGCGGCAAAAACACCGGTCTCTACTTTTAATCCTGTATCGCGGAGAGCCTCAACGAACTTTTCGTACAGGTCTTCCGCTTCAGTTGGATGCGCAGCCTCTGTAAAACTCGGTCTCCGTCCTTTCCGGCAGTCCCCATAGAGGGTAAATTGAGAGACCACGAGTATCTCCCCCTGAATCTCTAAAAGAGAGAAATGAAACTTCCCCTGATCATTCTCAAAAATTCGGAGGTTAACACATTTCTCAGCCAGCCACCGGACTTCATCCTCCGAATCTCCATCCTTTACACCCAGCAGGATAACCGCACCCCGATCGATGGCTCCCACGACTCGCCCCTGAACAATCACTTTCGCCTGTCGGACTCTCTGAACAACCGCTCGCATTTCATCTCCCCAAATAGACGGCGATCAGACCAATAAACATATCCGCTTTCATGAGGACGGCCAATCGACCCAAATTTTTTGGTCCGGGATCTCTCCACATCGAAATCATCACATAAATAAGAACCAAATCGACACCGACAATCACGACAATCAAATAGACGAATGTAAAAATGTCGATCAAGTAGGGGATCAGGGTGAGTCCCATCAGAAAAGTCAAAATCACTGTCACCCATGTCAGAGCCGCTTTCACGCCGTATTCGATGGGAAGCGTCTTTATGCCCTGTGACCTGTCCCCCTCTACATCTTCAGTATCCTTGATGATTTCTCTACCCAGGTGAAAAAAAAACGCAAAGATTCCCACAATCACTGCCGGGCCCGTTCGATTCACAGCCAGACCCCCATACACAAAAGCGAGTCCTGTGACGAAAGCCACTGTCAGATTTCCCCAGATTACAGTCCGTTTCAGTCGGAAGCTGTATAGATAGAGTAAAAACGACGATCCCAGTGCAATAAAAAAGCCCAAAAGGTGAATGAAAATACTGAGGATAATGCCACTTCCAAAGAGAATAAGAGAAAATTGATGGGCCCGCCCCGGTGTTACCAACCCTGAAGGAAGGGGCCGATTCGGCTTATTGATCCGATCGATGTCTAAGTCGAAGAAGTCGTTAACACTGTTGGCCCCTGCCATGATTAATATTCCTGATAAGCAGGCCAACAGGAGCTTGACAAACGGTTGTATCGTACCCGTAACAAAACCCCCAACGAAAATGGATAACAACGCTATGGTCAAATTGATTGGACGGGTAAGCTGGATGTGGCCTTTGATTCTCTTCATTTGTGCATAAGGTAAATGAAAATCGAGAAAAAAGCAATACAGAAATAATGGCTTCTTCTCAATGGACCGATTATTACAGATAAAAACATTTGGAAAATGGAAAAAAAGAATTAAATTAGGAATAAAAACAGGAGGACTCATGCACAACAGGGGCCATTATCATGTCGGTATTCTGCTCATTGTGGTTGGGGTGATCTTTCTGCTCACCCGAATTCTCGACATCAGTATCTGGGGTATTATCTGGCCACTGGCCTTGATGGGATTGGGCCTTTGGTTGATACTTCGGCATAAGTACATCGATTCCGACACTTCCATTAACCAGAAATTTATCGGTGATATTCGTCGAGAAGGGGGCTGGCAGGTGACCAATGAAGAAATCCAAATCTTTATTGGAGATATCGAATTGGATATGACCCGGGCGACTATTCCCGAGGGTGTGACTAAAATACGTATCTTCGGTTTCATTGCTGATGTGGATATTTTTGTCCCCAGAAACGTTGGGCTATCCGTATCGACCACAGGATTTATCACAGATGCCAAAGTTCTGGGCAAAAAAGAAGACAAATTTTTCTCCGGTATTAACAGAACCAGCGATAATTACGAGAAAGCCAAACAGAAGATACAGCTCGAGACACACTTTTTTATTAACGATCTTACGGTAAAGCAAGTATAATATTTTTAAAGAATTGAACCGAAAGGAGCGGTGCCTATGGAGTCCATCACGGCACAACGAATTCCCTATCATCAGATACGTGTAATGTTTGATAAGGCCAGAAGGTTAGAGCGACAGGGGAAAGACATCATTCACCTGGAAATCGGCAGGCCGGATTTCAACACACCTGACCATATTGTCGAAGCAGCCATCGATGCTCTGCGAGCGGGCAAGCATCATTATGCGCCCAATGCAGGCATTCCCGAACTACGGCAGGCCATTGCAAAGAAAGTGGCCGACGAATATCAACTGGAATACGATCCAGAATCAGAAATTGTAGTGACCAATGGGGTGGCACAAGGGATCTATTCCTCTGTACATGCCATGCTTAACCCTGGCGACCAGTTGCTTCTTCCGGATCCCCGTTGGGTGAATTATGATGCAGTCGCTTTCACAAACCTGGTTGAGCCGGTGCCATATACGTTGTTCGAAGATAACAATTACCAACCCGATCCTGATCAAATAGAGGAGAAAATCACCCCTCGCACAAAGATGATTCTTCTCCTGACCCCTTCGAACCCTACCGGAGCCGTGATTGGGAAGGAAGCTCTGGTGAAAATCGCAGAATTGGCCGATAGACATCGTTTACTCGTTTTGAGTGATGAGATCTACGCAAAAGTCATTTATCCACCTGCCGAACATATGTGCATTGCCTCATTACCAGGAATGAGAGATAGGACCCTCGTATTGAATGGTTTCTCCAAGTTCTATTCCATGACAGGCTGGAGACTCGGATACGTTCTCGGTCCCCAAAAACTCATGGATCCCATACTGAGATATCATCAATACACGATTACATCGACCAATACCTTTGCCCAATGGGGTGCGGTCACGGCCCTGGACGGAGATCAAGGACCCTCCCTTCTCATGGTCAAGGAATTCCAAAAGCGAAGGGACTTTCTCCATAAGGCCATAAATCAAATTCCCGGATTTACCAGTGCAATACCGGAGGGTGCCTTTTATCTATTTCCATCCATAAAAGAGACGGGACTGGATGGACACCGGATGGCCGACATGTTACTGGAAAAAGCAGGAGTCGCTACAGTCGCAGGCGAATGCTTCGGTAAAAACGGGGCTGAGCATATTCGCATTTCCTATGCGAATTCTCTTGAAAATCTGAAAAAGGCGGTCACGAGAATCGAACAGGCCATAAAAGAAATTTAAAAACACGAGTGACATAAATGAAACCCGATATTCGCGTCGACATCGATATCCTTCGAAATTTCTGTAAAGAGATCTTTATCCGGTTGGGCCTAAATTCGGACGATGCACCCACTGCGGCGGAAGTGTTAGTGGCTGCAGATGTCCGTGGAATTCCATCCCACGGTGTAGGAAGAATCCTGCGATATATCAATGGGATCAAATCGGGCATGATGCTGCCCGCCGCAACCATTAAAACGATAAATGAAACTCCGGGTTCCATCGTAATCGATGCCAATGGTGGTATGGGTGCACCGGTTAGCGTCAGAATGATGAAAAAGATTATCGATAAAGCTGACGTGAATGGATCTGCCTTCGGTTGCATTAAAAATTCCAATCATTTCGGCATATCCGGCTACTATGCCATGATGGCCTTAGAACGGGACATGCTCGGAATTGCCATGACCAATACACCGGCCCTCGGTGTGCCCACATTCGGTCGCCAGGTGATGTACGGTACCAATCCTATTGCCTTTGCCGCCCCGGCAAACCGTGAAAAGGCATTTGTCCTGGATATGTCCACAACCGTCACGGCTCGCGGTAAAATTGAAATGTATGATCGAAAAGAGGAATCCATTCCCCTGGGATGGGCCGTCGATAAGACGGGTCGTCCGACAACAGATGCCCACCGCCTTCTGGATGACATGTTTCACAGACGCGGAGGCGGAATCCTGCCTCTGGGAGGGACCGGTGAGAAATTTGGCGGTCACAAAGGGTTTGGGCTGGCCGTCATGGTCGATATTCTATGTGCTGTCCTGTGCGGTGCACCCATGGGGCCGGAACTCAGTGATACGGACACCTCAAAGCGAATGAGTCACTTTTTCGGAGCGATTAAAATTTCCGGATTCCGTGATCCCGATGACTTCCGGGCCGATATGGATAGAATGCTTTCACATCTGCGAGATTGTCCTCCTGCGGTTGGTGAAGAGCGTGTCTATTTTGCCGGATTAAAGGAATTTGAAAAAGAGAAAGAAGTCAGGGAACTGGGTGTCCCCCTTCGGAAAAATACATGTGATCTGCTCCGTCGTATCGCTGAGGATTTAGGGATGAAATCGCTCTTTTAAATCTTTTGATATTGAGATGTAATACAGTAATAAACCACAAAAGACACAGAGAAAAGTAACAAAATAAAAATAGGTTGACTTTTTGTAATAAATTTATAATATTAATCAATAGAATGGCTATTTGGATAAACCGAATTGTGATGGAATGAATGGGTCTCTTATTAAAAAAATGCGTCAGTCTCCTTATCATCGGTGAATTGATTCTAACGGGCTTAGGATATTGTGGTCATGATCATGATCACGGCTTTCATCAGGATTTCACGTACGAATCGATGCACATTGAAAAATGCGCAGGCGATCATCATGAATCTCCCCATTCCCATCATCACATGGGGAGAGATAACGACTGTAAGAAATGCCATTGTTCATGCCTGGGGGGATTCCTCGCAGAGATCAATCCGGTCGGTTATCGGGTCATCCATTCATTGGCCATTTTCGAACCTGAAAGTCCGGCCCTTTATTATTATCGATATATTCCATTTGTTTATCATCCTCCTATACCATTGACTTGATTTTCCTCGTGGACACTACCTACATTTAAAAATTAGTTTATAGTAATTAAAGCTATTTATCTGATAGGTAATACCATGTGCAGGGCATTCGAATCACCCAGGGTGTATTCGTGTTGCACTTTTAAACTCAATCACTTTTTTACGGAGATCTCCAATGATGCATTACAAAAAGTTTTGGATCGCGATATTCTGTTGTACCTTTATCCCATTTTCCGGAGTCTTTACTCAAACCTTAACCCTTCAACAGACTATTGAGGAGGCGATCGCCCATAATCCCGAATTATTGAAAGCAGATCAGGATTTCAAAGGGGCAAAAGCGGGAGTATGGATAGGCATTTCACCGGAATATCCGGAATTTTTTATGGAATTCGGAGGCGTACCTGAAAACCATTCATGGTCAGATTATCGGGAAAGAAAAACCGGATTTATTCAGAAATTTGAATTTCCGATAAATTACTTTTTTCGGGGACAGTGGCACCAAATAGAGAAAGAGCGTGTTTATGCTAAATACAATCTGTTACGCAATAAATTGGTGAGCGCTGTTAAAAAGCAATTTTACAAGATCCTTTTACTCAGACAAAAGAAACAATTATACAACGATATCACCCGGATCACACAGCAGAATTACCAAAAGGCGAAAATTCGGGTTCTATCAGGCGAATCATCTCCCTACGATACATTGAAAGTAAAAGTAGATTTAGTCGAGGTTGAAAACGATGTTTTAGCGCTTCATGAGGAATATGAAATTACGCATGCTGAACTAAACATTCTCATTGGAAGGGACAGAAACGATTTCATCGAATTTGAAGGAAATCTATCATATTCTCCAATAACATTGAATCCGGATTCTCTGCATAAAATTGCTCTTGCATATCACCCGCATCTTCGAGAGATAGAAGCGCTTGTGCGTCAGAAGAAAGTAAAAAGGAATCTATCCTGGACCGGCCTCATTCCAAATTTTCATGTGAAATATTTCAACCATGATTTGCCGAGAGAATCGTCACCAAATGCATGGGGCGGTGAAATCGGTCTTTCCATTCCTCTGTGGTTTCCATTGAAAGGACAGGGCATCATAAGAACCGCCTCTCATAATCTTGAAGCTTCACGCTGGCAGCTAATCGCAGAAAAAAGGAAAGTGTTATTGGAAGTCGACAGAGCTTTGTCTCAACTCATTGTTGCCGAAAAGCAGGTCCAAAATTATTTGGAAAGCACACTGCTGGAAGTCGAGGAACTGGTACGGATCGCGACCCGGAGTTACGAAGAGGGTGAGATGGGATACCTGGAACTGGCCGAGGCATTGAGAACCATGAACCGCGTCAGGGCGGGGTACAATGATGCATTATACCATTATCTTGAGGCCCGGGCGAACCTCGAAGTGGCCTTGGGTATCCCCTTTGACTTATTAAAATAAGATTGAATTAAGATATACCCATAATGCAAAGGAGAAAAACCATGAAGATTTTTAGATTTCTTATCATTTTACTGGTTCTCCTGTATCTTACGCTGATGTGTTTATGCTCATCAAAGGATGCCCATGAACATGACAATGCTGAAGTAAGCCAGAGTGAACAGGATCACGAACATGAGCAGGGCGAGGAACATACAGAAGAGCAGGGACATGTTCACGAGCAGGAATCCGGACAAGAACAAGAGGTTGAGCAAACAGGCTTTGAGGCCATGGGTATCAGTGAGGAGGAATTATTAGACTCGGACCTGTCCGAATGGGAACGCCTGATCGGTCTGGAGACTGCAAGAGTAGAGCGGATGGAATTGGAACGGGTGATCACGGTCCCCGGGCAGATCATTCCCAATCAGAATCAAATCGCCATTGTCAGTCCCTTTATTGAAGCCAGTATCAATTGCGCTTTCGTTAATGTGGGCGATCGAGTAAACGAAGGAGACGAACTCGCCTGTTTAACCAGCCCGGAGATCGGTATCTTGCGCGCAGAATATGATAAAGCCAAAGCGGAGTTAGACATACGGAAAAAGAATTATGAACGCCAGTCTAAACTCTACAACGAAAGCATCATTTCAAAGAGGGCTTTCCAACAGGCGGAACTCGAGAAAAACATCACAGAGGTAAATTTCAACTATGCCGGGAAAAAACTGCTGGCAATCGGCGTTAGCCAAAAAGAGATAGATGAGCCGCCTACCGGTCACAGTCATGCAGTAGGATCGACCATTCACATTCATTCTCCTATCTCGGGTGTCATCACAGAACGATTCGGAAGTATCGGTCAAAAAGTAAATCCATCCCACCGGTTATTCGAGATCATCAACCTCTCGAATGTGTGGTGTGAGGCCAATATTTTTGAAAAGGACTTAACCCGGATCGAGGTAGGACAAACCGTTCATTTGAAGGTATCGGCTTACCAACATGATTATTTTACGGGGAAAATATTCTACATTGGATCAACCTTAGATCCCGTGACCAAAACGATCAATATACTGGTCGAAATTAGAAACAAAATGGAAAAACTCAAACCCGGCATGTTTACCAATACCAATATCGTCATCGGGAAAAAGGCAAATACACTGGTGATTCCCAAAGAAGCGATACTCGAGGATGAAGGCCTACAAATCGTTTTCGTCAAAGAACCCCAGGGATATCACCGCCATGTCGTTCAAACGGGAATCGTTTCCGATCCATACATTGAAATCCTCTCCGGCGTGACAGAGGGGAATATCGTTGTCACAAAAGGCAATTACCAGTTAAAGTCCAAATTAAAGATGAGCGGTGTTGATCCGCACGCGGGGCATGTCCATTAGGAGATTATGCAATGATCAATAAATTAATCGAATACTCTGTAAAAAATCGTATTGTTATTATCGTCGCTGCACTTATTTTAATCGGTGTCGGATTGAAGTTTTTTACAGAACTTCCGGTAGACGTCTATCCGGATCTGAATGCACCTATGGTGAATGTGATGACCGAAAGCCCGGGTATGGCACCTGAAGATATTGAAACATTAATCACGTTTCCCATGGAGAGCGCCTTCAACTCTCTTCCCTATGTAAAACGGGTCAGATCCAATTCAACACTGGGTTTATCCAAAATCACCATCGAATTTGAATACGGTACAAATATATATTTTACCCGTCAACTGGTCACAGAAAAACTGCAGATGATCTCTCCCTTATTACCCGAGGGAATCGAACCACCCTTTATTGGCCCAATCTCCTCCATGTTTGCCGACGCCATCGAGTTTACGATCAAAGGCGATGATCTCTTTGAAGTCAGGGATTTTGCGGAATGGAATTTAAAGCCAAGGCTTCAAACGGTGACCGGTGTATCCAATGTCGTGAATCTGGGAGGATTCTTGAAGCAGTACCATGTGCTTCTCGATCCAAACCGAATGTTAAATTACGGGATACACATTCCGGATGTCATCCGGGCCTTAAAAGAGAACAATATTAATTCCTCGGGAGGCTTTCTTATTAAAGGACCGGAAGAGAAGATCATCCGGGGAATGGGACGAGTGAAAACGATTGATGACATTAAAGACATCGTGCTTAAAACCAGAGATGGCGTCCCCATCACCGTAGACCATGTGGCCGACGTCGAGATCGGCGCATTTATACGAAGAGGAACGGCCGGGGAAAGCGGTGAAGAGGTGGTGATCGTCACTGTACAGAACCAGTATAACGCAAATGTCATGAAAACCATTCAGGGAGTCGAGAAAGTTCTGGACGAGGTGAAAGGGACCATCAAGACAAATTGGACGCTCAAAACTTTTTATAATCAGCTTGATATGATTACCAAATCCATTCGCAACGTATCGGGAGCAATATTCATAGGGGCGTTTTTGGTCATCTTGATCCTGTACATTTTTCTCAACAATCTGAAAAGCACCATCGTCGTGGCTATTGCCATTCCCCTCTCCGCTATCTTTGCGTCCGTATTCTTCAAAATATTTCATTTGACAATCAATATCATGACGCTTGGGGGACTGGCCATCGGACTTGGCATGATCGTTGATTCTTCCATCATCATGGCAGAGAACATCTACCGGCACATTCAGGAGGGTAAGGAGACATTCACCGAGGCTCTTCTCAATGGAGCCAAGGAAGTCGGCAACCCGATATTTTACGCGATTCTGATCCTTCTTGCCGTATTCGCACCGATTTTTACTCTGCAGGGTCTCGAGGGGAAAATGTTCATACCGTTAACTTTCGCAGTTTCGGCCGCCGTACTGGGATCATTACTCATCTCCTTGACCCTCACACCGGTTCTGGCTTCCCTGATCTTCAACAGAAAACCATCAAAAGAGAAAGAAAGCATCCTCCTCAAATTCCTCAGAAAAATCTACAATCCGGTATTGCAGTATGCCCTCAAGCATACTAAAAAAATGGTTGGTCTCTGTGTCGTCCTCGTTCTTGTCGGCGCAGGTTTGTCTTTACTGATCGGATCAGAATTCATGCCCGAGATGGATGAATCCTCTCTACTCGTGGACGTACTCCTGCCACCGGAAACCTCATTAAAGGAATCCAGCCGGATCGCCTCGCTCATTGCTAAGCGAATATCCCAAATTCCGGAAGTCTTATGGGTCGTACGGGCGACAGGGAAAGCGAAGGGTGCGGAACATACGGCACCCGTGAATTTGACCCATTCCAATTGTGTACTGGTTCCCAAAGAAAAGCGTAAAAAATCCATTGAACAGATTAAAAATGAAATCCGGCATATCACGGATGGCATACCGGGCGTAAACATTCAAATCAATGCACCGTTGCAGCATCGGATTGCCCATGTTCTCACAGGCATTCGATCAGCCATTGCCGTGAAAATATTTGGGGAAAACATTAACTCCATCACGGAACTCGCCGATCAGATCCATGACATCATGGCTACGGTACCCGGTGTAACGGACCTCCAGATCGAACAGATCTCCGGTGTTCCTCAATTGCAGATGAAGCTGGACCGGTGGAAACTGGCGAGATACGGTCTCAATGTAAAGGATGTGTCGGATATTATCGAAGTCGCTTTGAACGGCAAGGTTGCTACGGAACTCATCGAAACACAAAAACGGTATGATATCTTTGTACGGTATAAAGAGGAATTTCGTAACGATGAAAACAAGATCCAAAATATCCTAATCGAGACTCCGGCCGGATACCGAATCCCCATCAGCGAAGTGGCAGAGATTGTGGAGAATGACAATCCGGCAGTGATTCGAAGAGAAAATGCCATTAGGAGAGGTGTCGTGCAGTGCAATATGTCCGGACGGGATATGGGCAGTGTGGTCAAAGAGATCAAGAAGAGACTCTCGTCAATCAAACTTCCCGATGGATATTTTATCACTTTCGGAGGCACGTATGAGAATCAGATTCGGGCAATGAGACAATTAACCCTGGTCGTGATCCTCACGATAATTATCGTCTTCTGCCTCCTCATGATTAGCTTTCGATCGTTCAAGAATGCCCTGCTGATTGTAATCAATATTCCTCTGGCTCTGGCGGGTGGTCTGATGATTCTTTTCATCACCGGCTCCACCCTGTCCGTACCTTCCATCGTGGGATTCATCGCCCTGATCGGGATTGCCGTGCAGGATGGAATCGTGCTGGTCAATCACATCAACGGTTACCGAAAGAAAGGATTGGTTGTACGGGAGGCCGTGGTAAAGGCCGGCAACAACAAACTACGGCCCGTGCTCATGACGACTTTCACGACCATGCTGGGCCTCGTGCCGTTGGCACTGCGCAGCGCCACAGGGTCCGAGATGCAGAAGCCCCTGGCATTCGTGATCATGTTCGGGTTGCTCTTCTCGACCATGCTGACACTGTTGGTAATTCCGGCACTGTATGCGACGATGGAGAAGGATGAGTGATAAGGTGACTTGATGATGGATAAGGAGACGGGAGACAGGATACCGTTAACGGGATTGGTTCATAAATATTTTCAAAACCGATTCACCAATCCCACATGAATCTTCCCCCGCATCAGACTGTCCCCCTCTCCCAATCCATAATCGACACCCATTATTCCCAGACGGGTTTCCAGGCGAAGACCGATTCCGTATCCAACTTTTGTCCCCTTGACGAGTCCCAGTTCTTTTTCCCGCCTCTGATAGATCCCACAATCAACGAACACAAATGCGCGTGAGTGGCGGCCGAGAAGATACCTGTACTCTCCGTTGAGCCAGGCAACCAGGGTTCCCCGGAAGACATCCTCTGCGTAACCCCGCAGTGTACGAGTCCCACCAAAGCGAATCTGATCGCTTAGCGGAACAAAACGGTCTCCGGTCCGTACTTCGGTACCGTGCAGACCGAAATAGACAACCTGACGGCTGAAAGTCGGGAAAACCGTTTCTGCATCTACCTGAAGCAGTCGTGTATGAACGACGTCCTTCCAGTCGCTCTCATTCGTTAAGAAATCAGGCCCTATATTTCTCTTCCTCCCTATAATCAGAGTTGTGTGATACCGGACACCCTTTCTTGGATTTAAAGGATCGTCTAATGTATTGTAATCAATCCCGGCAGAAAGAAGCCACGATTTCGTCTGTGGTAATGCGTACTGAATACTCCCTAATGAATCCGGAAGCACCTCTTTTTGCCCGCCCGTCAGTCTCATCGAAAGGGAAGCCCAGGGGACAACCCTGATGGAAAATTTCCACTCTCTCTCCACATACGTGGTATCCCGAATCTCCTGCTGGAACTGCCCCCCTATGTGAAGGGGCCAACCCAACAGCCAGGGCTCCTCATAACCGAACCGCATGGCCTGGGAATACTCATCTTTTTTCTCCCAGTAAGCTTCCAGGAACCGGCCGGTTCCAAGGAGATTCCGAAACGTAAACTGAAGTCTCCCGGTAAAATAACCCGGATTTCCTTCCCTCGTGGAAGGATTGTACCCCAACACCCCATCGATTGTACTGGAATTTTCATCCTTTACCCGCAGGGTAATGACGGCTCTATCCCTTATAAAAACGACTTCCGGTTCGGCCACTTCTTTAAAGGTGCCCAGTCTCTGCAACTTCTCCCGAATGGATATGACATCCTCGTGTTTATAAAGTTGTCCTGGTTTCAATCTGGTCTCACGAAGGATGACCCTCTCCTTTGTGAGCTCATTTCCCTCGACATTTATCGAATCGATTGTCACCACCGGTCCCTGTTCAATGTTGAGTCCCACATTCACCTCAGGCTGATACCCCTCATAAGACAGGGATAAAGACCGTATTTCTACGCGGCCCAGGGGGTATCCCCTGTTTTCCAGAAATGTAAGAATGTGATCTATATCCTGTTCCAGGACGGTTTCCTTAAAAACCCGTCCCGTGCGAGTCTCCAAGAGCTTAACCAGATCCTGCTGTGGCAATCCTTCAGATCCCAGTATCTCAACCCGACCGATTCGTACCGTTCCACCTTCCGAGATCCAGAGAGCCAGCTCGACGGATTGACTATCCAGTGAGGTTCTTTCCCTGATAGAGTCGATCCGGGCCAGATAAAACCCCTGTTGGAAATACCACGAAAGAAGGTTCTCCATGGCTTTCTCAGGCCAGCCGGATGGCAGCATTCCACCCTGCCGAATGGTCATTGCGTCCATGATGACTTCAGAACTGAATGAGGCATTCCCATAGACCTCCACTTTCCCGATGATCCTTTCCCTGTCCTGACCATTCCCCTTCGCAACGGAACCAACAATACCCATAATCATTGAAATACAGGCAAAGTTTACAATCAGAACACGAAGCATTCTACAGATATTCCGGCGAAAAAGCATCCGAACGATGAACCTGTGAATAAATCTATACCCCATCACTCAGTCATTCCATTATTCTATTACTCCAACACTCCATCTCCCATTACTCCAACACTCCATCACTCCATTACTCCATCACCCCATCACTCCATCTCCCGGTCTCCCGTCTCCCGTCTCCCGTCTCCCCACCATCGTCCTCAAAAAAACGCCCTGACTTCCACCTGCCCTGTCTGATAGAGAGACTTACGCCAGGGTTCCTGCCTCCCTCTGTAATTCAGCGTAGCCATGACATGCCCTGTCAACCGGTACGTCAAAAGAACCGTCCAGCGGAGGGTCTGACCGGGTTGATCTCCTCCCAACATTTCATATGGGAGCGTCTGTTCCTCCGGTTTGGACCGGACTCGCCCGATTTCCAATTCTGCCCGTAAATGGCCCCTCCCCCGGAACGAATACCCAAAACGGGGCAATAAGAAGAGTGACATGGCCTCGGTATTTGGTATGGGACAGGCATCTCTGGCGATTTTCAGTTTCGCTTTGAGGGCAATTTCTATCTTTTGCTTCGGTCTATAAGAAGCCTCCATCGTCCATGCATGAGACCGTACATCCCGATTCGACCACACCCTTGCCGTGTAAAATTTCGACTCATCGCGGATCAGATATTCGGCAAGAAGTCCCAGCGACTTGACCGGACTGGCCTTGAGTCGCAGGCTCTTTTCCTGCATATGTCGGATCAGTCCTTCCTGTGCTAATTGATGATTTTCCGAATCATCATTTCGGTACCGCAGCCTCATGGAAAGCCTACCCGTGGGAGAGGTATATTCCAGATCCTCATGAAACATGATTAGACCCATGACCATTGTCGAATCCCCTCCCCAGCTGGGATTAAATGCGGATCGATTCACCCGGCCGAAGTCACGCTCCCTGTCGCGCCGCTCGATCCGAATCAGAGTACGGCTCCTCCAGGAGGCAATAAATTTTTGTATCCCCTTTTTTTCCTTCCATATACGAGCACCATCCAACCGGATCTCTCCCCCCATTTTGAGTTCGTTCACCGGTAAAAAATGACCGGTCTGAATCATCCGGAGAAAGATATTGCCATCCGAATCCGGGACGAGTTCCTCCAGGTCTTCATCATAACGGTAATTCCCCTGACCGTCTCCAACCCTTATCGTATCCCTGACCATTTCGGAAACCTGTGTCGAAGAAAACCGGTAATGAATGGTTCCGTCCAAATATCGCCGTTCAGGAGAGAATCGAATTTTCATATCCGCCAGATCCGATTTCTGATCCTCAATAACAGGATCGGTATAGTCTCTGTCCCGATGGGTATACATGAAGGAAGACGAAAGCCCCCTCCCCCATCGAAACATGAATTGAATTCGATCTGTCCTGGCTAAAGAATTCTTCTTCAGGGAAAATGCGTCATAAAGACGGTCATCCCGGATGGTTTCCTCCACCATGCCTTTGAAGAATCCCTTTTCAAATGCCAATCCGCCCGTCCATTCATCGAAACGGAAACCCGTCCGTACCGAGTCCACCTCATCCTCTCGCCGATGTTCTCCCAGATATCGAAGGGACGGCGTCAGTCCACGCCATCGCCCTTGAACCGTCCCCTGCTGCCGAAGCCAGTATCCATCCAGGGCAGAACCTCTCTCGGTCTCGATCAGCTCTGCTGAATATCGCAGACTGGGCAACTTGGGTTTGGAAAAATCCGTCATCACCATTTTTCGATCCGAACGAAAGGACCCCTCTCTTCTAAACATTCCCATCTCTCCCTCGACCGTCCAAAAAGAAAACGGTCGGTAACCGGACTGGAGTTCAATCATCTGCTCTCCCCAGGACACGCCTTCCTCCACACCCCACTTTCGGCCATGTTCCACTTCTGTCATCCTGCCCATTGAACGGAAATTTTCTCCAACAGACCGCACGCTCCCTTTAAAACTCATCTCGCCAAGACCCTTGCCTGAAATACGAATGTTTTGTCGATCCATGCGAAATTGACTGCTATAAGCGATATCGATGTTGTCCCCATCGTCGAGGGAAGAGTATCGATTCAAATCCCGATCACTGATCCCAATCTCACCTTCAATGTGTAAACCCTTCCCCAGGTCGATGGAAGTGGCAAAATCCGCCACCTGATGACTCACTGCCACAGGAATATAGATCACCGGTAAATAGGATCCTTTACCGGGTCCCTCATAACGATAAATACCATATCCCTGAAAATTATAATCACCCTGGCCGTGTCCCAGATACGAGAAACGAACCGCATAATCGCCGTGATACGCTCCCACATAACGATAATAAACAATCCCGGTTGTATCCACCCGTTCATACGAGCCCTGATCTTCTCCCATGTACTTCGCACCGGAAGCCATGGCCGAGTCGGGATCGTCTCCGGCCATTTCCAGGATTTGTCTGTACTCATCGGTCAGGATAATATCCAGGGGATTTTCCTTATCATCTGCCTCTCGAAGGAACGAGGTTCTGAGCTTAATCCGATCCTTCCACAGACGCAACTCCCCCACGGCACCGTAAATCTCCTTCTGGAATTTTTGGTCCGAATACTCAAAATCGACGGTGATACGTGAATCACCGGTAATGAGTCGATTCCTGGTGAACGTCATCTGTCCATTCCCATATTCGATGGTATAGTCATTCTCCTCACCCCGGATCATCGGTTCCCCATCGATCCAGACCCTCTCCGTTCCCGCGAGGACGATGATCTCCCTCTGTCCCCTGGAACCCGTGAGTTGATAGGGCCCCTGACTTCCTTCCTGACCCATGAAATTGTTGGTTGTGAATTCTCCTTTCGAAGCGGCCGCCGACAGAGTCACACTGCCGAAAGAACTCTCCCCGGTACTCATGATTCCCTGGAGTTTACGCGAATAGGATCCAAAGTCCGAGCCGGAAACATCAAAGACATAGTCCCCTAAGGTTGCACGAAAGCCAGGGGCCTTGATCTTAACGAATACTTTATCTATTTCCTGCAGTGTCTGTGTATTCCCCTCAGGCTGTATCGGCGTGTTCTGATCCGTGAGGGAAGCAACGACTTCTACCATAGGTGCAATATTCCCCGAAAGCTGCAGCCGAAGACCCGATTGAAGCCGCATACCCTGGTTTGTACCAAGAGAAACGCCCCGAAAAATGGATCCGCTCCTCTGCAATTCTTCTCCATAATCGAGGGATTTTTTCTTACTCGCCGGCCTTGTTTGCGAAACGGCCGGTATCGCTTTCTCACCTTTTAAGATCGTATCCAATGAGGTAAAATGCCGATACTGAAGTTGGAGATGGACGGGTAATCGACGATAGGTGACAATGAAGGTGCCTCCTGAATCCGGCGGGTGAGAGAAATGAATCTCACCCCGTAACAAGTTGACTTCATAATCTATGCCTTCTGTCAGGAGTCGGTCTTCAAAGATGAGTCGGACAGTACCGGAGATGAGAAACCGGTGGGGCAGACCATAAACCGTATCCCTGCCCGTAGAGGTAAATTGTGTTTCACACCCGAGAAAATCTGATGGGATGATCGTTTTCTGAGCATGCGCCGGAGAGAAAATAATAAAACAGATAAAAAAAAACTGACATTTACAAAGGCTTCTTCGATAATGAAACATTTGAAAAATAAGGGCTGACGCAACAAAGACACATCCGGTCATCTGTTCGTAGAGAATGTGTGAGTGTTTTGCCATCACCGGCGATCCATTTCCCCACGAAAGATCCATTGAAATACAGCCACCCCGTGTCTCTTTTTATCCAGAACATAGACACGATCTCTCCAACAGGCAACATCGACCGGTTCTCCGAACGTGACGTCTATTCCCGGTTCCTTTCCAAAATTTCCCAATAAAACTCCCGAATGATGAAAAACAAAGACACACCTCTTGTCACCATCCACAGCGAGAATGACATCCCCTGGCATCCCTGCCATGCCTATCGGTCTATCAAGAATGGTACCTCCGAAATGATGGAGATAGTTCCCATGAATATCGAACACTACGATACGGTGCTCCTCCTCATCAGAAACATATACCCTGCCCACATCAGAAATAAATAGTTGTTGGGGCTTCACCAGCCTCCCCTCTCCTGCATCGAAATCCCCGAAGCTTAACTGCGGATTGCCCAGCACGTCTAATTTCAAGACCCTATGATTCTCACCATCTAAACAAAAAAGCTCCCCCTGGGAAGAAAGAACGACATCCAATGGGAATCCGAATCGGAGATGCTCCGGCCAATCCTCCGAAGAGGTGAAAGAAGCGAGATAATGTAAATCCTTATCGTACCGTTCGATGCGTTGATTGTAGTGATCCGCGACCAGGACATCCAACCCATTCCGACAGGAAACGCCCACCGGATGATCGAACTGCTCCCGCTCCCATCCGAACCCGCCTATCTCCGCGACGAACTTCCCGGAGGAATCGAGTTTCTGGATACGCTGGTTACCGGTGTCAGCGATGTACAGGAATCCGGCCGGATCAACAGAAATCGACTGGGGATCCCGAAACTGCCCGGGGGCCTCGCCCTTTTCACCCCATGCACCTAAATATCGGACGAACACCGGATCTTCCGATTCCTGTCCCACCGCCATTTCGCCACCCCTGTTCCATAGATGAACCAGGCTAATCATGAACAGAATAAATACTCTACGCATCGGTTTCCTTTCGATATAGATTTTCGTAAAAGGCATCTTATAAAATACATGTCAATATTCCTCGAGAATACCACCCTTAACATCATCCATGAATGAGCGAATCTATCAGGGTGTGGTTTGACATTGTTTGTCGTCAGACCATTTCGTAACCATAACATCGAAATTTAAGAGATACATCCTTCATAGTCAAGCAATAGTTCGCCGACACTTTTATAACAGGATTGTCATTGTGTCATCACAACGATATCGGATCTTTCGATTTTTTTAGGCCGTCAGGGTAGGGTGATGTAATGAGGGATGAAATGAGTGGCTATTATAAAAGACAAGTCAAAAAAAGGTACATTTATTTGCTCAGGCTTAGTTCAACCACACGCTGCTACACGGCCTCCTGGCAGCTACCGTGACTGGACTCTCACCGGTAAGCAGACAATGACTTTCAGGGCACACCAATTCTATACGTTATACCGCTTTTGGACAGCGTGCCCATAGACTTTTGCCTTCATAGATGTCCCAAAGTATGGAATCGTGCCCGTTATGCCCCTTTGGTGCCCCATTCGTGGTCGAGGGGGAAACTAAGCCAATCAGGCCATTACTAAGCCAATCTTAGTCTCTATGCCCCTTATGCCCCTTTGGCGATACGGTAGAATACACCCTTGCCAGTGGTTCCCTCCTTTTCGATGAGACCCAGGGATGTGAGATGTTGCAGATCCTGCGATGCCGTCCGTTTGGCGACTTTGAAAAGATCCTGATACTCGGAGTTGGTGATGCTTCGATGTGATTTGAGGTGCCGAACGGCTGCAAGTTGGCGGTCATTGAGATCAAACTCTTCCAATCGCTGGTCGGTCAGCCAATTCCCCTCACGCGGTTGCCTTAACTGCAGCATTAGCATAGATATTATATAATTCTACTTTACTTTGACTCCTTTTGAATTTTCATCTTTTTGGATTTTGGTTCAGGAAGCTCATTAACTGTGATCCTTATTAAATCACTAATCCATTCTCGATCATCAATTTTGTCGCCAATAAGAAAACTCAATTTTGCTCCTGGGTATGGCGGAGCCTCAACGACATCTCCAATAAAGGATCGTCCTCCCTCGGTTGGTTTAATAAACAGTTGGTTATCGCATACGAGTGCAAATATTTTTCCGTCACTATAAATTGCATACTCCCCAAACATTTTCTTGTATGTAATTACCCCTGCATTTTCTATTTGATCAACAATAAACTCAACAAATTCTAAATTTGATGCCATTTTTTTTCCTTGTTATTTTTTGGTGATTGCCATACACATAACTGCTGTTTCTGTGGCGCGTGGGGTTGATTTGTTCCATCCGCCAAACTGCTTACCGATCATGTCAACTTCCAACCTTCAACCTCGCCAGCCTCGCCCTTGCATCATGCGGCTCCGACGGGTGACCTATAAACATTAAACTTACCCATTGCGTGTGGCACGTGCTCCCGGATCGAGCCCGGGACAGGCTTTTAGGCCGTGCCAATTGGTCTAACCGGGTATCTATTATCCGATAATCTGGATGAATAATATCAAATTCATTCACATCCATTATTTCATCAAAAAAGGGTTATCAGAATCATCAGGAAGCAGGCCCTCCTTATATCTTCTAACTCTTTCTGATGACCATTTCCAATCTTCCGGATTTTCCACTAAACCTGCACGAACAGGATTTGCTACGATAAAGAATTGATATTTTTCTCTGTATTATTTTTAATTGGTCAGTCATAATAAAGCTATCATGATAAAGGTTGATGTCTTTGGCACGGCCTGAAGGCATGCCCTCAACCTTGTGCCCAATTTGATTGGGTATTGATTGGGGGGCACGTGCCACACGTGTTTCATTTATTATTGTCACAACTTGTCCGGGACACCCGACGACATTAAATAAACTTTACTATGCCATCAGAATT
>Ga0114922_10001423_pt1 | contig 22775 bp, 1 predicted proteins | sample AartaG_FD_100975 | JGI IMG/M metagenome (GOLD analysis project Ga0114922, IMG submission 100975) | Deep subsurface microbial communities from Aarhus Bay to uncover new lineages of life (NeLLi) - Aarhus_00045 metaG | ecosystem: Environmental > Aquatic > Marine > Oceanic > Sediment | place: Aarhus... | reverse complement strand
GTGCGCTTGAGATGTAGGTCAATTCCAAGGTAAAATGGGTACATAAGCGTTCCTCCTCTGCTAAATTGTTGGTCTCTTACTTATAGTTTAGCAATTTGGTAGGGACGCTTTCATAGTATCACCGGGAAAAGCGACTCAAAATAAGAGGTTTTATTTCGTTTTCAGTGTACCATGTATGTGCGCATAAAATTCAGATAAATTCCAAGGTAGAATGAGTACAAAAGCGTTCTTCATTCTTTAAATCTATGTTTGGAATAATTCCAAGAAAATAAAGTCAAATAAATTTGATCACGTATCATGCTTCTGGAAGAACTATAATATTAAACCCGGTGAAGAGGCGCTGGAGCTTCACGAAATGATTTGTAAAGTGTAGTTTTTATATATTTTCTTGTTCTCATACCAAAGAGAGTAAAAGTAAGAATCGGGAAAAAACACGGTTAAAAATTCATGAAAAAAAAGAATAAGAAAAACATATTTTACCGAATATTTGTTATTTTAATAATCTGTATTTTCGTCATTGGTCTGCTACCATTGTCTATTTCTGGAAGCGGTAGTAAAAAATTAGATAAATCACAAGAATTAACGCAAACTGGTCTCGTTTATGAAAAAGAGAATAATTTCAAAGAAGCAATTTCACATTATTCCCTTGCTTTAGAAGAAAATCCCACCTTTTTCGAAGCGTATTATCTTCGTGCGAGAGCTTACTATCAGCTATATAAATACAATTCTGCTATCTCTGATTTGAACATCTATATAAATGAAAATCCCAAAGATATGGAAGCAGTCAATTTACGGGGTTTATGTGAATATGAAAACGGGCAATACAATTCCGCTCTCCACGATTTCACTTCAGTAATTAATTCTAATCAAGCATCATTTGAGGCATATTATCAACGGGGAATTGTTGAATCTAAGATTGGAAATTATGAAAATGCAATACAAGATCTATCTGTATTTCTGGAAAACGATCCAAACAATAAAGATGTATTTCTTCTTCTCAGCCAGCTTTATGGGCTCACGGGAAATTGGAAAGATTCATTGGATATGTGTGAGCAATTTCTAAAATTAGAACCGGAATCGATCGACGGTTTATCTCTCTGCGGCAGCTCCTTATACAATATGGGGCAATATCAAGAATCGAAATCATATTGGGGTAAAGTGATTGAGTTAACTCAGAACAATTCCAATGCTTTCTTCAATAGAGGAAATGCTTCTTTTAATTTAGCACTTTTCGACGATGCCATAATAGATTACAGTAAATCCATTACCCTAGACTCCCAAAATCCAGAAGCACTCAAGAACAGAGGACTTGCATACCAGAGAGTTGGGGAATTAGAGAAATCCATTACAGACCTAGAAAATGCGCAATCCATTAAACCGGATGATGTATCGATTTTGATCAGTTTAAGCTTGACATATATTGAAATGCAGGATTTTGAATCGGCCTTGATTCTCCTAGATCGCGCCAAAGCAATTGATCCATATAATGGAGAAATCTATTCTCATAGGGGCAATGTTTATTTTTCAATGAAGGATTATTCATCAGCTGTGGAAGAATATTCATTAGCTATTGAATACAAAGGAAATCTTGAAAATACCTATTACAACCGCGGATTAACTTATCTCAAACTTGGAGAGAAAGAACTAGCAAGATCCGACTTCCTTAATCTGCTCGAGATTACATCTGATAAGACAATTATTGAAACAATTGATCAGATATTGAGTGAAATCAGTTAACCTATAGATTTAATTCTCTTCAAAACAACTACTCTTAAGGAATGGCACCTCGATAATATTCTACCCCCTCACCTATACATAATTAATATTGAATAAACCAGTGGATAGCCTTATGTATATTTATTTTGACAGATTGCTTAACAAAAAAAGATAACAAACAAAAGGCCTTGCATCTACAGAATCCTTTCTACCCTTGCGTTTTGTACATTAATTGGAATTCTATTACGGATAGACTGCTCTCTATTCTACCTAGCTAACAGGACATAAATACCCGTCTGATTGACATTTGCTATCGCCCTGGCGCTTACCTGAGCAAAGTCCGGGAGAAGATCAATAAATTCAGGTGGGACTTGACCCCATTTCCCGAAGCCACCTGAGAACAGATAGTCGGTCACAAAAATACTCACTGGGACTTCAATCCATTTACCCAGGGAAGCATCCCAATAGCGGGCTATCGCGCTTACCGAGACCAAGGTAAGTTCGCCATCCAGATCAACGATCACCACCGGTATCTCGACCCATACCCCCAAGTTCTCATCCCAGTAAAGAATCACAAACTGTTTGCCTATAAGGTTTTCTGGGATAGTGAAGGAGAGTAGCATGGACTGGTGGTCGGGTAAGACATCCATCAAGTGGCCATCCAAAGATAGCTCGATCCTGAGTGCCGAGACAAACTCAACTCCAGTTGGAAGAGGCTCAGGCAATTCGCTTAGAGACAACTGGCTCAAACGGGCTGTATCAGCTGTGCCAGGTTCTATCCGGACAAAGTCTCCACCGGTCAGTCGGAGTGTCCCTTCAACCTGCGCATCCAGGATCAGCAGTGTAACACTATAGAGCTGTAGAGCAACTTCCTCACCACCGGAAACCAGGACCAGATCTGGCCAACCAAAGATCGGGAGTGAAGCGCCGCCGGAAAATACTTGCGCATAAACAGAATCAGGACCAATATCAGGAATAGGCGGCAACGGGAATGACCAACTTTCAATATCATAACACAATCCATCTTGATCAGCACCATAGCTACACCCAAAGCTGCTGCCGTAGGCCACAATCGCTGTGTCCCACCCGTCCCCGCCGGAAAGCTGATTTAACCCGCTTCCAGTGTAGAGAAGGTCATCTCCATTTCCGCCTTCCAGCAAGTCATTCCCTGCACCGCCATCCAGTATATTATTCTTCCGGTTTCCGTAGAACAAATCGTTACCACTGCCACCAATCACATTCTCTATACTCGTCAAACCACCGGTGATAACTTCGATCTTGCTGTCCGAATCAACAACCTTACCGTTATTCAATTCGACCCAAAGCCCTGAGGTGAATGCTAAGGTGTTTATCGTATCATTTCCACCACGGCCATCCACATTACCCTGCAAGGTTGCCCCATCCCAAAAGACAAACTCATCATCAAAAGCCGAACCATTCAAAGTCTCGATCGAATCATCAAACGTCAATACGCCACCGCCGGCTGTATATCTACCAGATGAAAAGATCTCCCACAATGATGGCACGTTGAGGCCTGTCAGCGAGTCTGTGGCATCCCCGCCCACCAGGTGATTAATATTTCTAAACATGCCATCCAGACTGGCCTCAGATCCCCCAAAGCCGCCGAAGTTACTCAATTCAGTCAAGTTAACGTCCCGGGAACTGGTGTAGCGTCCGTAACCGAGAGTATTGTGTCCAGACTGCCCATCCAGATCACCAATGAGTTCAGCGTTGTCGTCAAATGAGAATGTGTCATTTCCGGCTCCACCGAACAACATATAGGTCCTTGTACCAATGATATCGAATCTATCCTCATCTGTGCCGCCGATAAGGATTTCAAATTCAGATAAATTCAGGGTATGTCCAACTGTGCAATCTGGCGAACAGTAGCGGTCGTTACCATCAAGTTCAAAAGTAGCAGGCAGGTCCGCCCCAATAAAAGTATCTGTTTGGGTTCCACCAATGATTTCATCTATATTCGTGAAGGCGCCAACGATGCCTGTTACCTTACCACTGAAACCATCTGCGCCACCCAACCCATTCAGGATGACCTCCAGCTCGGACTTGTAGAGTTGCAGGTCGAGCAAATCCATTCCCTCAAAACCATCCAGCGTGCCATAGAATAAAATTCCGTGTGGGAAAATGAAGCTGTCGTTTCCAAGACCAGTGAGGACATTCTCAACGTTGTTCTCATCATGGAAGACTTCATTGGCAGTTGGCGAATATTTGTCAGTGACATAGATGGAACCAAGTGTGACCTCCAGGTCTGAGTGCACCCCCATGAAGTTCATCGTATCATCGATACCTTCATTCAGGCCTTCGTAGACGTAATCCACACCCCAGCCATCAAAGAAGAGGAAGAGATCATCACCCAAGCCGCCATACAGTTCATCATTATCTGCCCCACCAATGATGGTGTCATTGCCGCCATCGCCACTGATGGTATCCGCTCCCCCCAGACCAGAGAGCACATTCGGGCCGGTATCACCGGTAATATTATCATTCGCACTACCACCAGTGACATTTTCAATACTCGTAACGGTATCCGACACGCTTGTCGCGGTTTGTCTTGCCAGGTCCACCACCACACTGGTTTCATACAACTGATAATCAAGCAGGTCTGTCCCATCGCCGCCGTTGATGGAACCAGCGTGGCTGGCTGTGTTTTCAAATATGAAGGTATCTGCCGCTGCATTGCCGCTCAACGTCTCAATAGCCGAGAAGATCAACGTACGGATATCTGCCCCCACTCCAGACTCGTATGTATCATTCCCAAGCATTATGCTCCAGGTCGCGTTCGCGTTCATCCCTGTCAGCGAGTCGGTGTAAGCGGTGCCGACAATGGTGTTCAAGTTATCAAAGCTGCCCAGTCTGTTCTTTTCTGTGCCTCTGAAACCATTCAGTGTACCCAGGCCTTCCAGGACAAAATCGAGACCAGAGCCGTAATTACTGGCATCCAGTGTGTCGTTTCCAATGCCGCCGTCCACACCACCGCTGGCAGATGCCGTGTCATAGAAGAAGAACGTATCATCACCAGAACCGCCATCAACAATGCCGCTCACGTCCGCTCCGTTCAGGAAAATAAAGTTATCCTCGCCATAGCTGCCAGTGAAGTTCTCTATATTGTTGTTGGTTTCAACGCTGTCCGTACCACTCGTCACCAAGACATCCGTGCCATCGAACAAGAACTCCAGATCAAATGGGCAGTCGAAGAAGAACACGGTATCGCTGCTGCCTTCATCCGGATTCTCGATCACCAGATCGTCTCCAAAATTACCAGTGAACCAGTACGTGTCATCACCTTGTCTGCCGATCAAGATATCATCACTCTGACCACCCATCAACGTGTCATTCCCCGGGCCGCCATATATGGTATTCTGATTATTCTGTGTGCCCACAACACCTTCGATCTCACTAATGCTATACGCAACCCCGCCATTGACAGCTGTGGCAGAACCGTACGCAAAGTCAACCACTATATCACCACTGAAAGTCTCGTAATACAACCAGTCTTCATCAGCGCCGCCCGCCAAAGTGCCGGACAAGTTGGTCGAAGTCTCATCCCCTTCGAAGTAGAAATAATCGATACCCGCTCCGCCATCAAGGTTGTAGGGGAATATCCCGTTGATTGTGAAGCTATCATTTCCGCCGCCGCCATGGATATTATCAAAATCTATGAATTCGAGAGGAGGGCCGCCGGCAGAATACGTTGCGGCGTGTAAATTATAATTACCATTCCCCCAACCGTTGAAAGTATCCTCTTCAGCTGACCCGAGCAGGTTGTTGATGTTATCAAAGTCGGCGATCACATCCGCAAATCCAGCAAAGCCATCCACGGAACCAGTATCATCCAATGTGACTGAACGCCCGGTAGTGCAGGCCGAAAAGTCTAACAGATCGTCACCCAAACCACCATCGACCAGCCCACTGATCAAACCAGCCTCATTGAAGGCGAAAGTATCAACGACGCCGCTGCCGTTTATGTTCTCAAAGGAATTGAAAGCTATCCCACCCAGAGTAACTGCATCCGCACCGGTCACCGTAAAGGTGTTTCCTCCAGCCAGACCGGTCAGGGTATCGTTGAATGAAGAGCCGGTGACAATCTCGACTCCGGAGAAACTGCCAAGTCCGGTGAGTACGCCCGTCTCCATGTTGTAACTAACTGGACCGCCATAACCACTGTAATCCAATTCATCCGAACTCAAGCCACCATCCACCTGGCCGCTCAAAGAACCGCTGCCATTGAAGGTAAATGTATCATTCCCAGCCCCGCCCGTTAGATTCTCAACGCTGCTGAAACTGAATATCCCATTGACATCCCCGGCATCCGTTCCATTAACCGTGAAGGCCGTGGCTGTATCGTAGCCAATCAGCTCATCGTTGCCGCCTGTACCGGTAAACACCTGGATGTCATTGAACATACCCGTCAGACCTGTCACAGTGCTCAATCCCAGGTCAATCGTGACACCACTCACTGTATATCCACTGTAATCCAGTTCATTCGTCCCCAGGCCTCCGAACAGATTGGCAATCGCATTATTATTTATTTTAAAAGTGTCATTTACGGTACCTCCTACCAGTTTCTCGATCGTGTACCCACTGTGACTGACAGAGCAGGTTCCATAACCCACGCTGAAAACGCCTGTGTCCAAGATAAAGGTCAGCGGAACGTCCAGCCCGTCAAAGGTCATCGTGTCATCGTCCCCTCCATTGTCGAAGACCTCATCATTCACGCCCCAATTAGCCGTAAAGACATAGGTATCACTTCCGCCGTTCCCCACCAGTTGATCAGTGCCGCCCAAACCAGTGATCACATTCGCCGCATCGTCACCGGTCAAATTGTCATCAAAATTAGATCCAGTCAAGTTCTCGAAATTGCTGAGTGTACCACTGAGAACTGATGCCGTACTTACCAGCAGGTTGGCTTCTATGCCGGAAGCATACGTGCTAAAATCGAGCCGATCTGTTCCTCCAGCGCCGTCCAGATTACCATAGCCCGAGAAGGTCTCGGTACCATTCACGCTACCGGTATCAGGTCCGGTAATATTGAATACATCATCACCATCGGTTCCAACCAGGCCCGCTAGCATTCCATTCCCAAGCAGGTTAGTAATGTCATTGAATATTCCACCCAGCACACTGGGAATCGTATTGTCCTGTAAGTGAACTTCAAACGGGTCCATATAGCTGGTGAAGTCCAGCGTGTTCAACCCTCCTCCGCCAGTGATGTCCCCGCCAAGGATACCCGTGCCAGTGAAGGCAAAGTTATCATTGCCTGCGCCGCCGTTCAGGTAATTAAAGTCACTAAAGGAGTAGCTATCTACTGTACCGCTATTCCCGCCGCCGACGGTGAAGGTGCTTCCCACATCCCGCCCGATGATGGTATTGTCAGTCGCGGGACACCCGTTGAAGGCCTCAAATGCGCTGAATGAGGTAATGCCGGTGGCCGCGCTGGTCTGGATGTTGACCGTCACTGGATCAGTGTAACCGCTGTAGTTCAGCGTGTCAGTGCCAATCCCGCCAACTAAGTGTTCGATGACCAACCCGGTTACATCCAGGTTGTTGCCACCGCCAGTAACGTTCAAGCCGGCTAACGTAAAGGCAAAATCCAGGTCAGCGTTAAAAGTTGAGAAGTCCAGCGTATCGACCCCATCGACATCTGTCAGGAGGTCGTCTTCCCAGAAGCCGCCAAAGATATAAGTATCGTCTCCACCCTGGCCATCCAGAATATCGTCACCACCCCGTCCATCAATCACATTATTCCCACTGGTGCCCAAAATCGTATCGGCAAACTGTGAGCCAACCGCATTTTCAATGCTTTCCAGCGTATCATCTCCACTGTCCGTGCTGGCTGCTATACCAGCTGCCAGGTCAATCACTACCCCCCCAGTCGTATTCCCGTAATACGTGCTGGTTCCAGGGTCAGTGTAATCGTAATCCACGGTATCCGTGCCCGGACCACCATCAAGGGTGTCATTACCGCCCAGGCCGATCAACGTGTCATTACCGCCAAGGCCGTAGATAGTGTCGTTGGCATTTGTACCGATGATGATATTGTCCAAGTTGTCCCCGTAAAATACGTTGCCGAACGGGCTGCCGATGAAGTTCTCGATGTTGCTCACCCCGGTGGTGCCTGTGGCTGTACCGGCCATCAAGTTGACACTCACCTCAGAGCCGTAGCTGCTGTAGTCCAGGGCATCATTTCCCAGGCCGCCATTGATCTGACCACCCAGCGACGAAGTCCCATAGAAGTGGAAGGTATCAATTGCACCGCCGCCAGTAAGATTCTCTATGCTGGTAAAACTAAAGGTACGGCCGCTGGTCAGTTCTTCCATGTAGCTGGAAACACCATTGATATGATAATCGCTGTTGGAGTCCATGCCTGTCAGGATGTCAGAGCCTGAACCACCAATCACGCCATTCAGGTTATCAAACCCGCCATTTACACCCGTAGCCGTACCGCGGAATCCATCGTAGGTACCGAAACCTGTCAGGATCACCGTGCACCGGCTGGTGTACAGCGAGTAATCCAAGATATCGTTCCCGGTTCCTAGACCGCCATCAAAGGCGCCTAACAGTGAAGCGCCATTCGCCAGGATCAAGGTATCGTCTCCAAGGCCGCCAGTGTAGTTCTCGATCTGGTTGTCGGTATGGAGAATGGAATTAATGCCAGAAGTGGCGCAGGTACCTGTGGCGCACGTGCCTGTCACGCCGTGGGTAAAGGCGATATCTGTACCCAGCGAAACCCGGGCAAAGGAGAGAGTATCATTCCCACCGCCAGCCAGTTCCGTTATTGTATCTGTGCCCCAATTATTCCCAAACAGATAGGTGTCGTCGCCGCCCTGCCCGATCAGCAAGTCATCATCCAAACCGCCATCCAGCGTGTTGGGGTCATTCGAACCGATCAGCACATCACCCGCCTGCCCACCGGTAGCAGACTCAATGTTGTGGATCCCGTATGCGAGACCGCCGTTGATGCCCGGCGCTGACTGCGGCTCATAGATCACCCCGCCGACTGTCATCAGCGCATTATGGAGATTGACCCCCACTTGGACTGTGTACCCGCGGTAATCCACGGTATCATTGCCCGGCTGAACTCCAGAGGGATCGTCACCATCAAGTACGCCATCCAGGATAGCCCCGTTGGCCGTAAAGATGAAAGTATCATCTCCCGCACCGCCATACAGCGAGTAGAGTGAGCTGCCGCTAATGTTGAAGGTGTCATTATCTGCGCCGCCAATGATGACTTCAATCAGGGAAAATTCCATCGTGTTGATGATACCTCCACCTGCATCATAGACATATTGATTGAGCGCAGGTGAAATGTTCCAGGTGTACTCCACATCAATGCCGGTCAGCGAGTCATCCGACGCGCTGTTGGCAATCAAATTATCAATATTGGCAAAACCAGACACCGGATCAGGCAGAGTCGCAGCCTCGTAACCGGAAAAGCCATCCCCGGGTAACGGTCCTGCCGCTGACAGGGTGATTGCTACCATACCGTAGTTGGTGAAATCTAACGTGTCAAACCCTGCCCCGCCATCCAGGATGCCAGAATGCGGTGTGTAGATGATGAAGTCATCAGCCTGATCGCCGCCAGTCAGATTCTCGAAGCTCGAGAGGTCAAGATCAAAGCCGGTCCCAATTTCAATATAACGTTCATCGGCATCGATCTCCCAGGTTGAAGCAATGTCCATGCCGGTCAGCATATCGGTATGTCCTGAGCCGATCAATTCATCTATGCCTTCGAATTCTATGCTGCTGTCAGCGCCGGCGAAACCATCGGTTTTCGCACCGCTTAGGGTCACAAAACGCTCGGAACCAAAACCATCGAAGGAGAGGGTGTCACGGCTGCTCAAACCAACCAGTTTCTCCAGTTCCGAGAAGGATAAGAAATAAGTGCCATCTGTGTAGGTCCCCCCACCAACTGAGGTGACATTGTAGGTACCATCTACTGTCAGGCCGGTCAGTGTATCACTATGTCCGCTGCCTACGATTGTATTTATATTCTTGAACGATCCAACTGCAGCCTCACTACCGGAGAAACCATCTATCCCGGCCCCGCTCAGGTTGATGCCGCGAGCTGTGCTGAACAGGCTGTAATCCAGGGTGTCATTGCCGCTGCCGCCAATCAGCCGCTCAATCTGGTTCGGAGTGTTGCTCACCTGACTACCGCCATTCGTCATCACGGTCAGACCAGCATCTGCCAAGCTAAAGGTCACACCCAGGGTGGTGGCACTGAAGTCCAGGGTATCACTGCCGCCGGTGTCTTCCACCGTATCCGTACCCCAGCCATCACTAAAGACATAGTTGTCATCGCCACCCAGGCCATATAGCAGGTCATTCTCTGCCAATCCTGTGATCACGTTGGCGAAATTGTCGCCGGTCAAGGTATCAGGATAGATCGAACCGGTAATGTTCTCAAAGTTGCTGATGCTTCCATTAGCGCCGCCATTGACCCCCGTGGCTGCTCCGTCCAGCAGGTGGACAGTCGCAGGTGTGTCGTAAGCCGCGTAGGAGATTAAATCAGCGTCATCCGTAACTTCACCCGCGTTAATGCTCAGGGAAATAGTGCCATTACCAATGAAATTGAAGGTGTCATCTCCAATACCCGCAAAGAGTTGATCAAACGAACCAAAGTCGAGCGTATTTGGATAACCAACTATCTGGTATGTGCCGCCATTCACATCATCTATGGTGAAGATACTGTCCACGCCTACCGTGGTCAATGTATCATCAGCCGTGTCGCTGCCCCAAATCTGGTCAATATAATAGAAGGCTCCCACTTCAGTGCCAATCGATGTTTCCGTGCCAGCAAATCCGTTACCATCCGAGCGCTCTGTCAAGGTCACGTCGCGGACACTCAGGTAATCACTCCAATCGATCGTGTCATACCCATACAGGCCGCTGCCAGCCACATCCCCACGGATATCACCTGCCAGCGTCACCGCATCGTTGAAGAGGAAATCATCTGCGCCTTCTTCGCCGATCAGAGTGTCGATGTATGAGTAGTCAAGTGTAAAGCCCTGAGTCGTATACTGGCTCTTCTGGCTGGCATTTAATAACGTCCAGACGCCATCTGTCCAAAGACCCTGCAAGCTGTCCAAACCTATGCCAATCCGGCCCAGAATGTAATCCATATTATAGAAGTTATGGATCAGGCTGGCTTCTGTGCCATCAAAGCCGTACGCATCAACCCAGGTCAGGTCAAATGCACGCCCTGAGTCATATGCTATGTAGTCCATCGTATCGTAGCCAGGACCGCCATCCATCAAACCGGTCAGGATCGCCTGGTTGCTCACATTGAAAATATCATCTTCAGCGTATCCGTACAGACGACCGATGTGGTTGCCCATCAAATTGAAGGTATCGACAAGTGTGCCGCCGTGCAGGTCTTCTATGAACTCGAAATGCAATACTTTGTTATTATCAACATCCGTGTAGGTATCCTGTCCATTGACGAGGTCGAAAATCGCCATAGTGTCCCGTCCATGTAAATCGTCGCCTTCATCCCACTCACTGGCCTCATCCCCAACAGACTGGCTCCCCAGTATCCTCTGGATATTGAAGAACCCACCCGTAACTGTTGTCTCGGTGGCATTAAAATCATCTATCGAACCCAGGGAGGTCAGGTAGAAGTCGCGCGCCGTGGTGTAGTTGGTGTAATCCACCGTGTCATAGTCGCCCTCGCCTTTGAAGAAGCCGGTCAACTTAGCCGTATCCAACATAACCAGGGTGTCGTCACCCGCCCCACCCCAGATGTCCACTTCGTTCGGGCCGCTCGCAACGGTGAAGGTATCATTATCGCTCAAGCCAACTAAAGTTTCAAAGTAAGAGAAAGTCAGCACGCGTCCGCTGCCATCCACTTCATAGGTGTAATTCGGTGTATCTACCGTCCAGAAGCTGTCGAAGCCCAGGCTCAACCCCTGTAATGAATCTGACCCATCGCCGCCAACAATGTCGTTCACATTATCAAACCCACCTTGGATGACCGTATCAGTTCCTTTGTATCCATCCCACAAGCTAAGGTCAGATAAAATGACGATGTGGGGATGGCCTGCTGCCGAATCTGAGAAGTCCAGTGTGTCGCTGCCCTGGCCCGCATCCAACGTACCAACCAACTCGACGCTATCTTTGAAAACGAAGTCATCATCACCCGTACCGCCGATCAGGTTCTCGATCTCATCCAGGGTGCTCGTGACCTGGTTGTCCGGGGGAACCAGGGTATCCGCTACGGTCAGCGAGGCTGCCGTCAGGTCAAATCTCAAGTCTACGTCAACCGCAGAGAAATCAAAGGTGTCAATGCCAGACAGGTCTGTGATCGTATCCACACCCCAGCCATCGTCAAACACGTAGACATCGCTGCCAAAATCGCCCTTTATAATGTCATCACCACCTCGGCCTTCAATGCGATTCGGGCCGATGCTCCCGGCAATAGTGTCGTCGAACTGAGTCCCGACCGCGTTCTCGATGCTGACCAGAATATCCAAGCCGCTCTCAGCGCTGGTAACTTCCTGTCCCGCCAGGTCGATTTCCACCGGATCACTTTCATTGCCATAGAAGATATCTGTGAAAGGATCGGTGTAATCGAAATCCACAGTATCAGAACCCGCGCCACCGTCCAACCGGTCATCACCCTGAAGGCCGATCAATATGTCGTTACCACCGTAGCCATAGATGAAGTCATCGGCGTTGGTGCCGATCAGGATATTGTCGTTGCTGTCGCCGTGCACTTCGATCCCGCCTGTACCGCCATAGACATTCTCGATGCTGGCGACACCACCCTTGACGCCTGTAGCCTTCCCGCCGACCAAGTTAACAAACACCGCATCGCTGTACAGGCGGTAATCCAGCGTGTCAAAGCCTGCCTGACCATCAATACTCGCAAAATCACCGGGCAGGGAAGCGCCATCAGCAAAGACAAAATCATCATCCAAATCGCCACCCACCAGGTTCTCAATCAAGGTCGTATCCAACGTGAAGCCATTGATGTGATACTGCACATCCGGGACAGTCAGGCTACCATCCGGAGGATTGATGTAAAAAGTTGCATCATAGTTGATACCCTGCAATGTATCCTGTCCAAGTCCACCAACGATCTCATCTATATTGTAGAAACCAGACAGGATTGTGGTGTCCTCGTAGCCATCGAAACCATCGGTATCTGCATGGGTAAGCAAGAAGTAGCGCACGGAGAACTCGGAAGATAGATCATTGCTATAATCCAATCGGTCAACCCCCGCGCCCCCATCGATCAAGCCAGCAAGCACGCCATTGTTGGTGAACAGGAACTCATCCACGCCGCCGCTGCCGTATAAGTCATAATCCTGGGTGCCCTGGATATGGAAATCATCATCCCCAGACCCGCCATAGATCACATTGATGCCGTTGAAATCCACTGAGTTGGTAAAGTCTGTGGCGAAGGTGCCTGTAAGGTCCACATCCAAGTTTGACGCAACCAGTCTGAAGTCTAACGTATCCTCGCCGCCAGTATCCATGACAACATCTACGCCCCAGCCATCATCAAAGATGTAGGTGTCATCTCCCAAGCCTCCTTGTATATCATCATCACCCATACCACCAGTAATCTGGTTGTTTTGCTCATCACCAACCAAAACGTCGTCCTTACCTGACCCAGCGAATTCCGAGCCGATGATGTTCTCGATGCCAGAGATCGAACCCACATCTGTTGCCATACCAGTCAGCAGGTTCACATCCACTGCCGTCGCCAGATACAGATGGTAATCAATCGTGTCAATTGCTGCTCCCCCGTTATAGTTCTCAAAGGCAAACAGTTCCAGGTCGTAGATCGTGCCTGCGTCGTTGTGGATGTAGAGGTCGGGGTCCTCATCGTGGATCTCAAAGGTCGCTTCCAGATCTGCACCCGTAAAGCTGTCATTTGAATCCGAACCGCCGACAAGGACATCCATGTTCATAAAAACCCCGTCCAGATCAGTGCCTGTCCCTGAGAAGCCGTCTCCGGGAAGCGGGCCAGCACCAGTCAATAATACCGTTACAACATCACCATATCCCACATAGCTCAAGGTATCCACGCCGTTGCGCCCATCCAGATTCTCAATCGAAGAGAAGCTGAACACGCCATCGACCATCCCGGTATTTGCACCGGACATCTGGAATTCATCTCCATCTGTCGTACCAACCAGCTTATCATCAGAGCTTGAACCCACCAAAATATCTATCTTTTCAAAACCGGTTGTCAGGCCAGTGGTTGTTCCGTGGTAACCTTCAATCGTAGATCCATTTAGGGTGACCGTGACCGGAGTGGGATAGCTTGATAAGTCCAGGGTATCTCCATTCAGGCCGCCTACAACCTTCTCAATGAAGAAGAACAGGAAGTTAGAATCCACATCTCCCTGATCCTGCCCCGTTATGTGAAAGACGCTACCAACCGGACGACCAACAAGTTCATCGTCCTGCGGGCTGCCGTACACGCCTTCAATGTCGGTAAACGTACCGACCAGGCTGGAGGAGGGTGAGCCGCCCAAGTTTACCGTCACCCCCAGATCATATTCTGTGTAATCCAGCCAATCCTCGTCGTCTCCGCCATCCAGGTCTCCAATGAAGGTTGCTGTACCAAAGTACTTGAAGGTATCTTGCTCAGTCCCGCCAACCAGGTTTTCAAACAGCGAGAACTCAGCAAAGTTGGTTGCTGTGCGGTAGCGGTAGTAGACATCATCGATTTCAAAGGTAGCATCGGCATCCATGCCATGCAAAGTATCCTCATCATGTTTACCACCGGTGAAGTTATCAATGCGTGTAAAGCCGGTCAGGTTGGCAGCAAATCCATCAAAACCATCCGGGATGCTGTCGGCGGTGAAGGTCACAGTCACCGGGGAGGTGTAGGCCGCATAGGTCAATGTGTCGCTACCGTCCGCGCCATCAATCTGCCCGTCATACACCGCCCCATCCAGGAAAGTAAAGGTGTCAGCCTGGTCGCCACCGAACAACTGCTTGAAGCCCATAAACTCAATGTCGTGGCCTACAGGATTGAGGTAATACCGATTGACCAGGCCAAACTCGAATGTAGCGATCTGATCTATTCCAAACAGAGTATCATCATTATGTCCAACCCCTACCAAGGCATCTATATTGGTGAATTCGCCGATAATAGCCGTTGCTGTACCGCTGAAACCATCCACCATGGTGGCATCAGTAATCAGGGTTACGTTCACCGGAGTCGCTGGTGTATAACTTGCATAAGTTAACACATCACGGCCTGAAGTGCCATCAATATCTCCGGCAAAGGTCAGGCCTTCATTGACGGTGAAGATATCAGCCTCGTCACCGCCGAATAGGCCTTCGAAAGATTCAAAGATCAATGTATTGACGCTAATATACGTACCTGTAGTTTCGGCGAGCGTCCATAGAGCATCGGAATTTCTTCCGGCCAATGTGTCTCCTAGCAGCGGAGAAGCAATAATGCTGTCAATGTTGTCGAAGCCCCATAAACCATCCACAACACCCTGGAATCCGTGCCCAAGACTACCCTCGTCGGTCAATACAACATGATGAATGACTGTATCCGTTGCAAAGGTCAGTGTGGTCGTATCATCTGCGCCGAACACATGTTCAACAAAGATACCAGTGTGGATAGCGGTATTGACCGTAGAGGTGACCGTCAAAGTATCACCGAGCACCCTCATGAAGATTGGGTATGTCACCGCAGAGAAGTCCATCGTATCTTCGCCGCCCAGGTCAACCTCAAACACTTCGTCTTCACTCCACCCATTTTTGAAGATGTAGGTATCATCCCCGCCCAGGCCGGTCAGTTCATCATTCCCAATGCTGCCATTAATGATATTGGATTCACCATCACCAGTTAGACTATCTGCCTGCGGGCTGCCGAGGATGTTCTCGATGCGGGTGACTGAGAGCACGCCATCCGCTTTCCCGGCTGAGAGATCGACTGTCACACCGCTTTTCCACAAACTGTAATCCAGCCAGTCTGTGCCGTCATAGCCATTCAGCGCCCCTGGGAAAGCCGCGCCATCAGCGATGATGAAAGTGTCGCCTGCCTGACCGCTGATCAGGGTCTCAACCTGACTGCCTGTGTGGGTGACCAAATTAAGGCCGTAACCGGCTGCCACGGAAGATGTATCCACATTGAAGGTCAGCGCATTTGTCACCGCGGTGAAGTTGAGGGTATCCATACCACTTCCCACAGCTTCGGTGACAACATCATCACCATAATTGTCAGCGAACCAGTAAACATCCGCTCCAGCCTGGCCCACTAGATGGTCATCACCCATACCACCATTAATCTCATTAGCGTTGTCATCTCCAATCAACACATCATCGAAATCGCTGCCGACCATGTTCTCAAGATTGAAAAGGCTGTTTGCCACCCCGCCCCGCACTCCGGTAGCCGAACGCGCCGGGTATGAGATCGAATTGATCACCACAGAAGAGGTATGCAAGTTGATATCAACCCTGCTTCCATAGCCGCTGTAATCCACTGTATCCAATCCGCCACCCGCGTTGATCGTTCCAGCCAGGGTGCCGCTGCCAGTGAAGGCGATCAGATCATTTCCAATGCCGCCGAGGATATTCTCGAAGGAGATGAAGGTGTAGGTATCGGCGGTACCACTATTTGCACCAGTCACCATGAAGACGCTACCGCCGCTGTTTGCAATCAGGGTATCGCTGTTCGTGCTGCCTGCTAGATGTTCAAAACCATCAAAGCGTGCTACACCTGTGGCCGAATTGTCGTCCAGGTTGACCGATACCGCCGGGCCGTATCCATTAAAGTTGAGCGTATCGCTGCCAGCCACCGCGTTCAGCCTCTCAAAGCTGCTGAAGGCATAACCTGCGACTGTCCCGGTGTAAGCTGAGGTTACATTGAAATCATCGTCGCCAAACGTACCGAGCAGCAGGTCGCTGTAGCTACTGCCAGCCAGGGCTTCGATCTCAGTAAAGGAACCAGTCAGGCCAGTAATTACACCTGTCTCCAGATTAACCTCTACCGCAGAATCGTAACCAGTATAGCTCAAAGTATCAGTTACCAGCGCGCCTGTTCCGCCGTCAATCGAGCCATCAAAGACAGCCCCGCCGCTGAAGGAGAAGTTATCTGCATCCATCCCGCCGAACAGGTTCTCAAAGTTGGAGAAGGTCAACGTATGGGTTGAGACGTATTGGTATATTGCTCCCAGGTTCCAGGTGGCAGCGGCATTTCGGCCAGTCAGGTTGTCCCCTGCCACGCCGCTGGCAATGATATCTTCCAGGCCATCAAATGGAAGTGCATCAATCGTCCCGGCGAACCCATCAGGTGTTCCCAGTCCAGTCAAAACCACATTATGCGGTGCAAGGTGCGCGGAGAAATCAGCCTTATCAATACCGCCATTTCCATTTAGTGTACCCTGGAAGGTCGCGCCATATGGGAAGACGAAGGTGTCGTTGCCATTGTTACCAGTGATCAAGTCAGCGCCGCCAACGGCGTTGATCGTATTGGCGGTATCGCTACCGGTCAGGGTGTCATCAAAGGCAGAACCAAAGATATCCTCAACATTTGTGACTGTTCCCCCCACATGATTGGCAACCCCCGTCAGCAGGTTCACCTTCACATCTGAATCATAGCTGGCATAATCGATTCGATCTGTCTCCACACCACCATTGACGTTTCCGCTCAGGCTGCCTACCCCGCTGAAACTGAAGACATCCTGGCTAGCGCCGCCGGTCAGGTTCTCAAATGAGGTGAAGTTCAATCCATCAGCTGTTCCGGCGTCCGCACCAGAGACTTCGAATAGGCTGCCTGCATCCCTGGCGAAGATCGTGTCACTAAAACCGCTGCCTGCAACATTCTCGATATTGATGAATGAGCTCAGCCCAGTGGCAGAATTGGTTTGTAGATAAAGGCTTACAGGTGAGCTATAACCACTGTAATCCAGGGTATCAGAGTCGTCCACTCCATTTATATTTTCAAAGGAGGTGAAGTTCAGGCCGCCGGCAGTAAATGCGCCTGCACTGGTCATTGCAAAGGTATCGCCAAGGTTGGTGCCCAGCACAGTATCGCTCTGAGGGGTGCCTGTTACATTCTCAAAATTGGTAAAGAAAGTCAGACCAGTAGCAGACTCCGTTTCCAGATCAACTTCCACCGCCGAACCATAGCTAATATAGGCCAGCGTGTCCGTACCGCCAAGCGCATCAATATTCTCAAAGTCAGTAAAGGCAGTCCCAGAGGAAGAGAAGGCATTTACCCCAATCATAGCGAAGGTGTCGGCTCCAGATGTGCCGAATACCGTATCACTGCCCGGAGAACCAGTAATGCGCTCAAAGCTGTTGAAGGACTGGATTCCGGAGGCAGAACTGGTCTCCAAGTTTACAGTTGCCGTGGGTCCGTATGAGGCATACGTAAGTTCATCTGTACCAGCACCCCCCGCCAGATGTTCAAATAAATTAAAATCTATTCTATCGTTGACACGGCCTGATGCCAGGCCCGTGACGGAGAAGGTATCCCCTGAAGCAGTACCGGTCAAAGTGTCATCCTGTGCTGTGCCACTCAGGATATCTACGTTAGCAAACGTGCCAGTCAAACCAACAACTGAACCATTCATCCCATCAGTCGAGCCATTACCGCTAAGGACGACGGTCTGTACCGAACTAAAGGCTGAGAGGTCCACCACATCCAAGCCCTGACCACCGTTCACCTGGTTGAAGACCGAGAGCGCATACAGGAAAAAGGTATCGACATCCGTGCCGCCGGTTAGGTTCTCAAAGTATGAAAAATCAAGTGTATTGCTGCTGAGGTACTGGTCCGTCCCATCCAACTGCCAACCAGCGCCAGCATTACGGCCGGTCAACAAGTCGGTGAATGCTGTTCCAAGTAATTGGTCTACATTATCGAAATTGACCGTTACGCTATCCGTGAATTCGTACCCTGCAAAACCGGCATCCATAACACCTGGTGTTCCCGTCAATGAGCCAAGTCCGGTAAGAGTCACATTCCTGGCGCTTTCAAAACCACTGTAATCAAGCGTATTGTAGCCATCGTCCCCATCCAGCGTGCTGCCGTTCGGGAGCGTTGCGCCAGCTTGGAAGATGAAATTGTCATCCATTGCAGTGCCGACATAGTTCTCAATATAATTTCCGGTATGTTTAACTGTGTTTCCCGAGCCATCCGTAACAACTACCTGACCTGCACTAAAGGTGAATATCACACCGGAAGTCGAGCTGACAAAGTGGAGTGTATCGTTGTCACCGCCTGCATCCTCGAAAACCACGTCATTTCCCCAGGATACATCGTCGTAAAATATGTAGATGTCATCCCCGCCTAAACCGTGAACGTAATCGTCTGATGGGACAGCCGCTAAATCGTGGTTCAACTCAAAGGTGTTCGGCCCATTGTCACCCCAGATCTCATTTCCTGCCGGACTGCCCACCACAGTCTGGATGTTGTCAATACCGTTCGGCTGCGGGACGCCGGTGGCGTCCTCATTGACCCCCGTGGCTTCACCAGTGGACAAATTGACGTATACCGGCGTGCGATACGCCGAGTAGTCGATCGTGTTCGTGCCAGCGCCGCCATCGATGAACGTACCCAAGGACGCGTCGACAAGTTCGGCATCTTCAGCAAAGATGAAGCCGTCATCTCCCAGACCACCCAGCAGGTTTTCAATATTATTATCCGATACTGTCAAACTATTCGATTTATCTCCAACCGTGAGGGAAACCAGGTCAATGTTGTAATCAAGGTTAGTGGTTGCGGAAGTGAAGTCCAGCGTATCGTCACCGGAAGTATCTGTCAGAGTATCTTTGCCCCAATCATCGCCGGAGAAGAAGTAAGTATCATTCCCGTCATCACCAAGCAGCGTATCGTTACCTCCGCCGCCGGTGATCTGGTCATTCCCTGGACCGCCTGTCAGCTCATTTGCGTTGCCGTCACCGATCAGTGTGTCACCGTCCGAACCGCCGATAGCGTTCTCGATCTTGCTGACCCCACCCGGTTGCGGTACACCGCTGGCATTGTTTTTCACCCCTGTAGCCTCTCCCGTGACCAGATTGACATAAACCGGTGTGGTATAGGCAGCATAGTTCAATTCATCGTCTGCGCCGTCGCTCCCGTTCAGGGTGCTGCCTTCTGGTAATTTAAAACCAACGCCGAAGAAGAAGAAATCATCCTCAATACCGCCAACGAAGTGCTCTATGATGTTATCGCCATAATCTATGCTTCCTGTGGCCGTTTCCGCAGAATACGCTGACAGATCAAAGGTCACCGGTGTGGTCGCCCCAACCTGAATGCCAAGATCAACCCAAATATATTCATCTTCAGTAGTATTGAAGGTTATCGTATCCTCACCCAATGTATCGGTCAGGGTGTCTGCGCCAAATCCGTCTCCGAAGACATATACATCATCCCCATCGCCACCGTTGAGGGTGTCGTTACTCCCGCCTCCAACGATGATGTTGTCGCCATTATCGCCATTCAAAATATCGATATAGGCTGAACCAACCAGGTTTTGGATACCCACCACACTGATCGTGATCCAATCCGCACGGAATATTGGCAAGTTCACAGTCACACCAACGCTGTAGTTGCTGTAATCCAGGGTATTGACGCCGCCGCCGCCATCTATAGTGCCGGTCAATTCAGCATTATTGTGCATATAGAAAACATCATGTCCCGGGCCGCCATACAACCGGGCAGTCGTATCCGCAATGATATTGTAATAATCATAATAGCTGCCGCCGTACAAACGGTCAAAGCCTTCGAATGTCAGATCATAACCCAAATCCAAGGGAGAATATTTGCCCGTTGCGCCGTGCGGTGTCTCTCCATTCAGCGTCCAGTTGGCGTCCCACTCAATATCGCCATGCAGCTGATCACCGCCCACGCCAACCGCAGCAGTGCCGACAAGGTGGTTGATCCCATAGAACCCGCCAGAGATGGCTGCCTCGGTGCCGGAAAAGCCGTCAGGCGAACTCGAATAGTTCAGCGTGATATTTCGAGCTGCGGCGTAGTCTGCGAAATCAAGCACATCAATACCCGCCTGCCCATCAATACTGCCAGCTACGCCGGAGGTACTACCTAAAATCGCGCCATCTGTAAATACAAAGCGGTCATCGCCTGCACCACCGAACAAATCATAGTAACGTGTTCCAGTTATGTTAAAGGTATCTACTAACCCGGCACCAAATAGCTTTTCAAAAGCGAAGAATTCGACATCATTGGCTTCAAAGTAATACCGGTCATAGCCATCCAGTTCAAACGTGGCAGCCAGGTTTGCGCCTTTGAGACTATCAGGATTGATGTTGCCGCTGCCTGTCATGACATCAATATGGTCAAATGTGCCGATCAATCCCGTACCTGACCCGGTAAAGCCATCTCCCAAGGCGCTGCCAACCCCGCTCAATGTTATTGAAACCGGAGATCCATACCCAGCATAGGTTAGTTCATCTCGGCCAGCACCACCATCGATATTTCCGGTAAAGTCAACCGCGTCCACAAAGGCAAAAGTGTCGTCCTGCGCGTTGCCATTGAGCTGTTCAAACCCAGAGAAGGTCAGCGTACTGCCACCCGCCGCATAGGTGTGTGATCCATCAAATGTCCAAGTTGAAGACAGATCTGCACCGTTGAGTGTGTCAGAATTTATGCCCACGCTGCCAGTCAGTGCATCCATGCTCTGGAATGCAGTCAGGCCACTACCCGCACCATCAAAACCACCCAGGGCATTGGCGGCGTCCAAATCTACCGTAACCGCAGACGCATATCCCGCGTAAGAAAGCTCATCCAATCCACCCTCACCAATCAAGGTTTCAATGGAGGTGAAGGTGAGGGTTACATCAACTGACGCGTTGGTGGAAATGTAGCTGCCGTCCGCTGCGCCTGAGAGCGCCCAGGTTGAGGCCTGTTCCAGCCCTTGCAGAGAGTCGCCAAAGCCTGTACCTGTGAGAACATTTGTGTTGAAGAATTTTATTCCAGCGTTAGCTTCCCCTCCGTCATATCCGTCCACAGATCCAAAGCCGGTCAGGTCGAATTCAGCCGGGCCGCTGTAACCCGCATAGGTCAGCGTGTCAATTGCTTCCAACAGGTCAAATTTGTCAATCGTCGAGAAGGCGAATCCATTAAGTGTACCCTGGCGATAACCGGTAATGGCCAGCGTATCCATGCCATCTGTGCCCTTAAGCAGACTTCCGGACGAGCTGCCAACCAGGACCTCAATATTGGTGAAGGTGCCCGTCAGGCCAGTCGCCGTACCTGCCTGCAGGTCCACTGTGATCTCGTTTAAGTAGTTGCTGTAATTCAGGACATCTGTCAGTGGATCGCCACCATCCAGATAACCGTCAAAGACTACTGTATCATAGTACTCAAAGATATCTTGCTCAGTCCCACCAACCAGGGTTTCAAAACCGCTGAACTCGACTGCGCCAAACCCAGATAGATACGTGTGCCCCGGGTTGGTGAACTCCCAGGTAGCGACAGCATCGTCTCCAGTGAGGGTGCTACCGGGTTTTCCGCTCCCAACCAGATTGTCGATATTGGTGAACGTACCCGTTATCGCGTCTGCTAGGCCAGTGAAGCCGCTGGCTGCAGGGGTAGTCAACGTCACCGACACTGGGCTGGTGTATGCGCTAAAGTTGAGCGTGTCGCTGTCCGCCCCACCATCCAAGAAGCCGGTCAGAGTTGCGTCATCGCCAAAGACAAACTCGTCACCTTCATCGCCACCGAATAGGTCATAATCCTGACTAACGCTGATGTTGAATGTGTCCACATCAGTACCACCATACAGCTTCTCGAAGTCGCTGAAATCAAGCGCATTCGTGCTGATATATTGACTACCGGTTGTACCCAACGACCATTGGTTCCCCGCATCCAAACCCGTCAGAGTATCATTGTCCGCAGTTGTAGCGAGGATGTTCTCAATATTATCGAAAATATCATGGTCCGGTGAAACTTCGCCCCGGAAGCCATCTGTCAGGCCAAGATCAGTTAAGACTACGTCAATTGCAGCGAGGTATGTACTGTAATCCAAAATATCAACACCACCACGGCCATCCATCGTATCTAACCCCAGGTTGCCGCGCAGTAGGTTGTCCTGGGCATT